>CERJ01021140.1_pt1 | contig 35328 bp, 28 predicted proteins | sample 530781 | NCBI WGS metagenome assembly CERJ01 (sample SAMEA2620967, study PRJEB7988) | marine metagenome | biome: marine biome (ENVO:00000447); feature: deep chlorophyll maximum layer (ENVO:xxxxxxxx); material: "saline water (ENVO:00002010), including plankton (ENVO:xxxxxxxx)" | depth 30 m
TGAAGATGAAATGATCGACCTTGATGCGGAACTTGATATGGATGCGCCCATGGATCTTCCACCCCCTCCTCCTGAAGAAGAAGAAGAAGAAGATTTCTTTGTAGTAGTAGAGCAAATGCCTCAATTAAAAGGTGGCATGGCTAAACTTCAGGGAAGTGTAAAATATCCTGAAATGGCTCGACGAGCCGGTATTGAAGGCCGTGTAACCGTTCAGTTTATTGTGAATGAACAAGGGGAAGTTGAAAATGCCCGTGTTGTTCGCGGTATTGGCGGTGGTTGTGATGAAGAAGCACTCAAAGCCGTACAAAAAGCAGAATTTGCGCCAGGTATGCAACGCGGTCGTCCGGTTCGTGTACAGTATGCTCTTTCAATTAACTTCCGCTTAGAGAACTAAGCACTAGAGTATTTATCAGTATCTATTTTTAAAAAGGTGAAGTCATATAGGCTTCACCTTTTTTATTTCTACAGTTTTCTCCCTCACTTTTCTTATTCCAAATCTTCATTTCCCTTCTCCTGAATTTTTCGTGAAACAATTTCCCACTTCACCAGTTAGTATTAAGTATGCTAACACCTAAGCAAATAACACTATACACCTTAGACCACTATACAAACGATTTACGAGTTTCATGTGTTCTATCCCTATAATCGCGAACTAAATCTGCCTAGCCATGAATAATAAAAGAAAAAATCCTGACGCTGATTTAAAACGCTCATATACAATCTATTTACAGTTCGGCCTCATCGCGGCTCTTCTGATCATGATCGGAGCTGTAAAAATGAACTTAGAAACGGAACCTCCTCAGCAAGTGGTTCTCGATGAACAGGAGGTCGTAGAAATGGAGGAAGTCGTCCAGACCGAGCAAGTTGAAACGCCTCCACCTCCGCCACGTCCACCCGTGCCCGTTGAGGTTCCAAATGATGAGATCATTGAAGATGAAATGATCGACCTTGATGCGGAACTTGATATGGATGCTCCCATGGATATGCCTCCTCCGCCAGAACAAGAAGATGACGGCGAAGAAGATTTCTTTGTTGTGGTAGAACAAATGCCCCAACTGAAAGGAGGCATGGCTGAATTACAGCGAAACGTAACCTATCCTGAAATGGCTCGGAATGCAGGAATTGAAGGTCGTGTAACCGTTCAGTTTATTGTAAATGAACAAGGTGACGTTGAGAACCCCCGTGTTGTTCGTGGTATTGGCGGTGGTTGTGACGAAGAAGCTTTAAAAGCAGTAAAGCAAGCGGAGTTTGAACCTGGCATGCAACGAGGCCGGCCGGTTCGTGTTCAATATTCCCTTTCCATTAATTTCCGACTCGATAACTGATCGATCGGAGCAAGAAGTATCAACAGGCATGATCGAAAACGGTCATGCCTTTTTTTATGTGGTGAATTTTCTCAGCACCTTTTTGAGGTTCTCATAGCCGGCTTTATTTCGGGCTTCCGAAACAGGCATCCATTCTACAGCCTCAATGCCCTCTGCTTTTTGTGGAGTAAAGGTCTCCGGGGTTGTAAAGATCATGGAATACCAGTAGGTAGTCTTCCCCATTATCTTCTTCCCTTCAGGATATTCATGATAGGTCGTATCGATTTCACGGACTATGGCAGGAAGACTGCTTCCAACTTCTTCCGCCACTTCGCGGACAGCACACATAGGAATACTCTCCCCGGGTTCCAGCTTTCCTTTTGGCAGGTCCCAGACTCCATTCCTGAAGATCATTAGCACTTTTGGTTCAGAATTTCCTTCAGAATAACGAAATACTACACCGCCGGCCGCTGCAATCGGCTCTATTTCCGGCTTAGTCATTTTCTTTTTCGGCGTCGCCTGAACCTGAATCTTTTGCCTTCTTAGATTCTTCCGCATAGTTCAACCTAAGATTGGTCAGTGTTTGCTCAAGATATCCCGAGGCCTCGTTAGAAAGGTTTCCTTTGGTATATTTTTTTAACATTCCCAGTGTATCGATGGCATACTTTGCAGAAGACAGATCTTTTTCCATCTCTTGCGTAGCAGGATTTTGAATTTTACCCAGGCCCATCATCGCAATTTGCTGGTGCTGCTGTATCAGCATCATGAACAACAGTTGTTCTTGTTGCTCTTCATTCAAATTCTCACCGTTCTTATTCATCTCTTCTTTCATATTATGTTCAATAATTATTGGCTGAAACTGTCAGGTTTCAAATTTAATAAAGTTCAATTTTATGTACATTATCGACCTTGAAGGATAACCAAAATTGCACACATTTTTATGGCCATAGTAAAGCCTTTTAAAGCCTGGAGACCAAAACCTGAATTCGCCCCAAAAGTAGTCAGTGTTCCTTATGATGTCATCAACACCACCGAAGCCCTGGAACTTGCAGAAGGTAAACCCAACAGTTACCTGCATGTGATCCGACCAGAGATAGACCTCCCCAAAAACACTTCTGTCTACGACGAGAGCGTGTATGTAAAGGGAAGCGAGAATCTCAGCAAATTGCTGCAATCGGAGGTTATGCTTCAGGAAGATAATGAGGCCTTATACATTTATCGGCTTGAGATGGATGGCCGTACCCAAACCGGCTTTTTTGGATGTGTGAGCGTAGAAGATTATAACAACGACCGAATTGTAAAGCACGAGCTTACCCGCCCCGATAAAGAAGATGACCGAACCAAACACATCATCACACAAGAAGCCCACCCGGAACCGGTGATGCTGACTTTCCGGGATTCTGAGAATATCTCTTCTTCCATTGATGAGTTTGTGGAAGGGAGTGAACCGATTTACGACCTCACCACAGAAGACGACATCACCCATACCATTTGGAAAGTGGAGAAAACATCTTCCTACGTTGAAGCCTTTGCCCGCATCCAAAACCTCTATATAGCCGATGGTCACCACCGTTGTGCAAGTGCTGCCCGGGCTGCCGAGAAATTTGCTTCCCAAAATCCGGAGCATACTGGAAATGAAAGCTACAATTTTTTTCCCGCTGTGATCTTCCCCACTGAACAGCTTCATATCCTGGCCTACAACAGAGTTGTGCTTTCAATCCCGGATAATTTCCTGGAGTTGCTTGGGGAAAAATTCGAGATTCAAAAGAAGGCCAAACCTACTCCTCCCAAAAAGGGAATGATCTCATTGTATCTTAACGACAATTGGTATGGCATTAGCTTAAAAGCTCCAAGGAATGATGATCCCGTTTCAGAACTGGATGTCTCTCTGCTGCAAGATCAGATCCTGGAACCCATGCTGGGCATCAAGGACCAACGTACCGATCCAAATATCGATTTTGTGGGAGGAATTCGCGGTACCGATGAACTTGAGAAACTGGTGGATAACGGCGAGGCGGCAATGGGTATCAGCATGTATCCCACAAGTATTGAGGAGCTGCTTGCAGTTTCTGATGCCGGACAGTTGATGCCGCCTAAGTCCACCTGGTTTGAGCCCAAACTTCGTTCCGGATTTCTTATTCATACTTTTTAATTCACCACTCATTCACTCATCACTATGAAACGTGTTCACAATTTTAGTGCAGGTCCTGCTGCCCTTCCTACCGAAGTACTTGAGATCGTTAAAGACGAACTTCTGGATTACCAGAAAACAGGTACTTCCATCATGGAGAAAAGCCACCGTGGCAAAGAATACTCCGAAGTGGATGCTCAAGCAAAGGAACGTCTTACTCGTATCCTCGGCCTCAAAGACGATTTTCATATTATGTTTTTGCAAGGAGGCGCAAGTGCACAGTTCATGCAAGTTCCCATGAATTTTTTGGGGGAAGGTGAAACAGCCGATTACATCAACACCGGTGTTTGGTCGAAGAAAGCCATCAAGGAAGCTAAATTATTTGGAAATGTTCATGTCCCTTTTTCTGATGAAAGTGAGCAGTTCTCCCACATTCCTGATGACAGTGAACTTCAACTTTCGGAAAATCCGCGTTACGTTCACTTCACCTCCAACAACACCATCTACGGAACACAATTTCAGGCTGAACCGAAATCAAACGGGGCGCCTTTGGTTTGTGATGCTTCTTCCGACTTCCTTTCCCGTGAAATTGATATCGATCGGTATGGAGTGATCTATGCCGGAGCCCAAAAAAATCTGGGGCCGTCGGGTGTCACTGTAGTCATCGTTCGTAAAGATCTTCTCAACACAGCTGATAAAACCGGGATTCCCACCATCCTGGACTATCACACACACGCTGAACGAATCTTTAATACGCCCCCCACTTTTGCGGTATATATGGTGAATTTGGTGCTGCAATGGTTTGAAGAAAAAGGCGGAATTTCCTATTTCAAAAAGCTAAATGATCAAAAAACTGAGCTACTTTACGGCAGTATCGACTCGGATGACTTTTATCGTGGCACTGCTCGATCCGATTCTCGTTCCAAAATGAACGTCACCTTCCGGTTGCCCTCCGAGGAGCTGGAATCAAGATTTCTGAAAGAAGCAGGAGAAAATGGTATGGTTGCTTTAAAAGGTCACCGAAGTGTGGGTGGAATCCGGGCGAGTATCTATAATGCGTGTCCACTAGGATCGGTGAAAGCTTTGACTGATTTCATGAAGCACTTCCGGGATAAAAACGGGTAGCTAAGTAACCTCAGTTCGATATAAAATATCCTCATAGTGCGTAAAAAATAACATTGGGGCATTTCCGTACAGACTGGAAACTAAATATTACCAAGAGTTGATTTCATTTCTTGATTGAATAATAAGATTCCCACCTTCGCGGGAATGACCTTATACTAAATGCGGGAATAGAAATTAGAGTAACCCGAATACCGTCAGAAAATGGTCGATAGTGTTGGGGACGAAGAGGATGAGGTATAGAAATCCCCAAACGGCGCCGGCAATATGGGCTTCGTGGTTGATCCTTCCTCCTTTTTTACTGGCATAAACACTATAGGCCAAAAACAGCCCTCCAAAAATAATGGAAGGAATACCAATGGGGATAAACATAATGTATATCGGTTGCAGAGGAAAAAGCAGAATAAAGCCGAACAGCACAGCTTCCACGGCTCCAGAAGCACCCACCGTTGCAAACTCCGGATTGTCTTTATGCTGATATACTGAAGGCAGGCTCGATATGATCAACCCTGAAAAATAAAGCAGCAGCAAATGCAGCGGACCTATGCTTTGCTCCAAAACAGGACCAAAGAAAAAGAGCACGAACATATTCAGGAACAAGTGTCCCATTCCGGCATGTACAAATCCGGAGCTTACCAATTCGTGCCAGGTATTCTCGCGGACAACACGATGCGGCATCAGCATAAATTTATCAAATAGCTGTGGAACCGCGTATAAAGCAGCGAGTGAAACTACTACATTTGCAATGATCAGGGAAAGGGTTACCAACATAGGTTTTTTTGTTTTAAATGAAGGTAAGATGATAACTGTTGTGTTGCAGAATAATTGAAAAGAATCGTAACTTAAATCTCAGATTTTCTTAATGCCGAAGTAGCTCAGGGGTAGAGCAATTCTCTCGTAAAGAATAGGTCGTCGGTTCAAATCCGATCTTCGGCTCATAAAAAAAGCCCCCGCACATAGTTTACGTGCGGGGGCTTTTAAGTTTTAGTTCGATTTACGTTACTTCTTTACACTTACACCGTTTGGTGATTTAGAAACTGAACTATTCTGGCCTAATAACTTTTCGATCTGTGCCAGTCTGTTTTCGAGCTCATTTTGCTTATCAGCGTTGGCCTGAAGTGCTGCATTCTCATTTTGCAGATTCAGGATCTGAGTATTCAGCTCTTTCACTGCTTCGATGAGTACGGCAGTCATCTGTGCATAGTTGACCGATTTCATACCATCTTCATCGGTGTAAACGAACTCAGGGAATACTTCTTCAACTTCCTGAGCGATCAAACCCGTTTGCTGTTCACTGGATCTTTTTTCGTCCTTCCAGTTATAGGTTACTCCACGCATTTGAAGTGTTTTCTCTAGCCCTTCTTCCAATGTTTCGATATTGGTTTTTAGACGACGGTCTGAAGTTTGGTTTACAGAAGTTGCAGTAATGGTTCCACTATTTCCACTGATATTAATGGTCTGATTCCCTCCGGAGTACATTTCAAAAATAGAACCACCATTAGAGTCATGATTTAACACAAAACCATTTGTATAAGACTCTTGTCCACCACTGATACTACCTGCAGAAATCTGGTTATATTGGTCTTGGTTGGTATCTCCTGATATAATCAAGGAACCGCCATTAGAGACGATATTTCCGCTTTCACCATCCAGGTTAATCATTTCTTGCGATGTTTGACCAGTGATGTTGGTTTTTAGCAGAGAAAGTGACGCCCATTCGTCGGTACCGTTACTTGCTACTCCTAAGAAAGCGTTGTTTAGGTACCAGCCATTGCCATCTTCAGTACTGCCAAAAAGCTGAAAAAATGGAAGATCGGTATTTTCCCATTGTTGTCCACCCATTTGAATATTTGGAGTGGAATTTCCGTACAGCATCATTTCTACAGACTCTCCCGTTGGATCGTTGCCGGCAGGATCGTTGGCTACATTAATGTCAAAAATATTTCCCTTGCCATCAATTCCTCGCTGTGTAGTTTGCAGGTGGAAGAAAGGTACTTCATTCTCGTTATCATTCTTACGGGCACCGAAATTCACCAACTGTACATAAGGATCCGCAGAAGACCCTTCCATAAAGAAGTAAGGAAGACCATCATTCCAGGCTGCAAATCCGGTTAACGTTGCGCCGGTAAATTCCCCTGCCTCATCGTAGCCAACGATCTGCATGAAACCACCTTCGTTATTGGTACCGAACCATCCAATATTATTGTCATTGGTGTCGTAGTAATACATGTTACCTTTGCCATTAGTATTGGTAGCCATAACTGCTGCTCTGTTTCCATCAGCATTGTTTAACTGAAGTCTTCTAACATCTGTGAGGTTAGTAATATCACCGCCGGCTAATGGTTCTCCATTCACCGTAAAATTACCGTTAACATTTACATCCCCATCAAAATAACCGGCGTAATTTTCAACACCGTCCCAGGCTGCTCCATACACTCCATAGTTAATTCCAGGTCCCCATGCTCGTCCTGCAACTCCATAGTTTTTTGTTGAATCTGTAGAACCTGCATGAGACAATCCTGCAACTCCGTAATTCACTTTTCCGGCATCTCCGAAAGCTTCAGCCTCAAGACCGGAGTTATTCCAAGTATTTCCTGTAGCACTTCCTCTGACTCCAAAATTTATGGAACCTTCTCCATAGCCTTCACCTTCGTCACCATTGCCTTCACCAAAAGAGTAACCTAATGCTCCATAGGTGTATTTTGCTTTAGATGCCGCTTGTCCATAAATACCATATCTGCTTCCGGTAGTAGCCTCTCGATTTATTGCTGAGCCGAGTACACCTAATTGTGCTCCCGTTCCAATACCGGAGGCAACTCCATACATACCATACATATTGTTTGAATTCGTTGCTGTGGAAGTTGCGGTCCCAGTCACTCCATAGTTTACTCCATCGGTACTTGCATTCCCACGAATGGCTGTTAGCCCTTCAGTTCCTGTAGCATTTACGATAAAGGATGTATCGCCTTCACTCGAGTTGAGTTCAATATTTGTCAACAATCCGCCACCACCGGAGCCATTCACCACATCCTGAGCCACCAATGCATAAGGCACGGAAAGCAATCGGGTGGTTCCCAGTTCTTCATATTCTTCTCCGCCGGCAGGGTCTATCTCCAGCTTCACATAGTAGTTGTCGGATGCCCAGTTGATACCTGAAAAATTATCTTCAGAAGTTCCTTCTCCGATCACGATCTGGAATGAACCCACTCCGGATGTGGTAGGATTCTGAACCTCAGTATATACTGCTGTGCCATCTTCGGCACCCTGGATCACGCTTACGCGCACACCCAATTCGGTATTGGTGATCAGCTCACCATTGGCATCTCTGGCTACCGCCTGGAAATTGAAACCTTGCGGCACCTGGGCCATAACATCTGTTGCGAATAAAAGTATCGCAACCAAAAACATCATTTTTGTAACTAACTTATTCATAGGGTTGTCCTTCATTCAATTATTTAATTAATAGCATTTTTTGAGTAGCGATCACTTTTCCATCAGCCAGGAAACGATAGAAATACATTCCACTGGCTAAATGTGAAGCATCAAACCGAACCGTATAGGAACCGGCCGGCTTACGGTCGTTGGCAAGTACAGCAACTTTTGCCCCAATTGTATTATACACCTCCAATTTCACATCAGCGGCTTTAGGTAAATCAAACCGGATGTTAGTAGAAGGGTTAAAGGGATTTGGGTAGTTTTGGCTGAGATCGAACCTGGTGGGTAAGTCCAACTTTACATTTTCGTTGGAGGTATACACCAGATCAAAACCATTACCAAAGCCACCGGTAAGCTGCATCGAGGGACTTTCAAAAGTACCGGCAACAACTTCACCTGCTGAAAAAGCAAGCGACATACCGGAACTCTCCAGGGTTCCACCCGCAAACGAGATTACACTTTGTGCCTTAATGGACGGATAAGTAAAGAGGCCCATCAGCACAAGAACTATAGTAGCAATACGCATAGGTAGGTAATTTATAAGTTAAACTGAGGCGTGTTTGGGTACAAGCCCCAGATCTGTTCGATGCGATATTACGTTTTTTCCCGGTAATTTAAACTACATAGACAGGTGTTTTTTTTGTTGAACACCATCCTGCTTAATTATAGCATTTCAACCTTAAGCAGGATATATTTTAGCCACTTAAATCAATTCATCTGCATGCTATATCTAAAAAAAATAATTTTTATTGCCCTCGCCGGATTCCTACTTACCTCCTGTGGCGTTAGCAAACGCAGCGCCGATTTCTCCGTTAGTGAAGATACCCGCGTTATAGAAAACGGAGTTGCCAGCTGGTACGGTCCCAACTTTCACGGCAAGTTAACGGCCAACGGAGAAGTGTACGACATGGACGGTGTTACGGCCGCACACCGAACGTTGCCATTTGAAACCATACTGCTGGTTGAAAACCTCGACAATGGCAAAACCGTACAGGTTCGTATAAACGACCGTGGCCCCTACGCCAAAGACCGTATCATCGACCTTTCAAAGGGAGCAGCTGAACAAGTGGATATGCTGGGGCCTGGAACCGCGCGGGTACGCTTGTATTTACTTGAAGGAGATCTCGAAAATTCCCGCATTACAGATATCAAAGTACCTACCTATACTGTTCAGCTTGGTTCTTATCAGGATAAAGGCGAAGCCGAAAAACACTCGGAAGAAGTGGACGGCAGCTTTGTGGAAACCGTCAAAGTTGATGGAAACACTTTTTATCGCGTATATAAAGGCACCTACACCGATCCCGAAGATGCCAAAACTGAGATGGGTCGCCTGAACCGCCTGGGACATGCCGGTTTTGTGAAGCAGATCGAAAATAATTGAGTTTGCCGGGATTGATTTTCCCGAGTTTTCCGTTGTCCGCACAGAATCAAAAAGCAATTTACCCATGAAAAAAAAGATCATTGTTATAGGAAGCGGATTTGGCGGACTTGGTGCCGCATCACGATTACTATCAGACGGACACGACGTCACCATCCTCGAAAAAAGAGACAAGCTGGGCGGGCGCGCCTACGTCTATGAAATGGACGGTTTTAAGTTTGATGGCGGACCTACCGTCATCACTGCTCCCTTTATGTTTGATGACATTTTTGAAGCCGCCGGTAAAAAGCGTGAGGATTATGTTGAGTTCGTCCCATGCGATCCCTTCTACCGAATTTTTGATGCCGAGGGTAATCATTTCAATTATAACAACGATCACGAATTTACCCTGGAGGAGATCCGAAAGCGAAACCCCGGCGACGTGGAAGGCTATGAGAAATTCATCAAAACCACGAAGGCTATTTTTGATAAAGGGTTTGTGGAACTTGCAGACAAACCTTTCCTGAAGTTCACTGATATGCTGAAGGTGGCGCCGGACCTTATCAAACTTCAGTCGTATAAAACGGTTTATAAATATGTTGAGCAGTTCATTGATGATGAGTTTCTAAAGCGATGCTTTTCATTCCACCCGCTTCTGGTTGGGGGAAATCCATTTGATACCACTTCTATTTACGCCATGATCCACTACCTGGAGCGTGAGTGGGGCGTCCACTATGCAATGGGCGGAACCGGGGCTATCGTAAATGCCCTGGAAAAACTGATCCGCGAGCAAGGTGGCTCCATCCATACCGAAACAGAAGTTGATGAGATCATCGTGGAAAATGGGAAAGCAACCGGAGTCCGCCTTAAAAACGGAGAGAAACTCCAGGCCGATGAAGTGGTTTCCAATGCTGATGTAGCCTTCACCTACAAGAACCTCATCAACCCAAAACACCGCAAGAAATATACCGACCGTAAGATAGAGCGGACCAAATACAGTATGTCGCTTTTTGTGATCTACTTTGGAACAAAGAAACGTTATCTGGACTCAGGACTCGCGCATCACAACATCATTCTGGGAGAACGATATAAAGGTTTGTTGAAGGACATCTTCCATAAAAAACACCTGTCAGATGACTTCTCACTGTATCTGCACATGCCAACTATCACCGATCCATCGATGGCGCCGGAAGGACATGAAGGGTTTTACGTACTCTCTCCTGTCCCTCACCTTGATGCTGATGTAGACTGGAATGAAATGGCTCCAAAATATCGTGATGCTATCATGAACTTCCTGGAGGAGAACTATTTACCTAACCTGCAGGAAAATATTGTAGCTGAGCATTATATCGATCCGCTGCATTTTCAAAATGTACTGAACAGCTATAAAGGGTCTGCCTTTTCGGTGGAGCCGATCCTGACGCAATCGGCATGGTTCCGTCCTCATAATAAATCGGAAGATGTAGATAACCTCTATTTTGTTGGGGCGGGAACGCATCCCGGAGCAGGATTACCGGGCGTGTTAAGTTCATCCATCATTGCACAAAATCTGATCGGTAAAGCCTGATCAATTGAAATATCATTTTTTGGCTTTCGATCTGCGGTTTAAATAATTCCGTTTTGTCTGCCAACTGCCAAACTCCTATTTTTAGTCTCTGGAAGGATTTACAAGAGGTCAAAATACGTGAGCATTTACAATTTCATTCGATATATATTTTACGGGCTGCTCTTCAGTATTATACCCTTTATGGGAGATCTGCAGGCTCAGTTTTCCGGCGGCTCCGGTACTTCGGATGACCCATATCAAATTTCTACGCTTACGCAGCTTCAGTCCATAGAGCAACATCTAGACAAGTATTTTGTGCTCCTGAATGATATTGATGCTTCCGAATCCATATACTGGAATGCAGGAAAAGGGTTCGAGCCCATTGGCAACGAAAACACTCCTTTTACCGGTGTCTTTGACGGCAATGGTCAGGAGATCTTAGGGCTTAGTATTCAACGAAATTCTGGTGAATTTATAGGCCTTTTCGGTCATACAGATGGAGCCATCATCAAAAGCCTGTCTCTCATCAATGTGAACATCCGTGGAGCCAACGAAACCGGAGGACTGGCAGGTAAAGTAACCGGAGGAGAGATCTCCCTGATCAAAGTTACCGGAGATATTCGGGGTCGTACCCATACCGGAAGCATAACCGGCTTTAACCGTTCGGGACGCATTGAATTTGTTATCGCAGAAGCCATTGTATCCGGTCGTTCCTACGTGGGGGGACTTGCCGGTATTAATCGTGGCAGAATCATACAATCCTCTTTTGATGGACAAGTAAAAGCAACCGGACATAACCTGGGCGGTATTGCAGGAAATAACTACGACGGCTTGATTGCTGAATCCTTTTCAAGAGGATCTGTTACCGGAGAAAGCGTTTCATCCGTGGGCGGCGTTGCCGGCAGTAATGGCGGAAATATCTTTCGTTCCTACTCAGAAGCAAGCGTTACCGGGCGCGCATACGTTGGTGGATTGGTTGGCAACAATCATCAAGGCATAATCTCCTGGTCGTACTCCACCAGTGCTGTAGAAGGGTTCAATCTTGTTGGCGGGCTGGCCGGTGTAAATCACCGAAACGGAGAGATCACTGAATCATACACCACAAGCCCGGTAACAGGTGTTGTGGACTACGGAGGTTTTATTGGGGTGAACCGTGACCCGGTTGAGTTTAGCTACTGGAACAAGGAAAGTTCACCCGGAATGAACGCCGTCAGTAAAGGAGTAGAAGATGGCATCACAGGATTATGCGACAACAAAATGAAAGGATACCAAAGCATGGAAAGCATGCATGGACTTTCCTTCAACCAGATCTGGGGATATGTGGAAGATACCCCTCCTCAACACCTCTGGGAAATGTCTTATTTTGCTATCACTGACGTAGAGGCCGTTTCAGGCATCATAAGTGGGGATATCGTGAATGTGGAAATTACGTTGAAAAATGTGGGAAGCATGGCCGATATCAGTGATCTCGTACTCAGGCATCCCAATGGAGAGATCATAGACCGAGCCGAGCAGATCTCCCTTATGCCTGGTCAGTCATTCAAAACAAATTTTAACTGGCAAACGGAACTGGATGATCACGGGGTATTCACGTTGTTGGCAGAAACCAAGCACTACAAGAAAAACATCCCGATTCAAGTCGCAAAACTTCCGGACCCTGTTGATCTCGATCAGCCTTATGTGCTGGAAGAACATGTAAGCCTCACCCCAACTTTTTCGTGGGAAAAAGCCTTCCTTGCTGAATCCTATGACCTTCAGATATCCAAGAACGAAGATTTTATCTTTACCGATGTTGAGATCACAGACATCGATACCACGAATTACACCTTAACCCAAAAGCTTGATCACCACACCTATTATCACTGGCGGATTCGGGCTGCCAATTCCGATACCACCGGACCCTGGAGCAATATCTCGGAATTTACCACCATCATTGAAAAACCTGCTCCTGTACGTCTGAAAGCCCCCGATTCAGGTAAGAAAAACGCCTCTACGCAGCCCGTTTTTGCATGGACAACCGCCAACAGGGCTGAAGAATATTTCCTTCAAATTGCCGCTGATGAAGATTTTGAAAACGTCATGTTTGATACAACCGTAGTCGCCACCGATTCCAGTTTAGCCATGAGCCGGCCCCTCCCCCAAAAGCAACAAGTGTATTGGAGAATGAGAGCTCAAAATATGGGTGGTGAGTCGGCATGGTCGGATGCCTGGAGTTTTGTGCCACTTATTCCCCCACCCAAGAAGTCCGGTGTAAATACCCTCGATTATGCGTTGGGACAAAATTATCCGAATCCCTTCAATCCCGTTACTTACATTCCATATAGCCTTCCCGAGCCGGGTCGCGTACAGCTGGAAGTACTCAATATGCTGGGACAAACCGTAGCCACGTTGGTTGATGGATATAAATCTGCCGGGTGGCATACCGCTGTTTTCGATGCCTCCGAACTTTCAAGTGGGTTTTACATCTATCGGATCAAAGCCAAAAATTTTGAAAACACTAAAAAGCTTTCCTTGGTTAAATAATAGCGTATGTTGGCAGCCATTTCTATTTTCCATTTATATATGTTGATCGCTTATTTTAGAATATTATGAGCTTATTAGGTTTCACACGGTTTTTCAAAAATTCAGATTTCAATAATGGATGATCATAGATCTGCCAGCAATATAAAAGGATACTCCCTTAAGCCTTTTTTTGACCAAACACGCGATCTGTTATGCATTGCTGGATTTGACGGATATTTCAAAAAAGTAAATCCGGCCCTTTGCACCCTGTTGGAATATTCTGAAGATGAATTACTTTCCCGTCCCGTGAATTCTTTCATATACTCCGAAGATCAGGCTCTTACTGCAAAACAGCGCCAGAAAATTCATAAAGGGAAACCGCTACTCAATTTTGAAAACCGATACATTAAAAAATCCGGAGAGATTGTATGGTTTTCCTGGACCTCCATTCCCAAGCTGGATCAGGAACTGGTATATGCTATCGCAAAAGATGTGACTCATCAAAAAGCACAGAATCAAGAGCGTGACAGGTTACTTTCTAAATTGACTCGGGAAAATGATCAGCTTAAAAAATTGAATTATACCACCTCTCACGACCTGCGCTCTCCAATTTCAGGCTTACTTGGGGTATTTGACATGATCGATCTTTCCACCATAGACGATGCAGAAACAAGGTCGTTAATTGCACTCCTGGAAACATCTACTGCAAACCTCAAAAAGACCCTTGATACCTACATTGATGGCTTTCAACAAAACGAATCACTTGTCATTGAATTAGAGCCTGTACATATTCCTTCCTATTTAAAGGATGTGCAGTTATCTCTGGGTAAACTTCTTGATGATACCAATGCAGCCATTCAAACTGATTTTTCTGCCTTTGAGACCATCCCCTTCAACCCGGATTTTATGAAAAGCATACTGCTCAATCTGCTTTCCAACTCTATTAAGTATGCCCATCCCGACCGAAGCCCTGTTATCACCATTGCGACGAAGGCTGAAAATGGGCTCAGGAAACTTACTTTTTCTGATAACGGAATTGGCTTTGACAGCTCAAAGAATAAAGACAAGATCTTTGGGCTATACCAAACTTTTCATGATCAGTATGACAGCAAGGGCATCGGGCTTTATCTGGTTCACAGCCATATCACCGATTTAGGGGGAAGCATTTCAGCCGAAAGCACCATAAACCAGGGAACGACTTTTACCATTAGCTTTAAAGATTAATATTCATCCAATCTACATTTTTCGCAGATATACTAAAGTGAACTAACTTTGGTATGCATGAAAATTATTCTAACCATTCTTCTCACTTTTCATGGTCTGATCCATTTAATGGGTTTTATAAAAGGTTTTGGCCTTGCTGAGATTCCGGAATTGACACTTCCTATTTCACAAACAGGCGGTATCCTTTGGCTGCTTTCCGCTGTACTTTTCATCATTTCCACCTTATTTCTACTCACCGAATATATGATATGGTGGAAAATTGCATTGGCCGGTCTCATCCTTTCACAATCGCTTATCATCTACTCGTGGCAGGATGCCAAATTTGGTTCAGCTGCTAATATTTTTATTGGTCTGGCTATACTGGTTGTTCTTTTTAGTGCCGATTGATCCCCATCTCGGAAAATCCCTCTTCCGTGTGGAAATGCCCTCTCCCCCTTGTATATTCTTGACCTAATTACGGATCAAAACCTCACTGTATTATATTATGAAACGATTACTATTCTTTATGGCACTCCCTTTTTTGCTGACAGGTTGCCAAACCCAATCAAGTTACGACCAACTCAACCTTGAGGAGATCACGATCACTGAACTTCAACAAGGATATGAAAACGGAGATTTCACTATTGAGGATGTAACCGCGGCCTACCTTGAACGCATCGCTGAAAAAGACCAAAGCGGACCAAAACTGAATTCCATGCTTTACATCAATCCGCTGGCACTGGATATTGCTAAAGAGCAGGATGCTGAACTCCGTGATGGACAAACACGCGGACCTTTGCACGGCATTCCTGTAGTGCTAAAAGACAATATTGACACTGACGATATGCCTACCACAGCAGGAGCAAATATCATGGCAGAGTCGGTGCCTGATCAGGACGCCTTCATCACTCAGAAATTACGAGATGCGGGAGCCATCATTCTTGGGAAAGCCAATCTGAGCGAATGGGCCAATTTCCACAGCAGTTTTTCATCAAGTGGTTGGAGCGCACTGGGCGGACAGGTACATAACCCCTACGATCTTACTCGAAATCCATGTGGTTCCAGTGCTGGCTCCGGGGCTGCAGCTTCAGCTAATATGACTGTTTTTGCCATCGGGACGGAAACGAACGGATCTATCACTTGTCCTTCTTCCGCAAATGGACTGGTCGGGATCAAACCTACCGTCGGACTTTTAAGCCGTTCAGGCATTATTCCCATCTCTCATACTCAGGATACCCCCGGTCCCATGGCGCGCACCGTCACAGATGCTGCCATCGCTTTGGGCACGATGGCGGGTATCGATTCTTCAGATGCCAAAACTTTTGAAAGTGAAGAACATTATCACACCGATTACACCCAGTTCCTGAACCCAGACGGCTTACAGGGAAAACGCATTGGACTCTGGACCGGCTCTCTCGGCGGACATTTTCGGGTTGATACCTTGATGCATGAGACGGCTCGTTTCCTGGAAAGTCAGGGTACTACCGTGGTTGAGATCGACCAGATCACACAAGAAAATGTAGGTAGTGCTTCCTTTCAGGTGTTGTTGTATGAATTTAAGGATGGCCTGAACAAATACTTTGCTTCTCTGGGGGATGACGCCCCGGTCAAAAACATGCAGGAGCTGGTAGATACCACCCTGAGTGATCCCGAAGAAATGCGCTATTTCGATCATGACCTTTTAATTCAAGCCAGCGAAAAAGGCAGCCTCGATTCCGAAGAATATCAGGATGCACTGGAGCGAATGTTGAGAATTACAAGAGAAGAAGGCATCGACCGGGTGATGGATGAGCACGAACTGGATGCCATCATTGGTCCTACCGGCGGACCTGCCTGGAAAACCGATCTCACCAATGGCGATAACTTTGCAGTTTCTTCGAGTTCGCCGGCGGCACAATCCGGATATCCCAACATCACCGTGCCCATGGGCTATATTGATGGTTTACCCGTTGGTATCTCCTTCTTTGGAAGAGCCTGGAGTGAACCTGTACTTCTGGAGATAGCTTACGGATTTGAGCAGGCATCCAAGGTGAGAAAAGCGCCTCAGTTTTAAACCTATAATAAATAAACCTGGTTCAAGCGTCCGCTTGGACCATTGTTGTTTTAGCTTCTTGCCCAAATTCAGTATCGCACAAGCGGACGCTTGCGCTAGTTGTCGTTGACACCAGCGCTGGTTTGTGGGACCAACCAAGGATCAAAAAATTAAATAACACAAAAAAGGCCCATCAAATGATGAGCCTTTTTAAATTTTTGAATGAAATCCTGCAATTAAGACTTCAGGCTTTTCTGAAGATCATCCCAATCTGCAAGAAAACGCTCGAGACCACTATCAGTAAGTGGATGCTTAAGCAGGCTCTTGATCACGCTCAATGGCATGGTTGCTACATCAGCACCTTCTTTGGCGCATTCGAGCAAGTGCATTGGGTGGCGGATACTTGCTGCAAGTACTTCCGTTTCGTATCCGTAATTATCATAGATCGTTACAATGTCACGGATGAGTTGCATTCCGTCGGTGGAAATATCATCAAGTCTTCCCAGAAATGGAGAGATGTAAGTAGCACCGGCTTTGGCAGCAATTAAGGCCTGCGTTGGAGAAAAGCAAAGCGTACAGTTTGTTTTAATACCTTCCTCAGTAAAGGTTTTGATAGCTTTGATGCCGTCTTTGATCAGCGGCACCTTTACAACAACATTATCGGCAATAGCTGCAATTTTGCGGCCTTCTTCCACAATTTCTTCGTATTCCGTAGAAACCACCTCGGCAGAAACATCGCCGTCAACAATGTCACAGATCTTGGCGATGTGACCTTCGAAGTCTTTCACTCCAATTTTTGCACACAGACTTGGGTTGGTGGTTACTCCATCAAGAACACCCATGTCATTGGCTTCTTTAATTTCGTCGAGATCAGCAGTATCAATAAAAAATTTCATGATTGAGCAAAAGTTTGGTTCAGATTTAAGCATCTATTGCGCAAAATAAGGATAAGTAAGGACTCATTCAGCGTAAATCACAATTATATTGTTTCTTTTTTTTACAAAAACAAAGGTTTTAAACTAAAACTTTATCCCGAACTTTCTCGTTCAAGAAAAAGCTTTTTGCTAAACGTATATATAATCAAGAAAAAACAAATCAAGTGAAGAAATTTTTAACGCCCATTTTATTGATCAGCATAGTTTTCGCGGGCTGTGGTGGAGACGATTCAAACAATAACAACTCATCAGGATTCGGGGGATTTGGCAGTGGCAACTTTGGCCAGAGAGCTACCAGCGTGGAAACCTCAGACATTACCATCGGATCCATTTCGGAACAAGTGCGCTCTTTTGGAAATGTAAAGGCGCAAAATGTCATCTCTGTTGTTCCCCAGGTGAGCAACAGAATCACCGATATGTATGTTGATCTGGGCGATACCGTACGACAGGGACAAACCCTCGCCAAGATTCATGATGTAACTTTTCGGGATCAATTGGCTCAGGCTCGCTCTCAACTTCAGCAAAGCCGAATTGCTGTAGTTCGTGACAGTTCAGAATATGCACGTCAGCAAAGTTTGCGAGAAAGAGATCTCACCAGCAGTGCGGATCTTGAAATTGCAGAGGCCAATTACCAGAGTTCATTGGCGCAATATGAGTCAGCCCGTTCTTCACTCACCCAGGCGCTCGAGAATTTCAACAATACGGAAGTGAAAGCACCTGTAAGCGGCGTAATAACCTCACGATCACTGGAAACCGGAGATCTTGCTACAACAGGAACAGAGATCTTTCAGATCGCCAGCACTAAAGGATATGAATCCCGCATTTTTCTTCCGGTAAGTGACTGGCGTGCTGTTAAAATTGGCCAGGATGTAAATTTGCGTATCAGCAACGAAAGTAATGTAAGTGCTCGCGGTATCGTATCCCGAAAGAGCCCACAACTGGATGAGACTACCGGCCTTGGAGAAGTAGTGATCACGCTAACAAGTATTGGCAGTGATATATATCCCGGAGTTTTGGTTGAAAATATTATCAACATCACCACCAAAGAACGTGCTATGATCGTTCCCCGGAGCGCCTTGGTGGAACAGGTTGAGACCGTCATCAACCCGGAAACAAATACCATAGACCTTGAAAGAACATACTCTGTTTTTGTTTCTAAAGGTGATTCTATAGCTGAACGCCGTGAGCTTGATCTTGGAATTGAGCAGGGAGACCGTATTGAAGTGCTGGGCGGATTACTGCCAAGCGATGATATTATTGTAACCGGACAAAGCGGACTGGATGACGGGTCGCGCATACAGGTTGCTTCCGGAGAACGCTTTCAAGCTCCTCAGGAACGACAAATTGGACAAGAAGGAAGATCCCCAGTTAATAACCGGCAAGATATACTCGCAAATATGAGTGAGGAAGAACGTGCTGAAGCCCGTGAAAAAATGCAGGATATGAGCCGTGAGGAACGCATGCAATACTTACAGGAACTGCGAGCACAGCAGACTTCATCTGCAGATTCAACTTCAAACTAAAGGGATATAATGGCTTCGTTATCCAAACTGGCGGTAGATCGTCCAATTACATTTTTAATGGGTACCCTGATCCTTCTGGGATTTGGTTTATATGGATTGCAGAATCTCAGGCTAAATTTATATCCCGATGTATCTTTCCCCACTATCACTGTTTACACCAGCTACGAAGGCGTAGCTCCGGAAGATATCGAAACGCTGGTAACCCGCCCCATCGAGGAATCTGTTGGAAGTATCAGTGGTATTCGTAAGGTGCGTTCGCTTTCCAGTCAGGGAGCATCGGTAGTTAAACTTAATTTTGAGTGGGGAACCGATCTCTACCAAGCCGAAAATGACGTGCGCAAGGAACTCGGTTTTGTGGAACGACAAATTCCCGATGATGCCGAAACACCGCTTGTATTCTCTTACGACCCGAATCAGGAACCTATAGTAGTGCTGACGGTGACTTCCAATGCCCGTAGTGCCCGAGAGTTGCGCACCTACTCAAAACAGGTGCTGGAGCAGCGCATTGAGCGTATTAATGGGATTGCATCTGCAGAAACTTCAGGCGGGCTTCAGCGGCAGATCAACGTCCGTATTGATAACAACCAGATGCGGCTCTACAACATCACCATTGCTGAAATTGCCCAAAAACTTCAGCAAGAAAATATTCAGGTGCCGGCCGGGCAACTTACTGAAGGCAACACCAATTATTCGCTGCGAACCATTGGCGAATTCAAAAATGTAGATCAAATTCGAAATACCATCATTACCGTACGGGATGGTCAGCCCCTGTTACTTAAAGATGTAGCCGATGTGGAAGATGGCATTCAGCAACCTATAGGAAATGTCCGTGTGAATGGCGAGGATGGCATTGTACTGAATGTATATCGCCAAAGTGATGCAAACGTAGTGACAGCCGCTAATGCTGTGGTGGGTGGGCTGGAAGAAATACAGCGCAGTCTCCCTTCGGATGTAAAAGTATCTGTGCTCACCAACAAAGCCGACTTTATCGAGCAATCCATCAGTAACCTGCTATGGACAGGCGTTCAGGCCATTATCCTTGTGATCTTGATCCTGCTCGTATTTTTGAGAAGCGGTCGCTCCGCCACCATTATTGCCATATCTATTCCGGTATCTATAATTACCACATTTATGGTCATGGATATGGCAGATCTAAGCCTGAACATCATCTCGTTATCAGGACTTACCCTTGCCGTTGGCTTGGTGGTAGATAACGCCGTGGTAGTTTTGGAGAATATCTTCAGATTTCGGGAGCAGGGAGCCGATCGCGATTCAGCTTCGGTAGATGGAGCCAAAGAGGTTGCCGTCCCCATTATTGTTTCTACCCTTACAACCCTGGTGGTTTTTCTCCCTATACTATTTGTACCGGGCATTGCCGGATTTCTTTTCAGAGATCTCGCGTTAACGATCTCATTTTCGCTGATCGTTTCTACCCTGGTGGCTCTCACCCTCATTCCACTGATGGCTTCCCAATTCTATAAAGCCTCCACACAAAACATAGGAGCAACTAACAAGATCGCTCTTTTCTTTGGGAACCTGCTCGAGAAGGTTGAGACCACCTACAACGAACAACTTCAAAAAGTGATCGGAAAAAGTGGATGGGTAGTGTTGGCGGCTTTCTTATTCTTCGGAGCCACGATTCCCATCTTTTTCATGATCGGTGGTGAATTCTTTCCCCGTGTAGATGAAAATGCCTTTGTACTGGAAGTTCAGCGGGAACCCGGTGTGAATTTATTTGAACTGGAACGATCGATGGGACAAGTTGAATCCATCGTTCGGCAGGAAGTACCCGAAGCCCGGCTTATCGTTTCAGATTATGGCGATAAGGAAGGCATTGAAGGAGCAGATGACCCCGGAGGATTCACAGGAACCGTTCGGGTTGAACTTGTTTCACAAAATGAACGAAACCGCTCACAGGCCCAGATCACCTCATCGCTGATGCGTGAGCTGCAAATTGTGCCCGGCGTACAAATTCAGGAAGTGATCATCGATCCGCTAAGTCCCGATGGCCAAAACGGCCTGATCGTACAGATTTTTGGATACGATCCTGAAATCAAAAAAGAATTGTCAGAAGGCGTTAAAGAGCGCCTGCTACAGATCGATGGCATCAACAACGTATTCAGCTCTGCCGATCAGGGTCGCCCAGAATTAAGGCTGATCATGGATCGTGAACGGATTTCCCGAGTAGGGATGAACACGAATCAGGTTGCAAGTGCCGTCAGCAATGCCGTTAAAGGAAATATTGCCACCGCATTTGTAGATCAGGGTGTGGAATACGAAGTAGTGGTTGAACTGGCCGCCAGCGACAAAGCCCAATCGGTTGACCTGTCCAATATTCAGGTTCAAACTCCGGCCGGAGAATGGATGCCGCTGAAAAACCTGGCTCGCATAGAACGCTATACCGGCCCCACCAACGTGCTCCGTATCGATCAGGAACGAGTGACTGAAGTGACCGCCGAGCTTAATGATACCGATCTGGCAACGGCTTCTGTACAAGCTCGTAAAACCCTCGATCAGGTAAACTGGCCCGATGAATACCGATACGAAATTTCAGGAACGGCCGAAGAGCAATCTGAATCCTTTGGTTTTTTGATGATCGCATTCATGATCGCAGGAATTCTTACTTATATGGTAATGGCCTCCCAGTTCGAAAGCCTTGTTGAGCCATTTATCATCATTTTAACCATCCCATTAGCACTATCAGGCGTGTTATTGATGCTTTGGTTTACCGGCACTTCCATTAGTGTAACTTCTATGGTGGGGCTGATCCTGCTTACCGGAATTGTTGTAAACAACGGAATTGTGATGATCGATTACATCAAGATATTACAGGCCCGGGGAACGACTCGCGAGAAAGCTATTGTTGATGGAGCGACCCGCCGTTTACGCCCTATCTTGATGACCGCCTTCACCACCATCCTTTCGATGGTACCGCTGGCCCTTGAGTTGGGCACCGGCTCCGAAACCTGGAGTCCCATGGCCCGAACCGTAATTGGCGGCCTGACCATGAGTACCTTGCTGATGCTGTTTGTAGTACCTTGTTTTTATAACATCATAAACGGATTGGTTGAAAAATTCGGCTTTGATGCTGTTCATAAAGTAGATCCTTTAGCTAAATCACAAGAGGCCCTGGCATGAAACAATTTTCTGTAGCCGGAAGTATTCTCAAACGCCCAATTACGGTCATCATGATGACGCTGATCGTGATCGGGTTTGGGGTGTTTTCACTCACCAACTTAAAGGTCACACTTTATCCCTCGTTCAACATTCCGGTGCTGGCAGTATCCACCGGATATAACAATGTAGCCCCAGAAGATATCAACCGGATCATTGTGAATCCTATTGAAGGTGCATTATCTGCAATTGAGGGAATCGAGACGCTGGAAGCACGCGTAAATCGCGGAAGTGCGTTCATCATACTTCGTTTGCGGGAAGGCTCCGACATCAGAAAAACAGAATTAAAGGTTCGAAAAGCCATAGATCAAATTAGAGGAGAACTGCCCGACCAGGCTCAGGAACCCGTCATTTTTCAGTTTGATCCGGAAAACAGGCCCATTATGCGGCTCAGTATAGATGCTGAAAATCGCGGATTGGATGAACTCCGAAACATTGGCCTTGAACTGGTTGAAACCCGGCTGGAACGTATCGACGGACTCGCTTCAGCTGAAACACAAGGCGGGCTGGAACGCCGTATTTATGTGGACGTCTCTCCAATGTCACTCGCACAATACAACCTCTCTCCATCTGATATTGAAAATGCGCTACGCTCTAATAACGTACAGTTACCCATCGGTAATGTTGTATCAGAAAAGATCAACTACAGCATTCGGGCAGAATCTACCTATCAAACCGTAGAAGAAATACAGAATACCATCATCCGGATGTCGGAAAATGAAATTCCCATTCGCGTAAAAGATGTAGCCGATGTAAGTGATGGCTTTACTGACATCACCAGCCTGGTGAAAGTAAATGGCAAGAACAGCGTGTCAGTAGAAGTTCAAAAGACCTCTGATGCCAACACTCTTGATGTTGTAAATGCTGTGAAAGCCTTGGTTCCGGAGATCAACGATGTAATGCCACCCGGCGTAACATTGCGCGTACTATCTGACGAAGGCAAGACCATTGAAGATTCAATAAATAATCTTTCACAATCGGCCCTTGCTGCTTTAGTAGTTGTTATTTTAGTGATACTGATCTTTATGGGTGGATGGCGCATTTCGCTGGTTGTTGCTTCAACCATACCCGTTTCCATCGCCGCTACCTTTGCTGCCATGTACGCTGCCGACCTGACACTCAATATCCTCACCATTTCAGCCCTTGCCCTGGCCATTGGTTTACTGGTTGATAATTCCATCGTGGTAACCGAAAGTATTGCCCGTAAACTCGAAGAAGGCAAATCCCGCTTTGATGCTGCCCTTCAGGGTACCAATGAGGTAATCGGAGCCCTGCTCGGTTCAACCCTGACTACATTGGGCGTATTCATTCCCATCATTTTGATCTCGGGAACGCAAGGTGCATTCTTCAGGGAATTTGCCTATGCCATCTGTTTTTCGATCGCCTTTTCGTTCCTTTCGTCCATCATTCTGGTACCCGTTATTGCGCTGCTTACACTCGATGCCAAACAGTTCAACACCAAGAACTTTGCTTTTAAAGGAATCTCAAAACTTGAACGCGGTTATACCAAAGCGCTGGGATGGTTATTTCAGCATAAATGGATCCCGTTGCTGGGAATGGTTGTTATAGCAGCAGGGACCTTTTTACTGTATAGCAACATCACCAAAGAAGGGTTTCCGGAAGCAGACTCCGGACAGATCGACATCAACATCAGCCTTCCTGAGGGAAGTCAGCTTATTAAAACGGCCGATGTACTGGAGGAATTCAGCCGCCGTGTAGATGAGATGCCGGAGGTCGAAACCATGATCACCAACATTGGACGAAGCCGGTGGAATAACTCCAGCAACCGTGGAGAGATCAGCCTCACCCTTGTTCCTGAAACTAAACGAGAGATCAGCAGTACCGATTTTGCAGCACAACTTCGCCAAAACCTTACTGCACCCGGCGTGGATGTTCGTGTTCGGGTTGAGGGCGGCGGACTGAGCTTTGGACGTGGCTGGGATTCAGGAGGGAACTCAATTCGTCTCAGTTTGATTGGCCCTGAGATTGAAGAATTGCTGGCTATCTCGCAAAAAATCGAAGCCAACCTGATGGATGACCCCACCGTCATTGATGTTGATAACGGACGAACCGATCCTACCCCGGAACTTCATTTTATGGCCGATCGCGAACGACTGGCACGCCTGGGAACCAGCATGAATGCCATTGCTTCCAATCTTCGCACCCAAACACTAGGCAACACTGCCGGATACTTCATCAGCGAAGGCCGCGAGATCCCCATTGAAGTTCGTACCCAAAAACAAGCTTTGACCAGCCGCGAAGAATTATTCGACCTTGAAGTATTTCAATATGAAGATCAGAGAATTCCCGTTTCAGCAGTCGGGGAGTTTGTACCGGTTCGCGGGGTTGATTCCTTTCAGCGCAGAGATCGCGAAACCGTTCTCGATGTAAACATTCAGATACAGGGAAATGCACTGGAGTACGAGCAAGTGGTTCGCGATTTCATAGAATCCGAGATCGTACTTCCCGATGGCTACCGCTATGAATTTACCGGCGGCACACGCGAGACCCAGCAAGGCCAATCCGAGTTTGGTTTTGCCTTACTTGCCGCCCTCATTTTGATGTTTATGATCATGGCCTCCCTGTTCGAAAACTTCCGTGATCCCTTTGTGATCTGGCTCTGTATTCCGCTGGCCATGTTCGGAGCCCTCGCCTTTTTGTACCTGATCGGAGACCCGCTGACCACAACCGCTAATATTGGCGTGTTTATGCTGGTGGGCATCATCGTAAACAACGGCATCGTACTGGTCGACTATATGCACCTATACACCAAAGGCGTTGAATATGATATGCTGAATCGAAAATCTGTTAGCTGGAAGAATTTATTCATCCCGGTTTTCTTTTGGAAAGAAAAACCAACAGTCAAAGATTCCATGCTACTGCAGAACATTCAGGAAGCTTGCCGGCGACGAATGCGCCCCATTTTACTGACAGCCATCACCACGATCTGCTCTATGGTTCCCCTCTCTCTGGAATTAGGTTCCGGGGCTGAAACGTGGTCGCCACTGGCAAAATCTGTTATTGGCGGGTTGATGTTCGGCTCAATTCTCACTCTTTTCATCACCCCTGTCCTTTCGGTTTCATTAAGTATGACCATTGAATGGTTCAAGGAATTATTTCGCAGTAAACAAACACAATCGGCTGAGGCTTAAACTAAATAGTTCTTACTAACAGTTTAACTTCATCCGGCACAGGTAGCAATAGTGATAAAATTTAGTTTCACTCTTGGAAATTGGAACTTGTTCTCGCTATACTTGTTTTAAATAACAAAAAGGAGAAATATTATGAGTAAATCATCAGATTTTGTATCAGGAATTATTTCAGGAGCTCTTGTTGGTGCAGCAATAGCATTGCTTTACGCACCCGATACGGGTAAGAACACGCGTGACCGTCTTTCATATCAACTGAGCAATTATTACGACGAGCTCAACGACCTTATCGATCAGCTTCGGGAGGAAAAAGAAATTCTCGTATCCGATGCCAAAGAAAAAGGCGATAAAGTAGTATTGGACGCCAAAGAAAAAGCTGAAGATCTAATTAAGGAAGCTGAGAACTTATTGGAGTCTATTGAAACGGCCAAGAAAAAAACCTGAAGCTAAGTAATTACATCATTTAAAGCCTTGTACTTTCATTAGTGCAAGGCTTTTTTATATCGATCAAAGATGGGTTTCAATTCGGTGTAGCAGCGTTTCCACAAAATTTTGCTGCTCGGGTTTCATAAACACGCTCCGCAAAATGGTAACATCTTCTGAGTTTATCTCATATTCCGGATGCAGCCTTTTAAAGGATGTTGCAGGTACGCGATACAAAGACAAATAAAACGTTCGCTCACGCATTCCCACATTGAACACAGCTTTCACTTTTTCTGAGATTTCAGCTGTGGTGGTAGCCTCAGATGGGAAATATCCCAGGATATCGAGTTCAGGATATTTATAGGCTTTCAGTTTCTTTGAGGTACCGATCTTCTCAAACATCTCTTTTGCTGCAGTCAGGCAACTTCGCAAAATTGGTCCAAACCCTTCCGACTCCTTTAAAGGAAATAATTGAAGGGTAGCCCAAAATGCCACCGCTGTAGCTCCCGCCCGAGAGCACTCTAAGCTAATCTCTCCAAGATGCAGATCCTCAGATGTAAAATACGTGTAAGGCGAGTCGTGCTTATAAAATTTTCCCACAGCGGGATCTTTAAAAAGCACACACCCACAACCATAGGGCTGCAAGCCGTGCTTGTGTGGATCCACTACAATGCTGTCTGCTTCTTCCATTAAATTCCATGCTGTTTCCTCTGCCAGATCAGCATCCTTTAACGCTCTGAAAAATCCTCCGTAAGCGGCGTCAATATGAATTCGAATGCCATGCTCCCTTGCCCAGAGTAAAACCTGCTGAAGGGGCTCTACCTCCCCCAGCCCGGTTGTACCAAGCGTAACCACGACAGTTCCAATTTCTTGTGGGTTGATAGCATCCAGGTCAAAATCTCCATTTTCGCGAACCGGAATTTTTGTGCCTTCAACCTGAAGAACGGAACACATACGCTCGTGAGTGTAATGGGCATTTTCAGAAAAGGCGATCTTCTTCTTAGGATGAGACTCTCGGGCTATCCAAAGTGCTTCCAGGTTTGCTATGGTTCCGCTTGCAGTAAGATGACCAAGGAACTCATCCCCATAACCAAAAAAACGGGCAAGTTCGGCTACCGCTTCTTTTTCCATTTCTGATGAAGGAGGGCCGCCATCAAGGGCATGGTTGTTTGGGTTGATGGTCATGGCCATGGCATAAGCCGCCCAGGTTAATGGATGGGGTGGTTTCAGCATTTGTCCCGCATAAACGGGATGATGAAATGGAAAGTTTCCTTTCAGGCGTCCAGCAAGTTCATTAAAAACATGCTCAGCTTTCTCCTGAGAAACAGAAAGCGCCGGATGTTGATCCCATGCACCGTACGATTCTTTCCACTCTGAGATCTGATCCAGAGCAGTGTCCAGAATATGCCTCGCCTGTTTATCCATCAGTATAAGCTGACAGAAATACCGGCAGAAAGCACCTGTTTGAGCTGAATTTCACTGGAAAAGTCATTGTCGTACCGAAGTTCAAACTGAAAAGAGGCACTCACCAGGCTATTGATCTGACCGACCACTTCGTTGCTCCATTTCACGTCCGTTTCAGAAACGGGAATCAGGAAATTAGTGAAGGTCTCGAGTGCACTGGTATAAAAAATGCTTTCAAAAACCTCCTTCTCAAAATTGATACCGGTTGTTAAACCACCTTCACCACGCACTTCTTTATCCTGGGCTACACCGTAGAGAGGTTTGAGATCATCATCGGTTACTATTGTTTGTTTAAGCGCCAAACCCGTCTCGAATGTAAAAGCATCACTTGGTGCATAAGCCACACCAACCCCTTCCATAACATAAGCCGGAGCAAAAAGATCTGAGATCAAGACATCAGGCACGCCATCTTCTGTACTGTATTCATACCCTTCATCAAACTGTGTTCTGAAATTTATATTACCGTATCCTGAAAAGTTACCATCTTCAGTAAATCTATAATTGAACCGATTTATGACCTCTATCACATCATCGGTTTTTATAACGCCTTCTCCCTGCACATTTGACTGACCGTATTTAAGATTGGTTCGAAAGCCATAGCTGAACAATCCCTGTCGGTATTTCATCGTAAAAATGGACGAAGCCGTTCCACTGATGGAACTTACCCCACCCTGGGCCCAATTGCTGTAGGCGGCTTGTGATCCATTTAGGTTGGCAACCCAGCTTTGGTCCCAGCCAGCCAGGGTATCCGGGATGTTAATAGATTGAGCAACTGCAGGGGTAGCTGTCATCATTAATAGAATTAATAAAACGTAGTTCTTCAGTGTCTTATACATGTCGGTTATTTATTTTTAAAAAGTATTGCTTGATCGAGTGCACCTTTTTTAAGCATCACTTCGATATGTTCTCCTAATTTTGTTGGAACTTTTATTCCAGTCAGGTCAGAACCCAAGGGGTATTTTCGATGTCCCCGGTCGATCAAAGTTGCGATCTCAATGGTATTGGGTTCATAGATGTTACAAATGGCAGAAAGTGCCGAGAACATCGTTTTGCCCGAGAAAATCACATCATCAACAAGCAGTACGAATTTTTCGTTGCAGTCAGGTACATTTCTACTCGCTGCTTTATCATGTACATGATATTGATGTGGAGTTGTCTTTATATCCGCGACTTCATCCAGATACTGCGCGATCTTCTGGGCTGTTGCATACCCTCTTTCATTTAATCCGATCAATATCAGGTTGTTCCCGGGTTCTTTTTCTTTGAGTTTTTCCCACACTTGTATAGCCATTCGTCGTAAAGTCCGGTCAATCCGGGCCTGACTCATAAGTACGATTTGCTTATCCATATTCATAATATTGAGTTCCGACTAAGGTACTCTTTTATTGAGAGAAAGTTAAAAAAATTCAGAAAATTTTTCTCGTAAATTCTTATCTTAACAGTGTTAACCAAAATCTATAAATCTAACGCAGAGAGACCATGAAACAAGGATTTGGAACATTATTACTGAGTTCCGCTGCATTTGCAGGTGGCGTTGTTGCCGGGCTTTTATTGACCCCAAGATCTGGAAAAGAAAACCTTCAGGTCCTTAACGAGTACAGCAAAGAAACAAAAAGCTGGCTGCAAGATCAGGGCCAAAAAATAATATCAGACAGCGAAAAAAGGATCGACAAAGTATCGCAAGGGATACGCAAAACAGTAAAAGATGCGGTTCCTGATCTTTATGAAGCTACCGAAGATCTGCATTTTACGGAAGAAGAAGGCATAGAAGAGATCAATAAACGTGGCTGATACAAGTTTCAGACATTCTGAAGCTTTTTTACAGTGGATCTGGCAAAACGTGTTATTCGACATAAACAGTTTAAGAACCACTGATGGAAAAAAACTGCGTGTTATAGATCCGGGAACTCAAAATGCAACTGACGGGCCTGATTTTAATCATGCAGCCATTGAGATAGAAGGTATCACCTGGCACGGCGATGTAGAATTGCATATCGAGAACAGTGGCTGGAAATCTCACAGGCATCATCTAGATGCAAATTATAATACTGTTGTACTTCATGTGGTTACAAATACACCGGAAAAGACCGTCCGTACTAAAAACGGTCACCGGCCGCACACCCTCAACATTCTTCCTCACCTTTCGCCGCAAATACATCGTTTCCTGAATAGCTTTGAAACGTCGGGTTCCCTGAATTGTGCATCCGGGCTGAATTTTATATCTGAAGAGGCTTTCTACAAGCAGCTTGCTAAAGCGCACCTTGAGTATTTTGATCAAAAGGGAAATGATTTCCTGCAGTTTTATGATCCGGAACTGCTGCCTTCCGACGCCTGGAAGCAAGCACTGATAATCTCGCTTTGGGATGGGCTTGGTATCTCTCACAATCGGGAGGCTATGCAAATAATTGCAAAATCCTGGATGCATGAATTTCGAAAAAAAGGATCAGCCCTTACCGTTTCTGAAACGCTCAAGCTATCCGGGTTGCGTAATAATTCAGATAAAGACCCTGGCTGGAATTTTAAAGCCGTCCGTCCTGCAAATCACCCCAAAAAAAGAATTACCGAGGCCGTAGCTGTTAGCAATGCCATACTCAAACTTCCATTTAACACTTTTCTGAACCCGATTTCCGTTTCCCTCTGGGATCAGCTCCTTCAGGAAGCTGAAATCAAAAATACAGGACGCTATAAAATTTTATTCGGAACCGTATTTCTTCCCGCTCTGTATATGCTCGGGAATTTATTTGCGCACAAAAAACTCTCAGAATCTGCCTTTTCATCATGGAAGGATTTAAACACTCCGGTTCCAAAAAGTATTCTTCATTCATTTAAATCACTTTCGCTCAAGAATCAAAGCTATCAAAGAAAGCTTGGGGCTGTACATCAGTTAAAGGCTTATTGTAAACCCGGAAGATGCTCTGAATGTTTTGTTTTAAAAAAAGCAATTCAGTCTTGATTGCTTTTTATGCGCTTCCTATCTTTGGGGTCTGTCAACGAATGCAATTGCCCGGTCGTCTAATGGCAGGACAGCTGGTTTTGGTCCAGTCAGTGGGGGTTCGAATCCTCCCCGGGCAACACAATCAAGAAAGGATGACTGAAGAGCCATCCTTTTTGTTTATAAATTAAAGAATTGATTCGCGCAATCAATTCAAAATCTGAACTGTAGGCCCGCTATACGTGGATACTCCTCTGGCGATTTTTTCCGGTACAAGTAATCCGGCTTTAGCAAGAGCAATTGCTGAAGAATATGGCACGTCATTAGGTGATGTGACCATAAAGAAATTCTCGGACGGGGAGCAATATGTGAAGTACGAGCAAAGCATCAGGGGCGAAGATATCTTTGTTATTCAGTCTACTCCGCCTCCCGGTGATAATATCATTGAGCTGTTACTTTTATTAGATGCAGCAAAACGTGCTTCCGTAAAACGGGTTACTGCAGTAATTCCATATTTTGGATACGCCCGGCAAGACAGAAAAGATCAGCCTCGTGTTTCCATTGGCTCAAAACTGATGGCAAACTTGTTGGTAAAGGCTGGAGCCGATCGTATTTTAACTATGGATTTGCATGCCGCTCAGATCCAAGGATTTTTTGATATCCCGCTTGACCATTTATATGCAAGCCGGGCTTTTATAGATCATTTTACTTCGAACCCAATTGACAACCTGGTTGTAGTAGCTCCTGATGTGGGCAGCCTTAAAATGGCTCGTGCCTATTCAAAGAAATTAGGAGCCAGTCTTGCGTTTATTGATAAGCGCCGGCCGAAAGCCAATCAGTCTGAGATCATGAATCTCATTGGAGAAGTAGAAGGAAAGAATGTGTTAATTGTCGATGATTTGATCGACACCGCCGGAACATTGACGAATGCTGCTGCTGCTCTTAAGGAGCGAGGCGCTTTAAATATAATCGCCATTTGTACACACCCGATTCTGTCGGGTCCGGCATTTCAGCGAATAGAAGATTCGCCAATTGATGAAGTATTGGTAACAGATACCGTTCAGCTTCGACAGCCTTCGGATAAGATCAAGGTGTTGAGTGTAGCAAATATATTTGCCGAAGCTATTCAACGTATTCATACCAACGACACTATCAGTGCACTGTTTGATAATTAATGATTAATGTAAACGCATTATGGCATACCCAGATTTAGTACAACTTGAAGGAAAATTAAGAGAGACCAGCAAACAAGCTAACAAAGCGCTGAGGAAAGAACTCCGCGTGCCTGCTGTTCTCTACGGTCCAGAAGTTGAAGAAAATGTTCACTTCTCTATTGATGAGCTGGAGTTGGAAAAAATATTAAGAACTCCACAAACCAAGATTCAGGAGCTCAAGGTTGACGGAAAAACCTACAATACCCTTCTTAAAAGAATGGAATATGATCCGGTAACCGACCGTCCTCTGCACGCTGATTTTTATGTATTGGCAGATGGACAACCTGTAACACTTCGCGTTCCGGTTAAAATCACCGGTAGTGCAAAAGGTGTTGTTGAAAACGGTGGACGTGTATTCCAGCCTTTGAAATTCGTTCGCGTGCGGGTGTTGCCTAAAGACATTCCTGCTGAATTTGAACTTGATATCACCCCGCTTGGAATCGGTCAGTCTCTCCACATTTCAGACATTGAGCTTGAAGGAATCATTCCTCTCGATGACATGGGACGTACCATTGTGACTATCCGTCCTCCAAAAGGAGCCGACTTCCTCGAAAATCTTGTTTCCGGTGTTACCGATGAAGCAGAAGAAGAAGTTGTTGCAGAAGGCGAAGAACTTGCAGAAGGCGAAGAGCTTGCTGAAGGTGAAGAGCCAGAAGAAGGTGATGAAGATTCAGAAGAATCTACCGAAGAATAAAATTTATCCTTTTTAACGTGAACGCGACCCTGAACTGATCATGTCCCTTATTGTAGGATTAGGAAACATTGGGACTGAATACGAAGGAACGCGTCACAACATAGGATTCGAAGTTGTTGATGCGCTTGCAGAAACTCTTTCTATCACATTTGGCCCGGGCGACGGGCCTTTTGTGGTTGCAGAGGGTAGGCACAGAGGGCGAAATATTGTACTGATAAAACCAACTACTTTTATGAACAAAAGTGGAGTTGCCGTCAGTAAAGCGCTCTCAAAATTTAAAACCAGCCAACAAGACTGCCTGATCATTTATGACGACCTGAACCTTGATGTCGGAGATATACGGCTAAGGCCTAAAGGCAGCGCCGGCGGACACAACGGAATACAAAGTATTATAGATCAGTTGGGAAATCGGGATTTTCCTCGTCTTCGATTCGGGATCGGGAATGATTTCCCCCGGGGCAGGCAGGTTGATTTTGTGCTCTCCCCTTTCAACAATTCTGACCAAAAATATTTGGAAGAGGGCATTCAAAAAGCCCATGATGCTTCCCTCCACTTTGTTCGGGAAGGCATCCAAAAAACTATGAATCATTTTAACTAACCAACCCTTTACGGGCAAAGCAAATCATAACTAACGCAATCGGAACTATGCAAACAATCATGTATTTAATACCGGTGGCAGGGGTGCTTGCGCTCTTGTACACTATATTTAAGACCTCCTGGGTTTCCAAGCAGGAAATCGGGACTGAAAAAATGGAACGCATCAGTAAGCACATCGCTTCTGGGGCCATGGCATTCCTTAAAGCGGAATATAAAGTACTTTCTATCTTTGTAGCTGTTGTAGCCGTTTTATTAGCTTTTAGTGCCGACCCAACTACCTCAAGCTGGATGGTTGCCATTTCCTTTATTGTAGGTGCAATTTGTTCCGGTCTTGCCGGGTTCATTGGAATGAAGGTTGCTACCAAAGCCAATGTTCGCACCACTCACGCCGCACGTACCAGCCTTGGAAAAGGCCTTGAAGTTGCGTTCGCCGGTGGTTCTGTTATGGGGCTTGGTGTTGTTGGTCTTGGTGTTCTGGGACTTAGTTTGTTGTTCATTATCTTCGGAATGCATTTTGGTCTTGAAGGAGCCGGGGCAGTGAATAAAGTACTTGCTGTTGTAACCGGGTTTTCTTTCGGAGCTTCCTCTATTGCTCTTTTTGCTCGTGTAGGCGGTGGTATTTATACCAAAGCTGCTGATGTTGGAGCCGACCTTGTAGGAAAAGTTGAAGCAGGTATCCCGGAAGATCACCCCCTAAACCCTGCAACTATTGCAGATAACGTTGGTGACAACGTAGGTGATGTAGCCGGTATGGGTGCTGACCTTTTTGAATCTTATGTGGGTTCTATTATTGGTACTATGGTATTGGGTGCCGCTTTTATAGCTGGTGCCACTATTGACGGAGCTGTTTGGGCAGATGCCTTTAACGGACTTTCTGCTGTGATCCTTCCGCTTGTTCTTGCTGCTGTTGGAATCCTGACTTCTATACTCGGTACGTTCTTTGTACGTGTGAAAGAAGGCGGTGATCCTCAAAAAGCCTTGAACTTGGGTGAATTTGTTTCAGCTGCAGTTATGTTGGTTGCTTCTTATTTCATTATCACGTGGATGCTCCCTGAAACATGGACATTCAACGGAGAAGTTTATAACAGCACCGGAGTTTTCTGGGCTACCATCTTTGGATTGGCTGCAGGATTGTCTATCGGGCTTATTACCGAGCATTACACAGGAACAGGAACCAAGCCAGTTTGGTCTATCGTAAAGCAGTCTGTTACCGGATCTGCAACCAATATTATCGCCGGTTTAGGTGTAGGTATGATCTCAACCGCGATTCCTATCATCATTATTGCTGTTGCCATCATGGGCGCTTATGAATTTGCCGGACTATACGGTATTGCCATCGCTGCTGTTGGAATGCTATCAAACACAGGTATTCAGTTAGCTGTTGATGCATACGGACCTATTTCTGATAATGCCGGTGGTATTGCTGAAATGGCTGAACTTCCCGGTGAAGTACGTGAGCGCACCGATAAACTTGATGCAGTTGGTAACACAACCGCTGCTATCGGTAAAGGTTTTGCGATCGGTTCTGCTGCCTTGACCGCACTCGCTCTTTTTGCTGCCTTCATCACTGCTTATAACGCAACACACGAAACCCAATTGATGGGAATTGATATTACTGCCCCTTCAGTAATGGCGTCTTTATTTATTGGAGCTATGTTACCATTCTTATTCTCTGCTCTTTCTATGAACGCAGTAGGCCGCGCAGCAATGAGTATGATCGAAGAAGTTCGTCGTCAGTTCAAAGACATTCCTGAATTGACTGAAGCTCTTTCTGCGATGAATCGTAACGAAGGCAAAAAGCTTAAAGACTGGTCTGATGAAGACCGTACAATTTTTGAAGCTGCCGACGGTAAAGCTGAATATGAAAAATGTGTTGAGATCTCGACGCAAGCTTCTATTCGTGAAATGGTAGTTCCCGGACTTTTAGCCGTTATCGTTCCTGTACTGTTCGGTTTTGTACCAGGATTTATCAGCGACAGCCCAACGCTTGGTGCTGAAATGCTTGGTGGACTTCTAGCAGGTGTAACTTCTGCCGGTGTTCTTATGGCCCTCTTCCAGTCTAACGCTGGTGGTGCATGGGATAACGCCAAGAAGATGATCGAAGAAGGCGTAACCATCGACGGTGTTGAATACGGAAAAGGCTCAGAGCCTCATAAAGCCGGTGTTGTGGGTGATACGGTTGGAGATCCATTCAAGGATACTTCCGGTCCTTCCCTAAACATCCTGCTTAAGCTGATGTCCGTAGTTGCCCTTGTAATTGCAACTATGATCTAAGCTTTAGAACTTAGTATTTTCAAGCCTCGTACTTAAATGAAGTGCGGGGCTTTTTTGTTTTTAGAAACCTACAAATAATTTAATCGTCATTCTGAGGGTACCCCCGAAGAATCTTAAAGTCTTTGATTTGATAGTGATTTACTAAACTGGCCTTAGAAAAAAGAACGTTAAGAAGAAGACGAAATGAAGCGTTAAAAAAGAAATCATACCGCTGAAAATCTAAGAAACAAGCAACTCCCGTGAAGGAGCATTGATTTCTTTTAGCGAAATGTAGTCAGCTTTAGCTCTTTTTTCGCCCGCCTTGATCTTTTGTTACT
>CERJ01077320.1_pt1 | contig 33981 bp, 28 predicted proteins | sample 530781 | NCBI WGS metagenome assembly CERJ01 (sample SAMEA2620967, study PRJEB7988) | marine metagenome | biome: marine biome (ENVO:00000447); feature: deep chlorophyll maximum layer (ENVO:xxxxxxxx); material: "saline water (ENVO:00002010), including plankton (ENVO:xxxxxxxx)" | depth 30 m
ATAAGATTCAATGATCGGATCCGAAATACCGGCGTTAATACCCGTCACATATATCCTGTTTGCGATCCTGATTCCCGTTATCGGACTCTGGAAACGTGAGATCACCTGGCACCTGGGTGTGCTTGGCACCGGAATAGCGACTTTATTTTCTGCATGGGGATTTATGCATCTCATCCAGACCGGCGAGACGATCCGCTATTTCTTTGGCGGCTGGGTCCCTCCCATTGGAATCGAATTTGTGTATGATGGCTTAGCTGCTTTTATCGTTTTAGTGATCAACGCTATTGCCTTCCTGGTACTCATTCATTCCAAAGAGATCAGCAAAGTTGAATTCCCTGGTAAGAAAATGGCTTACTACGCTGTTTCCATGCTGCTTATGTTGGGTTTCAACGGAATGGTGCTCACCGGCGACCTCTTCAACCTCTACGTATTTCTCGAAATTTCTTCCCTCTCCAGCTACGCCTTGATAGCGATCGGAGAGAAACGAGCCCCTTATTCTGCTTTCCGATATTTGATCATCGGAACCGTGGGTGGTTCGCTCTATTTATTAGGCGTTGGATTTTTATACACCGTCACCGGCACGCTGAATATTATCGATATGCACGATATGCTGCCGATGGTGATCGGACATTCTTCCGTGATCGCAGCGCTAATTTTGATGATCGTCGGTGTTGGAGTGAAAGCCGCTCTCTTCCCACTGCACGGATGGCTGCCTGATTCTTATACCTTTGCATCCTCCACTTCCTCTGCATTGATCGCCCCCATCGGGACCAAAGTAGCGGCATATATTTTATTCAGAGTCGTACTGTTTTTATTTGGGGTTGAACTTATTGACGATCAGCTTCCGGTTACCACTATCATCGGAATTTTTGCAGGAATTGGGATTCTTTACGGTTCCATCATGGCCATAGCCCAAAGCGAATTAAAGAAGATGCTGGCCTACAGTTCTGTTTCCCAGATCGGATATATCATTATGGGAATCAGTCTGGCCAACCCGTTTGGCTTTATTGGAGCCGTGTTGCATATCCTGAATCACGCCATGATGAAAGCCCTCCTCTTCCTCGTTTCAGGAAGCATGAGACTAAAAGAAGGTCATTCCCTGATCACGAAATTTGATAATTCATACCGCAAGAAATACCCCTGGACCATGGCTGCGTTTACCACTGCAGCAATTTCCATGGTTGGACTTCCACCACTCGCCGGATTCTTCTCAAAATGGTATCTGGCGCTTGGAACCATCGAAAACAGCAACTGGATCTTACTGGCTGTCATCCTGATCAGTTCACTGCTAAACGCTGTGTATTTCTTCCGAATTTTAGAAAAAGTATATCTCAACAATCCCGATGCGGAATCATCTGAAGAAACCGAAGTTGTAGAACGAGATGAAGTCGGTTTCAGCATGATGTTCCCCATGGCCGTGATGGCGATCGGGCTGTTATTGGTAGGTATCTTCAACGCCTACATCGTAAATGTAATTTTCACCATGTTTCCGGCAGGATTTTAAATAGATAAATAATGGATCTTACGTACATCCCTTTATATGCTGTTCTTGTATCGCTGGCTGCGGTGCCGTTCATCTTGCTGAGTTCAAAAAAACCGAATCTCCGTGAGTTCTGGACCATCCTGGCCGGAGTGATCAAATTTCTGTTGGTACTCACCTTACTCCCCTCTGCCCTGCAGGGAAATGTGATAGAACTGGAGCTCTTAGAAATTGCGCCGAACCTGCCTCTGGTGTTTAAAGCCGATACCTTTGGTGTTTTCTTTGCATTGATCGCCTCCGGATTGTGGATCTTCACATCGTTCTATTCCATCGGCTACATGCGAGGTCACCACGAGAAAAAGCAGACCCGCTACTTCGCCAGTTTCGCCATTTGTTTGAGTTCCACTATCGGGATCGCCTTTTCCGGCAACTTGTTGACCTTCATCATCTTTTACGAGATGCTGACGCTTGCAACTTACCCGCTGGTCATCCACAGCGAAACCAAGAAAGGAATTGCAGCCGGACGCAAATATCTGACTTACACCTTAACCGCCGGACTATTACTGATTGCCGCCGCCGGGATCACCTATGCTTTAACAGGAACTTTAGAATTCACCCCGGGTGGTATTTTTGGAGATGTGGATCTATCTCAGTCAATGGCTGTGGTGATCTTCTTATTATTCCTCGGAGGCGTTGGGGTAAAAGCCGGTATCATGCCGCTGCATAGCTGGCTTCCTTCTGCAATGGCTGCTCCAACTCCGGTAAGTGCTTTATTGCACGCCGTAGCTGTGGTAAAATCCGGTGTATTCGGGGTGATCCGCGTAGTTGGATTTATTTTTGGTCCTGATGTCATGGCGGAATTTGGCCTCAACGAAATTTTGATGGTACTGGCGGGAATCACGATCATTGTTGCTTCCCTGCTCGCTTTTGCACAAGATAATTTGAAACGCCGGCTCGCGTATTCTACGGTAGGACATCTCTCCTACATCGTACTCGGAGCTGCTTTGCTGACCGAAACGGGATTGATCGGTAGCATGATGCACATTTCTTTTCACGCCACCATGAAGATCACCCTCTTCTTCTGTGCGGGAGCCATCATGGTGAATCTCCATAAAAAAGATATTAGCACGATGAACGGCATCGCAAAAGTGATGCCCTGGACCATGGCCGCATTTACCATCGGCTCTATGGGACTTGCCGGAATTCCTCCGGTAAACGGATTTGTAAGTAAATGGTATCTCGCCTCCGGAGCGCTTGAAGGCGGAATGATAATACCCGTGGTCATATTAGTGATCAGTGGTTTATTGAACGTGGGATATTTCTTCCCCATCATTCATCGCGCCTATTTCAAAAAAGGAGGTCCTGAACTGGAAGGCCACACCGAAGCCTCCCCATTCATGGTAGTACCGTTGATGGGAACAGCCGTTCTTTCCATTTTATTTGGATTGAACCCCGACCTGTTCTTCAATTTCTTTGATATGGCAACCGCTGTTGCTGCAAGTATTTTTAACCCCATATAATTATGAAAACCTGGCACTGGATAGCACTTGGAGTCGTTTTTGTCATCAGTTTGATTCTTGAATTCTTTTTTATGGAGATTAAGAGTCCGCATTGGTGGAACAGCATCCCTGCGTTTTATGCGATATGGGGATTCCTTGGTACCGTGGCTATCATTTATATCTCCAAATGGTTAGGCAAATTGTTCATTTTTAGAGACGAAGACTACTATGATGCTTGAGTTATTAACTGTCCCTGCTGTGATCCTGATCCTCGGAGCATTCCTGTTGCCGCTGATACCGGAACGTATCCGAAGTTCGGCATTTATCGTTTTCCCTTTGGTTGCCCTGGGAGTCCTGTGGTCTTTACCTGAAGGAAGCCTCATACAGGTTCCTTTTGCCAGTTATGAACTCCATCTCCTTACCGTTGACTCTCTGAGCCGCATTTTTGGAACTATTTTCGTGATGATCACCATCATTGGTGGCGTCTATGCTTTTCACATCAAAGACCTGGGACAACAAACATCGGCGCTTGCCTATGCCGGTGGTGCCCTTGGAGTAACTTTCGCCGGTGATTTCTTCACGCTCTTTTTCTTCTGGGAAATTATGGCGGCCGCTTCCACCTATTTGATCTGGGCGCGTAGAACTAAAGAATCCGATAAAGCAGGAATGCGCTACGTGCTCGTTCACATTTTCGGCGGTGGCTTACTTTTCAGTGGAATTCTGATGCATTTAAATAATGGCGGCTCTTTCCTCATCGAAAACCTGGAGCAAACCTATTCCATCTCAAATATTTTTATACTTCTTGGTGTAGGATTGAACTCAGCCATACCTCCGCTACACGCATGGCTGGCAGATGCTTATCCAAAAGCCACCATAACCGGGGCGGTTTTCATGAGTGCCTTCACCACAAAATCCGCAGTTTACATTTTGATCCGCCTTTTCCCCGGCTGGGATATCCTTGTGTACTGGGGGGTAGCAATGGCGCTGTACGGCGTAGTGTATGCCGTGTTGGTAAATGATATTCGTGAGATCCTGGCCTATCACATTGTTAGTCAGGTTGGATATATGGTAGCCGGTGTAGGTATCGGAACAGAGATGGCTATCAACGGAACTACGGCACATGCCTTCAGCCATATTCTCTACAAATCACTTCTATTTATGGGAGCCGGGGCTGTCATTCACGCTACCGGTAAAAGCAAACTGACCGAACTCGGAGGTTTCGCTAAGAAAATGCCGGTGGTCGTTGGACTGTATATGATCGGTGCGTTCTCGATCTCAGGATTTCCGTTCTTCAACGGCTTCATCAGTAAATCGATGGTGGTAAGTGCGGCCGGTTATGCCCACTTCGAAACGGTGATGTTGCTTCTGATCCTCGCTTCTGTTGGAACCTTCCTGCACACCGGACTCAAACTTCCCTACTTTACCTGGTTCGGCGAAAAGAAGAGTGAATTTGATGTCGGTAAAGTCCCATTGAACATGAAAATTGCCATGGGAATGGGCGCTTTCTTCTGTACACTTTTTGGGGTGTATCCAGCGCTTCTGTACAACTACCTGCCTTACGCTGTTGATTATCATCCATACACCATCTACCACTTTGTGGAGATGATGCAGATCCTGGTCTTTACATTCATCGGATTCTGGCTGCTTCGCAAGAAACTGGAAGGTACCCCAACCATTGCTGTAGATACCGACTGGTTTTACCGCAAGCCCGCTGATGCTGTTCGCTATGTTTTCGTGTCCATCCCCAACAGATTTTATGGCTGGGCCGAAAATTCCGCACTAGCTTCTGCAGAAAAGCTATCAGGAGTCTCTAAAAACCCATTAAAGTACATTCTTCCGTCCTTTGCAACCGAAGGGCGTGAAGTGCAATCTGATGGGTTTTCAGCCGGAATTGGAGCTGCACTGGCCTTCATCCTTTTTGGCTTTCTCGTAGCCGGAATTGCGACATTGATGTAATATTTCTCAAATAACCTGAGATTTACAGGGTTACAACCTAGAAAAATTCACACGCACCCAAAGTTGGCATTCCGAGTGCTCAGGAGAATACCAAGGCTCCCCAAGTTGAACACGAGGAATCTCAAAGTGTGATTGACTTGTGAAGTATTTCAACCTTTGAGACCCCTCGCGGTAAGCATCCTATGTCTGTTATAAACTACAAGGCGCGCAGGGGTTGTAGATGCTAAGTAATTCGTTGACAGTTTTGGTTGAATTGAGTGGTAATTTTCCACCGTATGGTTTTTTACGTAGCTTCCGGAATTGTCATCCAGAGCGCCTCTGGGGTGTATCGGGTATCGTACGATTAACGCGATGGATCTCAACGTCTGCACCAGCAAGTGGTATTGAACTTTGAGATCCCTCGCTTAAAGAAAACCAATCTTTTGCACCACATCGGCGACTCGGGATGACAACTTTTGGACTTGTAGTACTATTGGTTCGATGATACCTTCAGTTTCTTTGTTGTCAGCGAATTATCTGACATCTATAAAGGGTAAGAACTTATGTTCAATTTTATTTTGAATTCACGCTAAATAATATCGCAGATATTGAATAACTTTAGTCTCTCTAAAACGGCTTAATTTACCCCCATTTTACTTTTGAATCTTAGAAAAGCACTCAAAGCTACTCATCTTCTTTTACTGGGATTGATCTTCAGCTCCACCCTATTTGCACAAGCTTCCTCCATTCCGGCTCCCACCGACACCACAGAAACAGTAGATTATGCATTCCTCCCCGCCCTTGCCTACAGCAGTGATCTCGGTTTGGTAGGCGGAGGCATCATGAGCCGCTACAAATTCGCTGATGACGTAAACCCCTTTTTCTCGTATTTACACTTCAATGCACTTTTTTCCACCAAGGGACTGATCTCCTCCACGCTCCTTTTTGATAAACCTCAGTTTTTGGGAAAAGACCAGCGATTCACCTCAGAACTTTTTGTTTCCCGTTTTTTGCAAAGCCAGTTTTATGGGATCGGAAATACGGATAGACTCCCGGACGCTTTAAAAGACAGCTCTGACTTCTATTTCTATAACTCATTTTCAACCGGTGTAGAACTTTCGTTTAGAAAGCCCATCTTCCGCAGTTCTGCCCAGAATAGGCTGGATATATTTGGGATCGCTAACTTTGAATATCGAACGCCCTGGGGCAATGATTCTGATCAATATATTATTCAGCAGCAACCGCTGGGTGTGGAAGGAACCCGCGCGACATCTTTAGGCGGAGGCTTGATCTGGGAAAGCCGGGACAGTGAATTTGAACCCTCTACAGGATTTTACGGGAGAGCCGAGATCAAGGTTGGAAATGGCGTTTTGGGAAGTGCTGTGGATTATTTTATGGTTGAAAGTGATGTTCGTGCCTACACTTCATTTCACCTGATCAGGAATATTACCTTTGCCAACCGGCTCAGTTTCAACCACTCTTCCGGCGAAGTTCCTTACTGGCTGCTACCTGAATTAGGCGGAGAAGATCTGATGCGCGGCTACCCCGAAAACCGATTCCGGGATGACAACTCAATTCTACTCAATACCGAACTCCGAACCTGGCTTTTTGACTGGCCGGAGTATGATGTTCGTCTTGGCGGAACTTTGTTTATGGATCTGGGACGAACATTCCCAAATGGCACATCTATATCCGACATCACCGGAGACTTAAAACATACCTTTGGATTTGGAGGAACCAGCTCGTTCTTCAATCGTAATTTTATTCTTCGGGGTGATGTAGGCTTTTCCCCTGAAGGTTACGGGATCTACTTTACGGCTGGATACCTTTTCTGATTTCTTTTTGCCTCAAGATCTCTAAAACACAAAATGTAATGATCTTATATCATCCACTTCTTATATATATTCATATAAAGTAAATTTTCAGCATTAGATTTGATGTTTATTGCCCAAAATAAATTCATCAAAAAGATGCTATTCCTGTAAAACAGAGAGCAACTCCTCTCCTTTAACCTGCCAGTGCGAGCCGTCCCAACTTACTTTCTTTTCCTCAAGCAAAATTACCTGCGGCGATTCGTGTCGAATACCGAGTTCTTTAGCAACTACATTTGAAACAGGCCGGTCTTGAATAACATCTATGATGTATAAATCAGCCCTCTTGCTTAGTTCCTCAAAGCTTGAATCCAGTTCCTGCTTCGCCATGAAACTAACACCGCAACTTGGGCTGTGCTTATAGATTAGCTGTGGCTTATTCTCTGACTTTTCTAAAATGGAATGAAAATCTTCTATCCCTGTAATCGTATTCCAGATTTGTTCAATTTCTGCTCTTGATGTCATTGTTTTGATTAAATTAGATATGAAGTTCAATTTAAATATCGCTCCGCCCATGCCCCAGCTACCCGGCCTACATAAAGTGCATCTTCTTCTTTAGTTAACAGGTGATCTGCATCGTCAAGCGAAATAAAGCTCTTCGGATGTTTAGCCAGTTTGTAAATATGAGCTGCATTATCGATACCAACCGTATCATCAATAGGAGAATGAAAGATCAGTAGCGGCTTTCCGAGATTTTTGATGATCCCATCCATATTCTGTTCATTCAGGTCATCCAGAAACTGTTTCTTGATCGTGAACACTCGTCCGGCTAACTGAACTCTTGCTTCTCCTTTTTCCAAAATTTCTTCCTTTTTATCCAGCAAGTGATGTGTTACATGTTGCGGATTACAAGGCGCACCAATAGTAGCAACAGCCTCAACCGACTCGATGAATTTTGTAGCTTGAAGAACAGCGGCCCCACCCAACGAGTGTCCCATTAACATTCTGGGTGCATGAAATTCTTGAGCCATAAACTCAGATGCCTTTACCAGATCTTCCACATTCGAGGAAAAGTTGGTATCGGCAAAATCACCTTCACTTTCTCCCAATCCCGTGAAATCAAATCGTAAAACGCCCATACCCTGATCGGTTAAAGACTGACTGATTCTCCCTACAGCTTTCAAATTCTTACTGCAGGTAAAACAGTGAGCAAACAGAACCGCCCCTCTTGATGTTCCATCTTCAGGCTCATCAATTCTGGCAGATAATTTCTCCCCTTTACTTCCTTCAAATTGTACTTTTCTACTCTTCATATACTTTGATCAACAACAATTGTTTGAATTCTCATTTTGTTTCGGCGGACAGGGAACGGTTCCATAGCTGCAGAAAACACAACAGTCATTTTCCTTTGGTTTTGCTATTTCACCGCATGAAGGACATTCCCAAAAATATTGACAAGCATCCTCCGGCATTTTTTCTGAGACAGAATGGGCACAATTCGGACACATAATTTCAGAAATCAATTTCATATTTAGCTACCTATATTCAGGATTTTCAAAATTCCAGCGGGTTCCGTCATCCCAGTCCTTCCGTGAATTTCCATAGTTGGGATACCCATTATTTTCTTTCAACATTTTCGCAAGGTGTAAAAGATTATAGGTCATAAAAGTAGTATTTCTCTTGGTGAATTCATTATCAAAGCCAATAGTTTTTCCATCTCTTATATCCCCATAACTTGGTCCGGGCCCTGCTTCCCCGATCCACCCGGCATCGGCTTGTGGAGGAATGCTGTATCCTACATGTTGAAGTGCATACAAAATTCCCATAGCACAGTGTTTGATGCCATCTTCATTTCCTGTCACCAGGCAACCACCGGCCTTTCCGTAGAAAGCATATTGTCCCTTTTCATTTTGAAGGCCACTCATGGCATACAATCTCTCGATCAACTTTGTGGCTACAGACGATTTCTCGCCTAACCAAATGGGAGTTCCAATGACCAGAATATCAGCAGCCTTAATTTTTTTCCAAAGTTCGGGCCACTCATCATTCTCAACTCCATGTTCAGTCATATCAGGATAGACCCCATATGCAACGTCATAATCAACGAGCCTAATACATTCAGCTTCAACACCTTCTTTTTCCAGGATACGCATGGAAACATCTATCAAGGTTCGAGTATGGCTATTTTGCGGAGACTTTTTTAGAGTGCAATTTACATACAAGGCTTTAAGGCCTGAAAAATCCGGTTTTTGATCAAACATAGTTTATCCTGTTTATTGAAATGGTTTGAATGAGAAGTTCAGGGTTGATTTTAAAAGGTTACGATCTGATATCCATCAGTCATGAAGTTTCTAAGGCTGGGATGGTCATCATAATTATCCAACAAATTCACATCTGTTTTGTGTACTTCATTGATCACGCCAAACGCTTTTGAACAAAACTTACAGGCTCCATGTATACTTCCTTCGATGGCTTTATAGAGTGGATGCGCGTCGTGTTCTTCATCGGCGAGTTCAGGAACCCAAGTTGTGCCAGCTCCATCAAAAATGACCTTTACGTCATCATCATGGTCTTGTAATTCTTTGGCAAATTCGAGGGCATTTACCACTCTTCCAAGGGCTTCATGAGTTCCAACTTCACTTAAAACAACTACAGCTACTTTATTCATAATCCAATCAAACTTTGGTTAATGATTAACGGTGTCATAGACGCTCTGTCTTGCTTGATTCTTACTTACCTAAATAACTCCACAAAGATTTACGCTTCACTCGGCGAAACTCCGCGTGAAATTTTTATTTAAAATAATTTTAGGTTCACTAATAACCATAGTTGTCTTTTTTGTAGATGCCATCTTATTCGATAACAATATTCAGTGATGTAGCTATATCGAACTCGATACTAAAATTATCTTCACTGTTGTCACCCCGAGTCGCGTTGTTGCTGAAATAGATTTGGGAAGTTCTCCGCGAGGGGTCTCAAAGTCTCCAATGACATATGGTATTTTACGTTGAGATCCCTCATGTTCAAGAAGTTCTCCCTTCGCACTTCACGGGGCATTCGGGATGACAACATTTTTGGGTTGTTAAGGATTTTCTGTCTCATTCATTGTAACACGAATGAAATTATTATGAATAAATCTGTCTCTTTTGGTGTTGCGCAGAACTTAAGTCTCTTACTTCGTTAAGAATTGCACTGTAAACATTTCTTTTTTATCGGTCCAGGTTTTTTGGGGTTGAAAGTGAGGGGCTGTTATCTCTCTAAAAGATTCCAAAGAGTATTTGTGGGAATTTTCGGTGTGAATGGTTTCCCCTTTCGAAAAGTGAATTACCGTTCCCATAATATCAACCTGCTGATCTTTTTGGCTGACCAAGTGCATCTCGATCCGACTTTTTTCTTCATTGAAAAAAGCCCGGTGTTCAAAAGAATCCACATCAAAATCTGCCGCCAGCTCCCGATTTATTCTTCTTAGTATATTTTTGTTGAATTTAGCGGTCACCCCTTTCGCATCATCATAAGCGTTGATCAGTGTATCTCTGTCCTTCAAGAGGTCAAACCCGATCAACAGTCCTCCGTTATCTCCCAACAGATCGGCGAGCAATGCGATGAAATCAGCTGCTTTTTCTTTGGTGAAGTTGCCAATGGTTGACCCGGGATAATAGGCGACTCGACGAGCATCAAGATCCGCCTCCGGAAGATCAAAAGGTTTTGTGTAATCAGCTGCAACAGGAATGATATCTAACAATGGGTACTCTCTCTGCAGGTTTTCTACTACATCAGCCAGAAAATCATTGGAAATATCCACCGGCACATACGAATTAATCTCCGGTAAATGATCAAGCAGTAATCTGGTTTTCAGACTGCTTCCACTCCCCAACTCGATCAGCTGAATTTTGGAACCAAGCTGGTCGGTGATCTCATCAATATTATCCCGCATAATGGAAAGCTCCGTTCTTGTAGGATAGTATTCATCCAGCTCACAAATTTGTTCAAAAAGTTCGGACCCTCTTTTATCATAAAAATATTTACTCGGCAAGCTTTTCTGTGGCTCCTTCAGTCCCTGCAGAACTTCTTCCAGCATTCGTGATACCCTGGCGCTCAACTTCGTTATTGTTGTCATAAAAAAATCTGTAGATGTTTAAATTATTTTATCGAGCTAAGCGGATCCCATTAAACTGCCAGCGCTCGTTGGCATGGAAAAAATTGCGATAGGTTTTTCGAAAGTGTGATTTAGAGGTCGCACAAGATCCCCCCCGTAGCACGTACTGATTGCACATGAATTTTCCGTTGTACTCTCCCAAAGCACCGGGCAAGGGTTTGTATCCTGGATAAGGTGCGTACGAGCTTTGCGTCCACTGCCAGACCTCTCCAAACATTTGCTGAAGTCCTTCTTCTGCATTCTGTAAAGCTACGGGTTGAAGGTTCCCGGCATCCGCATAGTTACCTTCAATTTTCAGTGATTCAGCAGCCAACTCCCACTCCTGTTCGGTTGGCAATCGATAACCTTTCCACCGGGCGAAAGCATCAGCTTCAAAGTAGCTGACGTGCGTAACCGGTTCACTCAAGTCTACTTTTTGCATTCCGCTTAGAGTATAATGCCACCATTCACCCTCTCTCTTCTCCCAATAAAGTGGAGCTGACCACCCATCGTCCCGAACCAGGGAAAAGCCTTCATCCAGCCACCATTTAGGTTCTTCATACGCGCCTGACTCAATGAATTCTATAAATTCGGCATTGGTCACTAGTCGGTTCGAAAGTTCAAAATCATGGATGTATGTTTTGTGCCGGGGGAATTCGTTGTCGTAGCCAAAGTCATTTCCCTTGTGACCTACTTCATACACACCCTCTTCAAACGTGCTCCAACTAAGCTTTGGTACTGACTTCACTTTCGGACGATCTACATCCTTATAGCTAATATCCAGCGGATTCTGAGAGAACATATATTTCAGATCCGTCATCAGTAATTCCTGATGCTGCTGCTCGTGATGAATCCCAATTTCAATGATGGGCGCCCACTCTTGATACTGCCGATCGGTAGCATTTTTGATCAAATTGAGGACATGCTCGTTGATGCTTTCCCGGTATTCAAAAACCTGCTTAACAGTAGGACGTGAAATATTGCCCCTCCGGGCCCGGCAGTGTGGAACTCCGGTTTGCAGATAATAGGAATTAAATAGATAGCTGTATTGGGGATGGATGGGATCATAATCCTCGATCTCTTTCTCCAGCAGAAAGGTTTCAAAAAACCAGGTGGTATGCGCCCGGTGCCATTTGGCCGGACTCGCATTTTCCGTGACCTGCACCACAAAATCTTCAATTTCCAGCGGTTCAGTGATCTCTTCTGTAAATGCTCTCACCTTATTAAATTTACTAATGAGTTCCTTCCTCGAATATCTGAATCCTTGGCTGTCTTCATCATTTTCTATCCGATCAGATTGTAAAGCAGGATTATCCATAGCGTCGCCGTTTTGTGTTTTTATTCAGATGCAGTGCATCCAGTAGTTCTTACTTTATCTATAAAAACATTTTTCTTAAAAGATAATTCGTAAGAATGACACCTTTCTTCTCGTCAGTACATTTAGAATAGCACCGTATCTATGATAGTACCAACTCGGCATGAAGTTTCAAGTACTCATTATTGCCACTTCCCTACTTTATGTTTTCAAAGGAAATGCTTTAAACGCAGCTGTTGAGAACACGGATTGATTTACTCAATTTAGATCCATAAAGACGTGGAAGAGGGGGTGAAACTTCTATTCCACTTACAAAAAAAGCCTTTCTGAATTTCTTCAGAAAGGCTTTTTCAATTTCATTAAAATGTAGCGTCTTACCAGCGCAGCAGATTGATCTTGGTTACATCCACAGAAAGATTATTTCGGAAGATTGCAATAATGATCGCCAAGCCAACTACGGCTTCAGCAGCTGCTACAGCTAAGGCAAAGAATACCAAAATCTGTCCATCAATATTACCGTGATGACTCGCAAAGGAGATCAGCGATAAGTTCACTGCATTCAGCATCAGCTCAACACACATAAAGATCACAATGGCATTGCGGCGAATTAAAACACCGATCAAGCCAATGGTAAATAAAATAGCACTCAAGCCTAAAAACCAATCAATTCCAATCATAATTAAATTTCTTCTGTTCTTTTGATTTTATGTTGAGCGATCATAAGAGCTCCTACCACGGCAGCAGTCAACAGAACGGCCGTCATTTCGAAAGGAAGCAAATAGTCGGTGTAAAGCACGTCACCAACGGCCTCTACCGTTCCGACGGTAGCCATTTGTTCGGAGATCGCAGGCAGCATATCAGTAACTCCGGCAAGGCTGTAAATAATTTGTCCCGCAACACCAATTGCTAAAAGAAATACTAACAAATATTTGAAGCGGAATTTATCAAAAAGCCTTTCTTCATCCTGAACGTTCAACAACATGATCACAAATAAGAAAAGCACCATAATGGCTCCGGCATACACCAGAATTTGAATGATGGCCAGGAACTGCGCATTCAGCATCAGAAAGATTCCGGCCAAAGAAACCATATTCAAAACCAGGAACAGGGCGCTGTTAACAACATTTTTATTGATAACCATAGCCAAAGCCGATCCAATGGCCAAGACTGCTAACATGATGAAAAAATAAACGGTCATATTTCTTTTGTTTTATGAGCGACAAAGGTAGCCATATTTGGCTCCGCCTTCAAGGATAAGGCCTTCAAATTTCAGTAATTTTTTGTTTAGATCCATAGAAAATAGGTAAGGCCCACGCCTCCTATTAACCAGCAGTAATAAGAGAAATAATGGAATCCCTTTTTTTTCAAGATCATGATAAGGTATTTCAATGCAAAGTATCCTGAAATAAAGGATGCTAAAAAGCCAACGATCAGGCTCATCATTTGTGCATCGCTTACCCCAACTTCCATCATTTCCTTTAGCTGTAGCATCATGGCGCCGGCTATGACAGGAATAACCATCAGGAATGAGAAATTCGCGGCGTCTTCTCTTTTTACTCCCAGATATAGAGAAACTGAAATAGTTGAACCCGCACGGCTCACCCCCGGAATCATAGCAAAGGCCTGAGCTAACCCAATAATAAAACTTTTGGGCAGGTTGATATCTTTCGTTGTAGTGCCTGCAAACCGGGTTAAAAATAAAATAAAGCCGGTTACGATCAGCATTATGGATACCAAAAGCGGATCCATAAAAATATCTTCTATATAATCTTTGAGAGTAAACCCGATTACCATAGCCGGAATCATACTCACCAAAATAAACCCGATCATTTTAACCTGGGGATCATCTTTCTTCTTTGAGGGAGTTTTCAAGAATTCTACTCCAGACATTAATAATTCGCCCAGCAGTTTTCGATAATAAATCAATATGGCGCATAGGCTTCCAAAATGAACAACCACTTCGTAGGTGATCCCCGCTTCAAGATTTCCCCCTAAAATAAATTTCCCCAGCACAAGATGGCCAGAACTACTGATTGGGAGAAACTCAGTTATTCCCTGAATTATCCCCAATAAAAATGATTGTAAAACGTCCATTGATTATATTTGATTCTTTTTGAAGCCGAGAAAATAATCATATCATCCGCTAATATTAAATAAAGTTTTATCAAATGACTGAATACGCAATTGACATGGAAGCGCTGAGCGAGAAGATCAAAAAAAACAGCGCCTTTATTGAAGACATCAGGAAAGAACTGGACAAGGTGATCATTGGACAACGATATATGATCGACCGGCTTTTGGTGGGGCTATTGACCAATGGACATGTGTTGCTTGAAGGTGTTCCAGGCCTGGCCAAAACGCTGACTGTTTCGAGTTTGGCTACGGTTTTGGACACAGCTTTTCAGCGGATTCAGTTTACCCCCGATTTACTCCCCGCCGACCTCATTGGTACGCTCATCTACAATCAAAAAGAAGCGGAATTCCTGGTTAAGAAAGGCCCCATATTTGCAAATATAATATTAGCGGATGAGATCAACCGTTCACCGGCGAAAGTGCAAAGTGCACTGCTGGAAGCGATGCAGGAGAAACAGGTAACTATCGGCGAAGAGACCTTCAAACTGGATGAGCCCTTTCTTGTGCTTGCCACGCAGAACCCGGTGGAACAGGAAGGAACCTATCCGCTGCCGGAAGCTCAGGTCGATCGCTTTATGCTGAAGCTTAAGATCGACTATCCTACTGAAAAAGAAGAAATGCTGATCATGCGAGCGCAGGCTAAAACAGGGAAAAAGCCTCAGCTGGATAAGGTGGTAAGTCCCCAAAAGATCATGGATGCCCGTGCTACCATCAATGAAATTTACATGGATGAAAAAGTGGAGCAATACATTGTTGACCTTGTTTTTGCCACTCGTAAACCCAAGAATTATAACTTGCACGACCTTGAAGATCTGATCAGTTTTGGAGCTTCTCCGCGTGCAACCATCAACCTGAATCTTGCGGCACGAGCTCAGGCTTTTATGGAGCATCGCGCATATGTAACTCCGGAAGATGTGCGGACCATTGCAATGGATGTGCTACGCCACCGTATCATACCAACTTTTGAGGCAGAAGCTGAAGACATCACCCCTGAAGATATCGTCACGAAGATCATGAATAATGTACAGGTGCCTTAGGAACATCCAACAAGAAACTTTTGAACATTGATTTTGAAGGACGGTTTTTGCAGCCGTCCTTTTTTTATTAGTCATAACTAGCGCAAGCGTCCACTTGTGCGATGCTTTATCAAACAAAAATAAATAGAATCAAACTTTAGTCTAAGCGGACGCTTGAAATAGGTCTGCATAAACGCGGTTAGTAGCCACTTTTTTCAATAAAAAAGCCCCGCACATCAAAGATCTGCAGGGCTTTATCTCACGAATAAAATCTATGTTAGCCTAAATAAGCTCTTAAGGCTGCACTACGATTGTGATGTCTGAGTTTGCGAAGTGCTTTCTCCTTGATCTGACGTACACGCTCACGAGTAAGGTCAAAACGTTCGCCGATCTCTTCCAGAGTAAGTGAGTGCTCTCGGCCAATTCCGAAATAAAGTCGGATAACCTCAGCTTCACGGGTGGTAAGTTTAGAAAGAGCTCTTTCAATTTCAACTTTCAGGGATTCACCCATTAAGTCAAAATCGGGATTGGGAATTTCTTCGTTTTCAAGAACATCCAGAAGGCGATTGTCTTCACCCTGAGCAAATGGAGCATCCATCGACAGGTGACGGCCGGAAATTTTCAATGTATCGGCCACTTCACCAACGGTCATTTCTAAACTTTCAGCCAGTTCATGGGCAGAAGGAACGCGTTCGTACTCCTGCTCTAATTTGGATAGCTCTTTCCCAATTTTGTTCAGTGCACCTACACGGTTCAGCGGCAGACGAACAATACGGGACTGCTCGGCCAGTGCCTGAAGTATAGACTGACGGATCCACCATACAGCATATGAAATAAATTTAAATCCACGGGTTTCATCAAAACGTTTAGCCGCTTTGATCAAACCGAGATTTCCTTCGTTTATCAGGTCACCAAGTGAAAGCCCCTGGTTCTGATATTGCTTTGCTACTGATACAACGAAACGAAGGTTGGCTTTGGTAAGGTCTTCAAGAGCTCTTTGGCTCCCTTTCTGAATTTCTTTGGCCAGACGAACTTCATCATCCGGAGTAATAAGTTTCTCTTTTCCAATTTCGTGCAAATAGCGATCTAATGACTCTGACTCGCGTGTAGAGATTCCTGAACTTTTTGCCACTGTATATTTACCGTTTAATGAATGTTTGCGTACGCTGCAGCGCAGATGATATTCTTATTGCTCAAGCTTTTTAATCACGTCTAAAAAACTCAAATATTGCGTCTGCGCTCTTATGAATTTTACAATTAGGAAATATACAAAATTATCGTCCTAATTTAAATTCATTAGATATAAATTATGCTTTACATCTTATTCTTAAGAAAGGAAGACCCAGGAAAATCATTTTCCAAGCTAAAAAACTCTGCTACACTTTTGGCAATATTCGAAAACGTATCTCCTGTACCCAGATTTTCTTGATTAGCAGCTCCCTTTGGAAATACGACCAAGGGAACAAATTCCCGCGAGTGATCGGTGCTGGTTGAACATGGGTCGTTGCCATGGTCTCCCGTAATGATGAGCAAATCATCTTCCCTGACCTTAGAAACGATAGCCGGGATAGCCCGGTCAAATTCTTCCAAACTCTCTGCATATCCTTTTGGGTTGAGCCGGTGACCGTAAAGCTGATCGGTGTCTATCAAATTCACAAACACAAAACTGTTATCCAGGTCAGCTGACATTAAACTCAGCAACTGGGAAATTCCCTCGGCATTGCTTTTTGTGGGGCGGTATTGCGTAAAACCTTCCCCACCAAACAGATCAGCCACTTTCCCTATGGAATATGTTTTCGTGCCTGAGTCATATAATCTTTTTACCACATTATTTTCCGGAGGTACTGAAGAATAGTCATGCCTTTTATCAGAAATACGTTCAAACTTTCCGGGCTTGCCGGTAAAGGGACGGGCAATCACACGCCCTACTTCATGCTCTCCTACACAGATCTCATTCCTCGCAAATTCACACCACTCATACAGTTTTTCTACAGGAACTACATCATCGTGACAGGCTACCTGAAATACGCTGTCTGCGGAAGTGTACACAATGGGATTCTCTGTTTTGAGGTGCTCTTCCCCATAATCGCGGATTACATCCGTGCCAGAATAAGGTTTGTTACACAACGCTTTATCTACCCCAATGCCTTCACAAAAAGCATCCATCACTTCTTTTGGAAAGCCTTCCGGATAGGTAGGAAATGGTTTTTCAAGCTGAATACCTGCGATCTCCCAGTGACCGGTGGTAGAATCTTTACCGGCTGAAACTTCACGGAGTTTGCCATAAGCTGCCAGCGGTTCTTCATTTTCAGGAACTGAAGCCAGCGGGATGATATTTCCCAGACCCATTTTTTGCAGATTCGGCAACTTCATGCCGGTTTCTTCCAATACATGCCCAAGGGTGTTCATATTTTCATCGCCGTATTCGGCTGCATCTTCCTGAGCACCAACGCCAAGTCCGTCAACTATAATCAAATACACATTTCCCATTATGCTACTACTACTTCGTTGTCATTATTATTCATTACTGTTGAAAGAGCTTTTTTCGCTTTTTCGACAACTTGATACGCATTCACATTTTCAGGTGTAATTTTGGTACACCCAACTTTGAATTGAATGGGGATAGAGCCACCGATGGATAGTTTGAGTCCTTCCCGAAGTTTTCCTTTTAGTTTTTCCAGCCATAACCCAACTGCGTCCTCATCACTACTCTGAATTATAAATGCATATACATAATCAGAATGATACCCTATAATTCCGGGAATACCGTGGCGAGATGGATTCAGGATTGAAACAAAATCACCCTGTATTTTTTGAAGGTCTTCCAGCCGATATTTCGTTCGTAAACCGGATACATCCTCAGGAGTAACCAGCCCAAACCATGTCATTTGCCCATCCCCGTTCTTGATCTTTGCCATTTCTGAATGAAGGGATAATTCCCACAATTCAGGCATGAAGGCACCGAAGTTTTGCGTCAAAATTTCATCCATAGCTCCTGATTTTTTCAGGGATGACTGTATACTAAGTGAAGCTATCCGAACCAAATTACTAAGCTTGTGCTTGGTCGATTCCTTGAAGGTCAATGGATCGTTATCATAGCAAACCACCACTCCCTGCCGGCGATCGTGGATCATGACTGGAATGGCATAAGTTGCTCCCTCACTTCGTTTTTCAGCAGAAGATATGCGGCGGGGATTATTGTTGAAGTGCATAGTAAAGATCGGCTCACCTTTGTCGAGTGCTTCGTAAGCCACGCTTTTTTCTTCCAGCTGAAGACCGAGATCCGGTGCATTATTTGCGTTTCGTGACCGAAAAACTACGTTCCAGGATTCCATTCCCGGAGCCAAGAACACCGCCCCGCCATTGGGCAGGTTCTTCTGCATTTCCTCCATCATGGTTCCAAGGATCTCTACCCGGTGCTGGTGATGATCGATCCGGTTCACTGCCGTTTCATAATCTTCCCATTCTTGTTGATTTTCGTGAAGGTCAACCACCTCCAGGTATGTATCCAAAACATTTACCAACGCATTGTTGTACGACATAATTCGATCCTGAAGTTCTTCCTGATCGATCTCATGCTCACTTTCCAAAATTGTCAGTGCAACTGTTTCGCCTTTATTTATAAAAGGGACGATCAGGATATTCTCTGCCTGAACAAAGTCGAAGTAATGCATAAGCTTTGCCTTCGGAATGTCTTCTCCAACCTTTAACTGAATGACCTCTTCCGTGTCCTTAAATTCATTCAGAAAATGATTCTCAAATGCTACACGATCCTGAAACATCACATTGGGTAAGCCGGTGCTGTTAGTCTCCCACACAAACTGCTGTCGCGACCGGTTCACCCAGCACATATATGTTAACTGCGTCTTCGTTGACGTTCTTAGCAGATGTACCAGATCCTGCAGTATCTGTTTGAATTCTCTAAGTGCTTTTTCTTGTCGATCTAAAGACATTTACGAATGTTTATAACGGTTTGTGTTTTCTTGAATTGTAAGGAATTATTGTGCTCTGTGCTTTGAAACTACCCCATCACCATATCACCTAACAACCTTAGCCATTTCTTCTGCTGCTTCTACCATACGTTCAAAGGAAGCCAATCCCTTATTCCAGAAATCCGGCTGTGTGATATCGAGTCCCATTTTGGCAACCAGGTCTTCCGGCCATTCAGAACCCCCGGCACTTAAAAGCTCCATGTATTTATCGGCAAAGCCATCGGGACGTTGGCTGAATTCCTCGTAAAGCGCCAGTACCAGCAATTCCCCAAAGGCATATGCATACACATAGCCGGGCGTATGCAAAAAGTGAGGTATGTAGCTCCACCAGATTCCATATTCTTCGGTCAGAGTTACAGAATCTCCATAAAGGGCTTTTTGCTGTTCCATCCATAATTCTGAAAATCGTTCGGTCGTAAGTTCCCCTTCCTCCCGTCGTGCAGTGTGGATGGCATGTTCAAACCGATTCATAGAGATCTGCCGGAATACGGTAGCAATGGTATCGTCAATTTTACCCACCAGAAGTGCCAGTTTCTCTTTTGGATCATCGAGTTCCTTCATCAATTTTTGAAACACCAGCATCTCCCCAAATACGGAAGCCGTTTCAGCCGTTGTAAGCGGCGTAGATGACTGCAAAACACCTTGCTGCCGCGATAGGTACTGGTGAACGCCATGGCCCAATTCGTGCGCCAAAGTCTGTACATCCCGGATCTTTCCATCAAAATTCATGAATACGTAGGGGTGAACCGAAGGCACTGTACTCGCTGAATACGCTCCTCCTCTTTTACCCGGCTTTATTGCGGCGTCGATCCAGCTCTTATCGAAAAACTCTTTTGTGATCTCGCCCATTTTGGGGTGAAATTTAGTATACGAATCGAGTACCATTTCCTGGGCTGAACTCCAGTCGATGGTCGCCTCATTCTTAAGCATAGGGGCATAGCGATCATAATCCTTCATCTCATCCAGGTCCAACAGATCGCGCTTCAACTTATAGTAGCGCTGAACCAGATCATATTTTCCGGTTACTGATTTAATGAGAGCATCCACCGTTTCACGATCGGTTTGGTTTGCCAGGTTCCGGGAATCGATCCAGCTATCATATTTCCGGAGTTTGTCGTTCGTTGATTTGTCAGCAAGGACGGTATTGAATACGAAAGTAAGCGGACGACTTAATTCTTTGAATTTCTTGGTGAGCGAGGCATGAGCGCGGGTTCTCAGATCTCTATCACTTTCATGCAGTTTACTAAGTACTTCCTGCTCACTAAGTTCTTCTCCATCCAGCTCAAATTTTGCAGCTCCCAGCGTTTCATCAAAAAAGCGAACCCAGGCACTACGACCTGTCACCGATTTGGCCGACATGATCTTCTCCTGTCCTTCTTCCAGCACATGATCTTTATACCGACGAGAGCTCTCCAGGTAGTGCTTATATTTTTCAAGCTTGGGACTTTCGATCAGTTTTTGAGCAGCTTCATCTGAAATTTTAAGCCATTCTACATCAAGAAAAACCAGTTTCTGGGATACTTCTGAAGACAGCTCATTCGTTTCTGCCACCAATTTTCCATAATCCGTATTGCTGGTATCCGTAGACCATTGTAAATAAGCAAACGAGCCAATTTTTCCTGAGGTATCCAAAATGTTCTCGTACTCATCGAGCATGGATTTGAACTCCCCTGCAGAAAGTTCACTGATCTTACCCCGGTACTTTTGGGCAAAAGCATCCGCTTCTTCCAGAACTGATTCTTTGTCTTTGGCCAATTGAGGATCTTCATTTGATGCATATAGATCAGATAGATCCCAGTTTATATTTTCTGCACTTTTTTTCTTGTGCTCAATGGTATTGCTCATTCTCTGTTTTTATTTATTCTGAAATGATTTTTACAGACTTGGAATATAGGGTTTGATGGAAGCTAATTAAAGCCTGTAAGTCAGACTTATGAATGTATTATTAGCTGACGTTTTATGTATGAACAGTACTGATATCTTGCCCCGGTTGGGATCTCAATAATTCCGACAAAAAGTTTAACTCAGTAACCGATAACTAAAAACTTTCACCAACAATGAAAATACCCTTAAAAGCCTTGATATTTTATCGTTTTTTAAGAATCTAATCCTTAATTTTAGAGTCGTTTAAAAATCTGCACAGATCAGTTATTTTTTGAACCATTCTAAAGGAATTTTCATTAGCATATTAAATCGCTGCCTAAACCCCGCACGAGGTTAACAAACCATTGAAATCACTTGAAGCCGTATTTGGCCCTAATTCCGCACTTGTAGAAGAACTATACGACCAATATCAATCCGATCCCTCTTCCGTTCCTGCTCACTGGAAACGTTATTTTGACGAACTGGAAGGTAAACCGGTTGATGCTTCAGAGCCAGAAGAACTTCAACCTTCCAAGCAAAAATCGTCAGGCGAAGGCACACAAGTTCAGCAGAAACAATCGCAGCCTCAGAAAAAACAGGAGCCTAAAAAAGAAGCTGAAGCTCCCAAAAATGCATCCCTCGAAAAGATCAAAGGTGTTGCTACCAAGATCGTCGAGAATATGGACGAGTCGCTGGAAGTGCCTACAGCTACCTCCCTTCGCGTACTTCCTGTAAAAATGATGGTGGAAGACCGAAGCATCATCAACCGGCATTTATTGAAACGGAATGAGCCTAAAGCTTCATTCACACATTTTATTGCCTGGGCTATCATTCGTGCACTCAAAGATTTTCCAAATCTAAACAGCTCATATTTATCTCAGGATGGAAATCACTATCGGGTAAATCCTGATTCAGTGAACCTTGGCGTGGCAGTTGACCTTGAGAGCAGAGACGGTTCCCGTAACCTGGTTGTTCCGAACATCAAGGGTGTGGATAAAATGAATTTCAAAGAGTTTTTGCATGCTTATGCGAAACTTATTGACAAAGCCCGGAATGGAAATCTGCAAATTGAAGATTTTCAGGGAACCACGATCAGTATTACCAATCCCGGCACCATTGGCACGGTCTCCTCGGTTCCGCGTTTGATGAAAACCCAGGGAGCTATTATCGCTACCGGGGCTATTGACTATCCCGCTGAATACCGCGCAATGTCGAAAGAAGTGCTCAATCAGCTTGGCGTCAGTAAAGTAATGACGGTGACGTCAACCTACGATCACCGCGTAATTCAGGGTGCCGAATCCGGTATGTTCCTGAAGAAAATGGATGATCTGCTGAGCGGACAAGAAGATTTTTACGATCAGATCTTTTCAGATCTCGATATTCCTTACGAGCCTCTCCCTTATGGACAAGACAAATATTCCGGTCCATTTTCAGGCGGCGCAAATACGCTTGAACATGATCAGCGTGTGGTGGGCGTTTATCGTCTCATCAATATGTACCGCATGCGCGGGCATGTACTTGCCGATCTGGATCCGCTGGGTAAAGAACCGGGCAAAAATCCGGAACTGGATCTGGAATATTACGGATTATCACTTTGGGATCTGGACCGCGAATTTTATTGTGGCGGACTTGGCGGCAAAGAACGTGCTCCGCTCCGTGAGATCATCAGCGTGCTGCGGGATACTTACTGTGGAAATATTGGTGTGGAATACATGCACCTGCTGGATCTGGAAGAGCGCAAATGGTTGCGGGAGACGATGGAGTCGACCGGGAACAACGCTCAGCTTTCCAAAGATGATAAACGCGAGATTCTTCATAAGCTGAATCAGGCTATGGCCTTCGAGGAATTTCTGCATAAGAAGTACATCGGCCACAAACGATTTTCTCTGGAGGGAGCCGATACCCTCATCCCGATGATCCACTTTTTGCTGGAGCGCGCCGGAGAACATGGTATCGAGAAATTCTTTATGGGCATGGCTCACCGTGGTCGGCTGAATATGCTGGTAAACATTATGAACAAGCCGTACCACCGCGTATTTGCTGAATTTGAAGGCAACATCGATCCGGATTCCATTCAAGGTTCCGGTGATGTGAAATACCACCTTGGCGCAAGGGGCGTTCATAAAGCAGGAAATGGTTCTGAAATTGAACTTCAGCTGATGCCAAATCCTTCTCACCTTGAAGCCGTAAATCCGGTAGTTGAAGGAGCGGTCCGAGCCATGCAGGATCATCATGAAAAAGAAGATTCCCGTGAGCGAGTGATTCCTGTGTTAATGCACGGTGACGCTGCTTTTGCCGGACAGGGTGTAGTTGCTGAGACGCTGAATATGTCTCAACTGGAAGGTTACAGCACCGGTGGAACCATGCATATCATTATTAACAACCAGATCGGATTTACCACGCTTCCCAAAGATGGACGTTCTACCGAGTATGCTTCCGATCTCGCCAAAATGATTCTTGCGCCGATCTTTCACGTAAACGGAGATACGCCGGAAGCAGCAGTTCATGCTATCCAAATGGCGCTCGATTACCGACAGAAGTTTGGTAAAGATGTGGTCATTGACCTGATAGGATATCGTAAGCACGGACATAATGAAGGCGACGAACCTGCTTTCACTCAGCCCGGAATGTATAAGGAGATCAACGATCATTCACCTGTTAGAGATGTATACACCGAGCATCTGGTGAAAAACGGAGAGCTCACCAAAGAAGAAACTCAACAGATCTTTGACGAATTTGATCAGCTGTTGCAGGAGGCTTTTGAGGATGCTAAGAAAGCACCTAATCTTGAGATCACTGAGAACCTGATCGACCGTACCGAAACACCTCAGGATAAGTGGAGAGACTACCCCGACACTACCTACCCCGCAGATGATCTGAAAGAAATTGCGATCAAATTAAATACCGTTCCAAAAGATTTCGATGCCAATCCAAAGCTACTGAAGCAACTGGCCAAGCGCGCCGAGATCGTAGACAAGAATGAGAAAAAAATTGACTGGGGCTTTTCTGAGCTGCTTGCCTTCGGTTCGCTCCTCAAAACCGGAACCACCATTCGTCTTACCGGACAAGATGTGGAACGGGGAACTTTCTCTCACCGGCACTCCGTACTTCATGGAACCGAGACCAATCAAAAGTTCATTCCGCTGAACAATTTATCCGAAGACCAGTCTCATTTTTATGTGTACAACAGTTTGCTCAGTGAATTTGCCGCACTTGGATATGAGTTTGGATATAGTGCCGAAAAACTGGATGCGCTTGTGATCTGGGAAGCACAGTTTGGTGATTTCGCCAACGGAGCACAAGTCATCATCGATCAGTTTATTAGTTCAAGTGAAGCCAAGTGGGGGCAAAAATCCAATTTGGTTATGAATCTGCCGCATGGTTATGAAGGTCAGGGACCAGAGCACTCTTCTGCCCGACTGGAGCGATATCTGCAGCTTTGTGCCGAAGATAATATGCAGGTCATGAACCTGACAACACCGGCTCAGTACTACCATATGTTACGTCGTCAGGCGCTTTCTGATGTGAAACGACCTGCGATTCTGATGACTCCAAAAAGTCTTCTTCGCCACCCGATGGCTACTTCAAGTCGTGATGAACTTGCTGACGGAAAATTCCAGCCGTTTATTATTGATAAGGATTACAACGATCCAAAATCACTTGAGCGTCTCGTAATTTGTTCCGGTAAGGTGTATTACGACCTGCTGAAATATCGTAACGAAAATGAAGTAGAGAACGTAGCCATTGCACGACTCGAACAATTTTATCCCTTTGCTGATGAAGAGATCGAAGAGCAACTCAAGGACTTTACTTCTATAAAAGACATCGTTTGGTGTCAGGAAGAACCCAAGAATATGGGTGCGTGGACCTTTGTAGCTCCGCGATTCATGGAACTTCTCCAAGACGGACAAAAGTTACGATATGTGGGTCGACAGGCATCTGCATCTCCAGCTGCAGGACAGAAGAAGATCCACGAGGCAGAGCAATCCAAGCTTGTGGAAGATGCAATGTTGGTGAAGTAAGTAGCACAATTCTTTATCAGGTTCTGAGCTTCAAACAATCTTAAAAATACATCTCTACTGACACAGCGTCGGTGGAGATGTAATTTGTTTGGCAGAGAGCATTTATTTATGATTGGAGTGATCACTACTTCAACTACCTCCTTATGTATACCATTAAAAGGCTTTTCTTCTCATTTCTTGTCTTGTTAAGTGTGCCGGTTTTAAGCAATGCTCAGGACATAATTTTTAGTCCTGACAAAGCAAAAACTTCTGGTGAAATATATTATAAGGCCGAAGTCTCAGAATATTTCACTCCCACAAACCTTGCAAAAGGCCAGGACCTTGACCTTAAATTCAACGGCACCAGATTCACACAGCATATTCAGGAAGTAGCCAAAGAACGTTTTGGATACACTACCATTTCCGCTATCTCAAAAACCGGTTTCCGAAGTCACAGTCACCTGTTAATGAAGGATGGCGACCTATCCGGAATACTCACTTTTGATGGCAGATCATATCGTCTGTCAAAGAAAGATGGCCAACAGCATTTGCGAGAAATCAATGAGCCTGTTTTGGGATGTTCTGTCGGTGAACACGAAATTCCTTCAGCGTTACAAAAGTCGACCGCTGTTCCACCCGGCGGGCAACATGCCATTCCAAGCTATGATCTCACCCAATTCAATGATACTACAACGGTAGATGTCCTCATTCTATATACCACCGCTGCAAAGCAATGGGCTGCCAACAGCAGTTCAGTAACGGATATTGATGAGGTCCTTGCGCTGAATGAAAGTTTCCGGAATCAAATCATCGATAATTCTGAGATCGCTCTTAAAATACGCTTTGTAGATGCCCTGGAGGTTGACAATCCCACCGCAGCAAGTACTTCTGACGTATTGGAGAATATGAAGGATAACTCCTACACCGGAAGTACGCATACCTCTGACACGGTTGACATTCATTCTCTCAGAGATCAATATGGAGCGGATCTTGTGGCATTATTGCACAAAATTGACGACACCGGCGGCATTGCATACCGGGCAAATAATGTGGGCGGGGCTATAGATTATGCCTTCTCCGTAAACCGGATCCAGCAAATGTATTTCGATTACGTATTGATGCACGAGATCGGCCATAATTTCGGAAATGCTCATGGGCGTACACAGGCATCAGCTGAGGCTGGAAATTCAGGCGGATTGTTTCAATTTTCAACAGGACATCTTTTGACTTCCGCAAGCGATTCTTCTGTAACCGTAATGCATTATGAAAACCTCGGAGACGGAAAAGAAGCCACATCTATTCCCTATTTCTCAAACCCAAGAGTTACATACAATGGCATCGCCACCGGCTCATACGCTCTGAATACTGAAGGACCTCCATCCGATAATGCTTTATCCATGAGCATCAGCAAGAATTGGCTGGCAGATTATCGGCTACCTGTCATTGATCCTCCTGCCATTTCCACCACTACAACCGCCATCGAAGACACGGTTTACCCGGCAGGCGTTTCAACCCGAAATTTGATTCTTCAGAATACAGGAAACTCAGATCTTGAGATCAAACTGGATGGCAAAATGGAGTTCTCGGGCAGCTTGAAAAGCACCAACGCAAATACCATCAAACAGTCTTTAGATCTTTTTTATGGTTTTGAGGAATCGGAAGGATATGAGAGCGGAAGTTATACCGGCTATCGTAACTGGATCGTTGTGGACGAAGCTTCACCTTTTGAGATTTCTTCTGCAAGAGCCGTCAGCGGAACCCAGTCTTTGAAATTGGATCGATCAGCCGGTACACCAAATGTACTTTCTCCTTTCTTCTCCTCCACCTCACGCTATTCTTCTTACGAGATCACCATGAAAGTGTATGCTGAAAGCGGCCCCATTGATGGCTACCTCGAATTCAATTCTTCTATTGATGAAGAAAATGCGGCATCTATTAGCCTCAAAAGTGATAACTCTATCGGTTTTTACGGGATAAATGGCCCGGATGACAGCAAATCTTATTGGTTCTATTCCGGGGATAACCAAATAACTGACCAATGGGTTGATGTTTCCATACAGATCTCATCCGCTGATTCCGGAACCATCACCTATAACTATGGACCGGATATCACCCGAACATTTACTCATAACGGCTTCTATCATCCCGAAAACCTGCAGCTTTATATTTCTGGAAGTTCTTCCGGGGATCTATATGTCGACGACATTCAGATCAAAGCTCAAGATCTCTATGGTCCGGCTCTTACTATAAGTGATAACCAAATGACGATACCTCCCGGAGAAACCGATACTATGACCGTTACTTTCTACGGAAATGGAAACAATGAAGGGACGTATGCCGGCAATCTATATCTGCAAACCAATGCCCCAAATAATACGAATCTCACCATACCTATAGATCTTCGGATTGACCCCAACAACCTGTATTCCAATGGGAAATTTGCTGTGGAACTCACAGGTCAGGCCGGCTTCAGAATGCTTACTGCGCCAACAGATATCAATCTTCAGGAATTTTTGGAGCCTCTGCATACACAGGGAATGACCAATGCTGATTTCACAAATGGAAGCCCCAATATATGGACCTGGGACCGGACTTTTGTGGGGGATTCTGCAGAATCAAATCTTGGCTGGAGATCCATTTCTGATCTTGATACCACCATACAAGCTGGTGATTCCTTCCTTATGTATGTGTATGACGAAGATGTTGTGGGAGATTCAACCAGCCGCGGTTTTCCAAAATTGCTTACTGCTGAAGGTCAGCTTGTTAGTTCATTCTCTCCTGCCATCAATCAAATTGCGGAGGGGTTTACATTAATTGGTAATCCCTTCCCTTCCACCGTTGACTGGGACCAGATCTACCAGAATTCAGGTACCGATGAATTGAGCGGCTCGATCTATGCCCATGATCCAAATTCCGGATGGAAAAGCTATAATTCCGATTCGAATACCGGAGATCTCACGAATGGACTTATCAAACCTTTCCAAGGATTTTTTGTGCAATCCTCAGAAAATATCACCAATGGCTCCAGTCTAACGGTTGAATCCAACGACATTGTGACCGGCGGAGAATTTTATGGGAAAGAACAGAACCAAAGTCCCTTTGTGCGTTTTGAGATCACGGATAGCAAGCGATCAATTTCCAACAGCGCTTTTGTTGTACTGAATGATAAAGCCAGATCTGTCAAAGATGATCTTGATGCAGTAGAAATGGTGCCCCTTTCACCTTCCTACATCACTTTGGGATCCATGAGCACAGACGATAAAGAGCTTGATATCAATTCTATTCCTTATTTTGATGAATCCATCCGGATTCCGTTATCGGTTCAGGCCAGCCATTCCCAGAAGATCTCATTCACCCTTACAGAACATTCCGGCTTTGAGGATATAACGATCAAGATTACCAATGGGGAATGGATCAAAGAGGTAGAAACCGATCAAGGCATCGTATTGGAAATTGTTCCAGATCAATCAGCCTCCAAGTACCCATCCGGCTTCCCGGTAAGAAGTAAACAAAACCCTGTTTATACCCTTATTTTGGAAAAGCAGAGAGCAACTTCCACCGGGCAAACAGAACTTCCTACAGAGTTCTCACTTTCCCAAAATTATCCAAATCCGTTCAACCCATCTACATCCATCCGATTTGGGATACCTTCCACTTCTCACGTGAAATTATCGGTTTATAATGTATTGGGACAGTTGGTTAAAGTGCTCGAGAACGACATCAAGAAACCCGGCTATCATTCCGTGCATTTTGATGGAGAGAACCTTTCCAGTGGAATCTATCTCTACAGACTTGAAGTAGGTTCGTTTGTGAATACAAAAAAGATGCTCTTGATGAAATAGAACTTCCTCCATCTACATAAAGAATATATCTCCATATGCTCCCCTCCTTCCGAAAAAACCTGAAATATATTCTGCCAGTAGTTATTCTGATCATGGTTTTTGGACTTATTTTATCAAGAGTTTACACCCCTGACCCCGGCATTCCTGAACCTGAGATCCGCATCCACTCTGATGAAGCTAAAGATCATATTGGGAAAGCGGCTGAAGTTTGTGGCATGACCGCCAGTGTACGTTTCATCCCTGAAATTGGAGGAGCTCCAACCTTTATCAACTTTGGGCTACCGGATCCAAATCAAACATTTACTGCTGTCATTTGGGGTGAAAACCGTTCTAAATGGGAATCATCGCCTGAATCAATCTATCCTGAACAAGAAATTTGTGTGAACGGAAGAATTGAATCTCATGAAGGGACTCCACAGATCGAAGTAAGAAATCCGGAGCAAATACGGTTAAACTGAGTAGTTGGTGAATCTTGGTAAATTTATGCGCATTGTTTATATTTTTTATGCGCATTAAACTCTATTTCCTCATGAGCAAGCAAACACTTAATCTTTCCGTTGAAAAGCACATCAAAGAGCGGGCGAAAAGAATCGCCAAAGAGCGAGGTATAAGCGTATCTAAACTATTTGAGGAGGCCGTTGAGCAAGTTGAGGAGCCTATCGAAGAATACACCCCAAAACCAGGAAGTGCTGCTGAACGAATTTATAATGCTATTCCCGAATCTGAGAAGTTGGATAATTACGATTACAAAAAATTGAAAATAGACGCCCTAAAGGATAAGTATGACCTTTAGTAAGGTACTAATCGACACCAATGTTTGCCTTGATGCAGCGCTCTTTCGCAAACCATTCGCATCAACGGCTTTAAAGATCTTTGAAGTTGCAGAAGAGAAATCTGTTGACCTGCTCATTTCTGCACATACCTTTGACACCATATTTTACATACTGCGTCAAGATTTTTCTATCGAGAAAACATACAAACTAATAAGAGAGTTAAGATCTGCCTCTCGGGTTAGCCCTGTAAATCAACCAATTATTGATGAAGCAATCTCTCTGAAATGGCCTGATTTCGAAGATGCCATTCACTATCTCTCTGCTGTTCACACCAATTGTGATGCTATTGTAACCCCCGATCCTTCCGGATTCGATCAGTCTTCCATTCCCGTCTTTTCCCCTTTCGATTTTTTAGTTCAGCTTGAAAACTGATACTCAAACTCATAGAAATGCTTCCCTTCTTCTATGATGATAGCCATCTTGCCAGACAGACCTTTTAGCTCGTCTGTTCCAGAATCCGGTATCACTTCAAGAATCAGTCTGTCTTTGCCTTTATCCATGGTTCCAAAATGCTGAAGTACAAAACTTCCCTTTTTCCCTGAGAGTGCACCCGACACTTGTTCAATAGCTACATATCCGGCCGAGCCTTTTACCGGAGTGCGCGCACTTAGCATCTCTCCTTTACTTGTAGCATCCAGTTCACCGTGAAAGGTTTTATCGATGGACATTCGGTTTAGGGAAATTCCATTCTCTCCTTCTGCATAAGCCTCAATCGGGTTGAGATCTACATTAAATTCACCGGATATTTTCATGCCTTAATTAATTTGAATGTGAAATGATCGTCTTTCGCTATAATAAGCCAATGGAGTACACGCTGCAACCAGATAAATTTCACTAAATAGAAATTGAAAAACCAAGTCTAATACTTACTTAGAGTACTCTTTCGGTTCATTTTTTCTACTGCTGCTTATCGGAGTAATTGAACTCAAACAGAATGTAACTTGTATTTGTAGAAAAGGGAATTTCCTAAATTTTTCGCATCTATGGAACAAGTAATTACCTCAGAAAAACTGCCTATCAAACTTTGGCTTAATGATATTGAGGAAGGAGCTTTGCAACAGGCCAAAGACCTCGCAAATCTTCCTTTTGCTTTCAAACACATTGCCATAATGCCTGATTCTCATCAGGGATATGGAATGCCCATTGGCGGTGTTCTCGCCTCAGAAGATGCGATCATTCCTAATGCCGTGGGCGTGGATATTGGCTGTGGAATGTGTTCGCTACGCACCAACCTGGAGCATATCAAAACCGCTGATCTTAAGAAGGTGTTGGGAATCATTCGGGAGCATGTGCCGGTGGGCTTCAATCACCACAATAGCAAACAGAATGAACAATGGATGCCTGACATTGGAGATCAGAACCTTCCCATCGTAGAGCAGGAATATGACGATGCCAGAACACAAGTTGGTACCCTGGGCGGAGGAAATCACTTCATCGAAGTTCAGCAAGGCTCTGATGGGTTTGTCTGGATCATGATTCACTCCGGCTCACGAAATATCGGCTATACAGTGGCCAAGCATTACAATAAACAGGCCAAAAAGAAAAATGAATCGTGGCATGCTAAAGTACCCAAAGATCTGGCTTTCTTCCCAAAGGATTCGGAGGAGTTCAACGACTACATCAATGAAATGAATTACTGCATTGAATTTGCCCTGCAGAACCGAAAACTAATGATGGAACGAGCTAAAAATGCTTTCTCTGACGTCTTTAACAGTGTTGAGTTTACTGATTTTATAAACAAGCCTCATAACTTTGCATCGTGGGAAAATCACTTTGGCAAAAACGTGATCGTCCACCGTAAAGGCGCCACACAAGCCCGACAAGGAGAACTTGGAATGATTCCCGGTTCACAAGGAACAAATTCATACATCGTGAAAGGAAAAGGGAATAAAATGGCGTTTGACTCTTGCTCTCATGGCGCCGGAAGAACGATGAGCCGAACCCAGGCGCGAAAAACCCTGTCTGTGAAAGAGCAGACAAAATCGCTTGAGGAAAGAGGAATCCTACACGCCATTCGCTCTGACAACGATCTGGATGAAGCGCCCGGCAGCTATAAAGACATCGCAAAGGTGATGGATCTCCAAAAAGACCTGATCGATATAGTACATGAACTTAAGCCACTCGGAGTGATCAAGGGATGAACCCAGGCCACTTCAGACCGATCATTCTTCAACGCCAATACGTTTAGGCGTTTGATATTTTTGAATGAGCCAGCCGGCTGAATATGCTACCGGAATATATGCCAGTACAACATCCGCAATAGCAAACCATGTTGGCGAAGGAAGCATCACTACATTAGCAATTCCACCCAACAAAAAGAATACACCTATACTCAGCGCATATTCCATTTTGTGTGATGTCACAATAAAGGCGGTGAATAGTGCTCCCACAAATGTTCCAAGAGCATGAGCTAGAAAAGGCATCAAAAAATGTTTGGGTTGAAAGAGATGCATGGACTCCTGCAATCCTTCCATGGTAGTTACATCCGCCCCTGCCGGCGGAGGAATGACAGATCCGCTGATCATGATGATCGACATATTAACGGTCCCGCCGATTACTATTCCCGTTAGTACCGCCAGTATTTTTCTTATGATCTTTTTCATAAGGCTTGGGTTAATGAATTGTAAGACAGAAGATTATAGGTAATTTTAAAAGGATCGTAAAGATAAACTACGCCACAATTATGGATTCAGTTCCAAAAATCAGATTCCGCATTTCGTGTGCCGATCAAAACATGGGTGCCGTTCGCTACTGCAACATCTCCATTTGAAAATACTTCAAGCCTGGAATAGGTAAACGAATTTTCCAGATCATAGCCTTCAGGCCCCGCTATGTATAACTTTGATAAACTATCCGGTTTTCCCACTCCTACGCCGTACGAAGTAGATGTATACAACTCCCCTGTTGGTGTAAAATCAACATCCCGGTAATAATAATCCGGGTTGTAGTAATCTTTAACTCCATGGATCTGTATAGGGTCGGAATTCCAGGTTTCGCCATCATCTTTCGATTGGTGCAACTCTTTTGTTGAGATAGCGATGATCATATCCCCGGTTACTTCAACCTCTTCAATATCATCCAAAAATGATCCTCCGCCCTGAATGAGTCTTTCCCAATTCTCACCCTGATCTTTTGTGTGATACAAACCTCTGTCGGTTCCCACAAAAATTTCGCCCTGATCATTTTGTAGCAACACATTCGCAAATTCTGGATTAGAGCCCTCAGGCATAAATTCCATAATAGTCTCTTTCATTGTGGGAATGTGCAATCTTGAAACCCCTAAATACTTGGCTATATATAAATATTGGTGATCATCCAAAATAATATCATACATCCAGAATGGACCCAGAAGTTGCTCCCAGTCTGAGCCGTTTGATGATCTGAAGATGCCATCACTTTTTACTGTAGTGGGGCTTCCAAATACCGAGACCTCGGTATCATATTCTCCAATGGCATAGTATTCATCGCCAAACTTTTTCACGATCTTAAAAATTACGGAATCAGGCACACTGTGATAGGTAAATGTTTTTCCATGGTCTGAAGAGCTGTGCCACGACTTTACCGTTCCTACAAATAGCTCATCCCCCGGGGTGATGTGAATGAACGTAATATTATTTGAAGCAAATCTATAGGCCTTTTCCCATTCAAAAGCAGGGATCTCTTCGGTTTCGGATCCACCGCGATCACCAAAAATATCACAGGATGTGATACAACATAGGAGAACTAAAAAGGATATGATCGTTAACCTGTTCATAGCTGATATTGTAACAAATATAGATGAACTGCAACTATACAAACACTGATGCATAAAAAAATCCCGCCCAAAATGAATTGAACGGGATTTTGAATTTTGTTCCTTGTTACAACGCTCAGCGTCGTAACAGCTGTACCAACGGAGACCGTCGGCACAAGCAGGAGGTAATTATGGGGGATGAATTACATCATTCCACCCATGCCTCCCATTCCGGGCATTCCGCCGCCCATTCCGCCTGGCATTCCACCGCCTCCGTTGTCATCGTCATCATCGCCTTTAGAAGGCTTGTCAGAGATAACAGCTTCGGTGGTGAGCATCAATCCGGCAACAGAAGCAGCATTTTGCAGCGCTGTTCTGGTTACTTTAGTAGGA
>CERJ01008617.1_pt1 | contig 33879 bp, 29 predicted proteins | sample 530781 | NCBI WGS metagenome assembly CERJ01 (sample SAMEA2620967, study PRJEB7988) | marine metagenome | biome: marine biome (ENVO:00000447); feature: deep chlorophyll maximum layer (ENVO:xxxxxxxx); material: "saline water (ENVO:00002010), including plankton (ENVO:xxxxxxxx)" | depth 30 m
CAGAGCACGGGCTGTGGATGCTTCTTTGGGAGCATCCACAGTACCACTTTCTACCCAGCGTGTGGCTTACCCCGGTGTTGATGGCGTATTATCTGCTGCCTCTCGGCTCGTAACCAAGTATACCGGTGATGAACGCATTCGCTCCCTCGCTTTGAAAATTACAAGCACCATCCGTAAGCACCGCTTGACCGGACAACCGGATCTGCGAAATATTGACGCCATTGCCTCGGCCATATACAAGTGGATGGTTCGTAACGTGAATTATGTTCGAGATCCTTGGGATGTGGAACGTATTCAATCTCCGTTTGTCACGATTCAGCAACGGGCCGGAGATTGTGATGATCATGCCATTTTAGGGGCAGCGCTCCTGCAAAGTTTAGGTATTCAAACCGGTTTCAGAATAGTATCGAGAACCGGTCGGCATTTTGATCATATTTACGCAGTGTACCATTCTCCATCGGGCTGGAAGTCTTTTGACACAACGGTGTTAAAATATCCCGGCTACGTGTTTGACGAGCGTCTGATCAAAAAATCCCGCCACGTAACCAATGCCATGCCGGAAGGATTAGGCATTGACCCGATTACGCTTTTGACCACCGCCACAACGATTGCCACCACGGGGATGACCCTAAAGAATACCCTCTCTAACAAATTTGGAGCCAAGGATAAAGATGAACGTCAGCTTCGTGGGGCGCTTCGTGATTATTTAATGCAACGTGGAGTGAAGTCTGAGGTGATCAGTCTTTCCCAGAAGGATAATGCTATGCTTAAGCGTTACGCCCAAATCATTGATGAACTTGGTGCTCCAGCCGTCCATAGGCTCAATCGGTTCGGTCAGCTTTCCGAGATTTGGGTTACTGTGCAACAATCTTCTAAAAAAACCAAAAAAATGGGGCTTTATGCCGGACTTGCCATTGGAACGCTTGTTCTGATCGGTGGTGGCTACATGCTCCTAAAACCATAGATATGAGTAGAAGCGGATTTATACCAACCATGAATGACACCGTAATTGGTGAAGAGGACTCGGGTTTTGCTGTTTCCATCAGTACTGGCTTAGGCAACTGGGAAGAAACCGACCCATGCCGCTACGCCAACCAAAGCTGTAAAGGTAAAATGTTCGGCAAGCTGAAAAGCTGTCGACGTCAACGTGAGAAAAGTCAGGCTCTTTGCAAAGCGCACGAAGCATCTCTTCAAAAGAAAGCCCAGTGGGAAGGCCAGCGCCAGGAAATGATGCAGGCGCTTCAAACCAATATTACAACGACCGCTCAGCATCAAAAAACGGCTAATTCAACCATGAAATCGGGCATCGCTGTGGGCGGAGTTGCACTTACCGGAGCCATTGCAGTGACTTTCTTATTGATCAAACGAAGAAAGAAATCTTCCAAATAAACAGGCTTATACCATGACCAAACAACCTAGCGGTTACACCAGTTTTGATTTTCTCAACCAACGTGCGGCTACCGATACCCAGCCTACCCAAACTAAATTTGGCTCGACCTTGACGTCGATCAGCGATTTGCTAAAAACCGCAACCGATACCGTTGTTACGATGGACGGTGTAATTAACAGAGGGGGCAATAATTCCAGTGGAACTAAGGCTTCACCGGTACTGTACCCCGGCCAAGGCGCTTCTTCCTCCACTGGTTCCGGTGACATGATCAAGTATGCCAGCATTGCTGGTATCGCCATTGGCGGTGGCATCTTACTCCTCAAAATGCTCAAGAAGTAAGTATGCAGGCAGGAAGAATTTCAAAATATTTAGATGGCAGTGTACCCGGTGGCCATGCCCCTATGGTATTACCTGATACAGAAGACACCTCCTATGAGCAGCCTGATATCCAGGTTATTGAGATTGGAGAAGGCGAAGAGCCTGCGGCTAAAAAACTTTGCCAGCGCCTTCAGGAGCAGCCTATTTCGCTTTCACAGTGGATTCGGGATAACCAGCACACTTTGTTAATCGTCGGCAGCTTGTATATGGGCTATCGGCTTTTGCGGAGGTAACATGAACGCGCAATCAGGATATATCAACAGCGGACTCGGGCAGCTCAACTTGTCCAGCAACATCATCAGTTCGGAGGCAGTAGAACTTCGAATTATCGGGCGAAATCCCGCTTCCGGAAATCCCAAAAGTGGGGTTCCGTTTTCCCTCGACCTTGAAATCGAAACCTTCCGAAATTGGCCTAAGGTCCTGTTTGTGCCCTTTATGACCAACTGGGGACAGTGCCCTGATGCCCTTGTAGTAGTTCGCTCGGGGCAGACCGGATCGGTGTTAGGCTTCCAGCGTTTCAATACCGCAATGATGGATAACTGCCGCGCCCAGGAACGATTGATTTTTGACCGCTCGTTTGTTCCCACCTCGGGCCACAAGGTGATTTTTGAAGTGTACCCCGATGATGTTGATTTGCACAAGCTGTCACCAACGGATCTTATTGAAAAATCCGCACCCATATCCCTCGATCTTGATCAGCAAACCGGACAGCAGTCCGGGGTATATTCCCCACCTACCGAGTCGTGGTATAAGATGCCCGATTTCAATCCGGGTTCTACACTCAGCAATGTAAATACATTTCTTAAGCGTGTACTTATTTTAGGTGGAATTAGTGCAGGTCTGATCTATATAGCTCCCATACTTCCCGGTCTTCGTGCAGGCATTAAAGCGATTGCCCCTAAAGGAGCTAAGAAATGAGATCTGAATTTGCATCACATAGCAGCTCCACCCTGCAGGGCATGGACGACTACCTAAAGCGCACTTCGCAGAATGCTTTCAAAGTATTTGCAGGTAAGCTCCAGAATGCCACCAGCGGTCGCCGGGGTCAGCTTGCTACTATGGGTCTTAACCTGGCCAATCTGACTACGAGTAAAGCAGGCATCAATGGAATATATGAACAGAACGCTTCGGTCATTGACGCCTATTTCGAGTATGTAGATTTGGTAGCCCTGTCAGAGAAACTTACTTCTGATGAGCCATTGTCAGGCTCAACCAAATCTTCTTTGATAAAATATGGCTCTTCGCTTCTGATCGGTATCACAATTGGGGTTCTTGCACATCGAACTTATAACTCATCAACAAAAAAATGATACTCAGAAATGGTGATTCAGGCCAGTTGGTCATACAACTACAGGTAAGATTGCAAGAAATGGGCATTCCGTTGCCTGAATATGGTATTGATGGCAAGTTCGGTCCCGAAACTCAATCAGCCGTTCTACAGGCTCAGCGATGGCTTTCGCTTCCGGCAACCGGTGAAGCAGACAAGCAGTTGCTTTCAAAACTGGGCATCTCTATTACCCCAAGTGGTATGAAAGCAAACAAATCAACCATACTAACAAAAACTATTCTGACAGGTATTGCCATTGGAGCTTTACTTGTAATCTCCAAAAAAATGAGGAGCCGCTTAAATGGATAACCCAAACACCATGAGCGCCATAGAGCTTGCAAAAATAAATATCAAAGGCATCAAGATTGCCCAACCTTATGGAACGCTATTAGGTGAACCGGAAAAAAATGCTGTAATCTTTATATGGGGTGAGAAAGGAGCCGGAAAATCCACCTTTAGTTTAGGCTTAGCCAATGCGCTAGCCCAACACGGGAGAGTGGAATACATCCCCGCTGAAGAGCACTTCGGAAAGACACTCATAGATCGCGTAAAACGCCTTAATGCTACCCACGCGAACCTCAATTTCACTAAGTGGAAATCTTTGACCAGACTCAAAGAAACCCTGCTAAAAAACAGGTCAGCCTTCTGCGTGTTGGATTCCATTTCTGTTATTGACGCCAAGGACGCGTCCACGGTGGAACTTGCCCAGTGGTGTCGTGAGCAAGGTATTGGATTCATTATGGTGGCCCACGCAACCAAGGACGGCAAGTACAAAGGCAACACCAGCATCGCCCATGAGTGTGATATAGAAATCAAAGTCACCAAAGAGGGACTGGCCGAGACCGAAAAAAACCGGTACCAGATCTTAAATGCCATCGACGTACCCTTCGGCACTTCTGGTAATACTATACCAGTCAAGACCCCCACTGCCCTATCGAAGCATCAACATGAGATGGTGGAAGATCAGCTTTCAAATAACGAAACCTCAACGGACAAGGAACTTATTCAATTCTTTCAGCATGAAATTGGTCTCACCAGTCAGCAAGCCGAACATTGGGTCTCAAAAAGAGGAACCTATTTAATGAATCCCAAACATACTGAACCCCGAGAAAATCCCGTCGAGCTGCCCTTTACGATTTCGCTTAAGCAAATCGACAAGCTTCATAAACTCCGCTCGTGGAAGAGAGTGAATTCCCTGCTCGGCTCCAAAATGCCGTGCTACGCCAAACAGCATTCCGGGGAATCCGAACGGGCCACCCTCAGCATTCGATACGTACCGGATTATTTGAATAAGCGGTACATCGTTGAGCTACTCATTGACGGTGAGCTTAAAACCCAGATCTGCACCGAAGGGGTAAAAGGTGGTTTCAAAGCTTCGTGGGCTCAGCTCGTTAAAAAGCATGGAGATTTAGAAGTTCAGATTCTTGCCCAGGATCATGCTAAAAAAGTATTGGGCGCTCGCGAGTACCGGAAGCAAGAAAGGCTGCAAGGTTACAAACCGGATTGCCTACCAGCCAAAAAGAAGAAGGCTCCGGCTAAAAAGTCGAAAGCGGCATCCCCCAAGAAATCTGCACCCAAAACCAAGGCCAAAAAGAAGGTTCAACATAAAAAAGGAACGTCTAGGAAGCGTAAGCCAGCGGTTGATCTGGAAGCAGCCCGAAAAAGCCGGGCTAAACTCGACGCCTTTTTAGAGAAAGTACTAAGCTAACCCTATGCCGATCACGAAAACAAATATCGACCAGATTTCCTACATCGCCAAAGACGACTTTGATCACTGGCTGGGCGATTGGGACTCCGATGGGATTGTCAACATCGACGATCCCAATCCGCTGACTCCGGGAGATACCTCCCCGGTTTCCGAAGCCGAGCTGGCTCCACAAATTGAGTCCGTGATTGAAACCAAAAACCGGTACGTTCCGGCCTTGAAAAGCGTCATGAACGGCCTCATACAGATGAATCTGGCGCTGGTCGTAAAAGGGCGCATCAAGGAAGTGTATTCCACCCTTGGTAAACTCATTCGCAAGCGGTTTCCCTTCACCGAAAAGATCGCCACCAAAGCCGGAGAAAAATATACCACGGGTCTGACCGATGTAGCCGGTTGCATGGCTATTGTGGAGACTCAAGCGCAGGTAGATACCATTGTTGAGCGCATTCAATCAGGCACCCTTGGTGAGGTGTGGGAGCATGAAAACAAGTACGAAAACCCTGCCAACGGCTACCGAGCACATCATTTTATACTCATCGTGGACGAAGAGTTTCCGGTCGAGATTCAGGTGAAGACCAAACGCATGTCCATGATCTCGGCGGCCTCGCACCACCCGTATAAAGTGGGGCAGCTTAACGGAGCGCTGCTGGAACAGCTTACTCAACTCGCATGGGAGGCCGACAAAGGCGATTCCGAATCGGCAAAAAAACTGGAACCGTATCTAACCAATCTTGATGATCTTGAGAAGCAGCTAACGGTTCGATCTAATCCAGGTGGAGAACTTCAGCAACTGCGGAATGATTTTGAGCAAACCATTGGCAAACTGGCCTTAGCGTTTCAGCTGGACAAATTTCCCGCCGAATACAAAGAGGAAGCGCTTGGGCTATTCAGGGCACACGGGCAGATTATTGGCGTCGATTTTGATGGGGTGTTTAACAGCGCCTCGACCAAACAACCGGAGCCCGCCAAGCAGCCCAAAAAAGAGTCATCCCGGTCAACCTTTGGGTTTACCGATATTGATCTTTCGGGATATGCGCCCATTAAACTTACGGCGTCGGAACGACGAAAAGCCAATGAAGCAGCTATTGCCGTGCTCCAAAAAGAAGACCGGGCGATTACCCAATCTGACATTGAAGTCCTCCGCTCTTACACCGGTGCCGGTGGCCTTGGCTACACAGAGTCCACAGAACAGACCAAACGGGGACTCCTTAACGAGCATTACACGTCCTATCCCGTAGTGCAACTCATCTGGGATAAACTCCAAAAAATGGGTGTTACCCGTGGCAATATCTTAGAGCCGGGTTCGGGCGTGGGTAATTTTGCCGGATTTCTTCCCGACCGCGAAAATTACCGCATGGTTATGGTTGAGCGTTCGGCCATTAGCTCCCGTATTGCAAGCCTACTATACCCGATGCAGACCGTTCGTCATGAGAACTTTACCGACACCGATTTATCCTTATACAACCTCACGGGCGTAGTGGGTAATGTGCCTTTTGGTGATTTAAAGATTCATACTGGGCGAGATCCACTGGCACCGCTCAGCCCACGCATTCACGATTATTTTATTCTGAAATCATTGGACGCGCTAAAGCCCGGCGGGTTTTTAGCCGTGATCACTTCCACCGGAACGATGGATAAAAAAGATCCTTCCATCCGGCAGGCCATGATAGAGCGAGCAAAATTTGTGGGCGCTTACCGACTTCCTTCCACGGCTTTTAAAGACAACGCTGATACCACGGTAACCACCGATATCCTGTTTTTTCAAAAATACGCTGAGCACAGCGGAGAGCGTCATCCAGACCAGGATTCCAAACTTAACCGGCTGTTTGCTCAGGACGATCTCATCGAAAGTCAGGTGTCCTACAATGGGGAAACCTACACCGCCTTTTATAACCCGTATTACAAAGAGCATCCCCAGCATGTGTTGGGCGAGCATATTCAAGGGCACCATGTCCAGTTTTATTCCCGAATGGGCGTTAAAGGCCAGCTAAATAGCTCTGCTATTGACAAAGTACTGGCTGATGGACTCACCTTTCCCTACCCGTTGCCGGATGAAATGCCCCTGTACAATATTCCCGATGATGGCATTATGCTTGATCTGCCCCGGAATTATCATCCGGGTAACATCGTCTTCCATGAAGGGAAATTTTACGAGAGGCAGCGAAGATTTTATAAGCTTCTCTCCCTTGGTGGCGGCTCCGGACTCAGCAACCGTATCTCCTCGGCCTGCAAACTGCTTGACGCCTATGATGATTATATAACGGCGCTGGCACAGGAAACGCCAGAAAAAGAGGCGCTTCGGGCAGAGTTTAAAGAGCTGCTGACTACTCACATCGAAACCTATGGGATTCCCGATGAAGATGAGGATCTGCGAAAAGTATTCAAATTCGATAACAACCTGTACAAACTTACCACGCTGGTAAAACGTGATCCGATTAATGGAGAGCTGGTGCACGCTGATATTATTGATGCGGACTCGATGTTTAACCGGAACTATGTGCCCGCCGTTAAAGATTCGGACGATCTCGCTGAGCTGGCTATGTTTGGCAGAAGCATTGGCGAGACGCTGGATATGGACTTTTACCAGTCGGTGTATAAAGGCGGCACGGCCACCAAAGATGAGCTTGAAAAAGCCCTCGATTCTCACCCCGATTTCTACTGGAATCCGGCCACCGAAACGCACGAATTCCGCTATCAGTATTTAGCGGGTAATGTTCGGGAAAAGCTTCAATTGGCTCAGGAAAATGAGCTCGAGAAAAACATCAAGGCACTCGAAGAAGTGGTGCCCGAATGGATTGACGTGTACAACATTACCGTTGATCCCCAACACATTTTCACCTACCTGCCCGCCAAAGCCATTGAAGAATGGATTAAAGACGAAATGAATTACGACCGGGTGGAAATTGGCCTGGTCAAAGACAAGGCCGATCTGGGTAACCGGTTCTATATGAAGCTCCGAAAATGGGGCCGGTATGTTTCAGCGGGCGATGAAACCCAAGACGATATCAACCTTGGCTGGGGCGAGACGCCGTTCACGAAGATCATCAACTCCTACATTCAGGACAGCACGTTTCCGCTCAAATTCTATGATGAGGATGATATCCTGATGCCAAGTATGACGCTCAAAGAAGCGCAGTCTATGAAAGGCGAACGGGGGCAAATGCTTATTGAACGGGCGCGAAAAATTCAGCGACAGAACAACAACCGGATGCTCACGCACGTGCCCAAAAAGTTTAACAACTGGGTGCGCACCAAAGCTTCTCAAGAAGTGCGCTCGCTCATCGAAACCGCCTACAACCAGACCTATAACGCCGTCATTAACCCGCCTTTTGACGGGCGCACGCTACGGGTTCGTGGCATGAGCGATACCTTTTACGGGGTGAAGGATTTCACCGTGTACAAGCACAACCGCGCCATTGCCGAAAAGCTTGTGTGGAACGGTAAAGGGGCCAACTGCCACGATGTGGGAGCCGGAAAAACACTCGCTTCCATTATCACCTCGCAGGTGCTCCTCCAGCAGGGAGCCGCCAGAAAGCCGATGTTTGTTGTGCCCGGAAAGGTGCAGGAAAAATGGGTGGAAGAATACCTGATGCTGTTCCCCGACGCCAAAGTGCTTAACATGAAAATGAGCGGGGGCGACAAACACAAAGAACTTACGATGGCCCAGCTTTATAACTGGGACGCCATTTTTATTGCCGACCATGCTTTTAAATCACTGCCACTTTCACCGGCAGAGCAGGCTCGTATTTATCAGGAGCGGATCGACTACTTCAACGAAATGCTGGAGAACTTTGAAGACCTGCTTGAAGAAGATCAGGCCATATCAAAGGCGGCCAAAACGTCGATGATGAAACGCATGGAAAAGCAGATGGAAGAATGGGAAACCAAGCTTCGCAATGTGGCCCACACTAAACGCCTTGAAACCGATATTTTCTTTGACAAGCTGGGCGTGGACTGCCTGTTTTTTGACGAGGCCCATTTCTACAAAAACGCCCTCGGTTCGGCTAAAGCGGCCAAATTTGGAATTTCGGCGAACAAACCTTCCCAGCGAGCTGAAGACGCCCTGCAAAAAACACGTTGGCTGTTTAGCAAAGTGGGCCATAAAAACGTGTTTGTGCTAACGGCGACCCCGGTAGTAAACTCCCCGGTCGAAGTGTGGCACATGCTGAACCTGTGCGCTCCGGATCTGCTCGCTAAGTACGAAATTGAAAACCTCGATAACTTCATCAACCTGTTTGTGAGGGAAGAAGAAAAGATCGTCAAAAAGACCAACGGGGAATACCGCTCGGAGCGAGTGGTGGCCGGGTATTACAACCTGCCTGAAATGCGCAAGATTGTCGATGAGCTCATGGACATTAAAAGCTATGACCAGCTTATCGGGTTCTACAAAGAACATCCCGACTACATTCAGGACGAAAACGGAAAGACGCTCAAGGGCAAAGATGGCAAACCAAAAGTACTGGAGCCGAAATTCAAGCGCCCCAAGGCGAGCTCCCGAAATGTCATTATTGAACCCAGCGAGCTGCACAAGCTTCTCTTTGATGATATCATCCTGCGGGCCAACGATGTGATTGCCTGCATGAAAGACCGGCAATGTGAAACCAAGGATAATTTCCTTGTGATAACCGGCGATGGTAGTAAGATTGCCACCGACCTGCGGGTGTACGACAAAGACTTTGAGGGCATCGACCGCTCGTACCTCAAGCTTGGAGCGATGGTGGAAAATGTAGCCGCTTCCTACGGGGCGCGATCCAATCCGTCTCCCGAAATGGCTTCAGAAGATCTGTACGGCGACTTTTTTAACCGGCACGGTAGAGACCGGACAGCTGGCTCGCCTCCACACCTGAGATCAAACCCATCTCATATCGAGGTCATAACCAGTAAAGGGGTGGTAAAAGAAAAAGACGGCTACTGGGTGGTGTGGGATGAGAAGACCGAAATTTATGAACCGCTGCATATTCTGGAGGCTAAAAAACCCGAACACACCTGGAGTGAAGGCATTTTTGGCACTGAAAAAGAAGCTACCCAACGCGCCCAAAAATTAAACGAGCAGTGGGAGCAGATCAAAGCCAGTCGCTCCAATCCGGGCAGTCCTGCTATTCGCAACCAGATCATTTTCTGCGACTGGATTAGTCTTCATAACTCTGAAGGGGGAAGCTTCCATCAGCTTATCAAATCTGAACTGGTGAAGGCTGGTATCCCTAAAGAGCAGATTGCCATTATCAACGGCTCCATCATTGGAACCCGAAAAAATGGGGATGACTATCTGGTAAGCAGTAAGGACGATAAAGAAGCGTTAAAGAAAGAAGTGCAAGACGATTTTAACCAGGGAAAATACCGGGTGGTCATTGGCAATCAGTCCATTGCCGAAGGCATGAACCTTCAAAAGTGGACGACCGACATGCACCACATGGATGTTCCATATACGCCTTCTCAAATCCAACAGCGCAATGGCCGTGGGCTGCGTCAGGGTAATCAGTATGGGGAAGTAACCATTCATTATTACCTCATGCAGGACTCCTTTGATCAGTACCGGCTGGAACTGGTCTCCAAAAAGCAGAGCTGGATTGATGACCTGTTCTTTGGAACCGGCAGAGAAGTGGACACGGGCGGCGACTCCGAATCGCTGGAATACGAGCAGATGGTAGCTGCTACCAACTCCGATCCGAGAGTCAAAGAGTTCTTTGAAGCCTTGGCCCAGAAGAACGTGCTCGATGACCGGATCAGCAATCTGAAATCCGAGGTGCAGCGGCTGGAGGCGAGTCAGGCGCAGGCTGCCACCGATATTGAACAGAAGCAGCAGCGCATGAAAAATGTGGTCCAGCGGGAATCCGCCCTGCAAGCTTCCAAGCTACCAGCCACCGCTGAAAAAGTCCTCCAGGACAACCTGTTTCAGGTGCAGTACGGCTGGAATGGAGAGCCGTACCAGCTTGATATTGAGCTAAGCTCAGACGCTAAACGTATCTCCGGTTACCGCATGAAAACTGTGCTTGATGTGCCTGAAAACAACGCCAACGGACGGGTGTGGTTTCACCTGATCCCCGACAGCAACACTCCCGACCGCTCGTTTTACAATAAGCAGACGTGGAGTTCGATCAAACGTATGGCCTCCAAAGAGCTGGGCGAGTCGTTCGGATGGACGCTGGAAGAAAAAACCGGGCAAGGTAAATCCATTTCCGGCAACCTTGGCAATATCATTGCCAGCGAAGAAGATTTTTACGCTGAGTATGGCATCGACTTTGAGTCCGAGAAAGCCAAAAAAGATGAGGCGGGCAACGAGCAAAGTTTTAAAGCGCTCAAAGAATCCATCGGGATGTTCACCCTCAAAAAATGGCAGCCCATCATCACTCGAAAGCTGGCTGAAATATTTCTGGCCCTTGAAAACGCATGGATTCGCACCGCTGAAAGCCGGATGGAGCTGTTAAAAAGTGAGCTAAAACAAACCGAGAAAACACTGGCTGAACTTCAACGGGTGCTGGCCTCTACCAAGGCCGAACTTGAAGCGGCCAAAGGATCTCTTGAGAAAAACCAGAAAACGGTCATTGAACTCAATGATGTGGTCAACCAGCTGGTAGCGGTAAGCTACGATGATCGAAACGAACTTTATGAGGAGATCAACCGCATCGCCCCGACCTACAAGATCCGCAAAACCATCACCGTGCGTGATGTGGGATCGCTCAAAGGCAATGCCCCGAAAAGTGCACCACAGCTTCGGGAAAACAAAGCCGACAATGTGCCTGCAAAAAGCACCAAACGGCATGGCATATTAAAAACGCTGTACGAAGAACCGCTGGTGTATTCCGGCATCGTCAAAGACCTTGAGTATATCGATGCCAAGGGCTACATGCAGCGCATGGAAGCTGAAAAGGACGATCTGGCCATGATTATAAATGCAAAGGGAACGACCATTTTTATATTCCCGACCAAGCTCATGCGACTGTCAAAAAGCACATTCAACAATGAAGAAGCAGCCGAGATGTTTGAGGAGTTTCATCACTTCCCGGCTGACGATTACGATTATGAGCTGTTTCCACCATCGGGTGAGAAACTGCTCAGTGCCGGTTACGCCGACCGCATTATGTATGTAAGTGATAAGGTGATCTACGCCGATGACGAAAAAGGCAAAGCGAACCACTATTTCCATTACTTCGATGCGGGAAAGCGACCGGTATTCAAATACGGTGATGTCTATATCATCGCAAACGTCAACATAGACGGCAGGGGCATTCTTAACTGATCAACCTGTCTAACCAACGAAGGCACCTATGATAGAGCGAGTGTTCGCCAAAAATCCTTCCGAGCTACAAATTATCGAAAACCCAAACAAACGACGCAGTAATATGGCAAAAGAAAGCAAAATAACTACCGAGAAAGCGGTATCTGAATTCAAGCAGCAGGCGATCACCGCCGGATACATTCTTGGTGGGCAAGCTGTAGCAGCGCAGGTGAATGCTCTGGCCGTCCCCATGCTGACAGGCAACGCCTCTGCTACCATTCAACAGGCTACCCGAGCGGGCATTCCCCTTACCGCCGGCGTGCTCCTAACCCTTGTGACCAAGAACAAACATCTTCGTGGGCTGGCCATGGGTATGGGCGTGCAAGGCGTAATGGAAATGATCAAATTTGTCATGCCCGACTGGACTCCCCAGCAAGGCCTGATGGATGGATCCAGCTACGTGTATGATAGACTACCTGAAATACAGGAGAAAACACACCACGTTGATGAAGTTGAAACATCGTTGGAGGAAGACAACACCATCGAAGTTTAAAAGCAACGTCTCATAGCTCTGCATTGCAAAAGGGGTACTGGTAATACCGAAACGGCAATCAGCCAACTTCTAAACCTTTTAAAACACAGTTATGAGCAATAAAATCTCTAAAAAAGCACTTGTTCCAGCTACCGCTCGCATCAAAACCTATTTTGATACGCGCAAGGTTCAGCAAAACCAATCTGTCCTAAATTTCTTTCCTGCTAATGCAGATCGAATACTCACGCGGGACAATTATGTAAGTAACCCGTTTCCCGGTGCTATGAAACGCCGAATTCTGGGTCTTTCCTTTGAGCTTACCAAACAGTTCATCGAAGACGATGCCGCAAACGGTATCGATGCCCGTGCCATTGTCAACGGGCTGAAAGACGCCGCCATACTACTTCAGGCCGACAACGACAACAAGGAATTCCTGCGTGCTCCCATGAGTGAGTTTTCCAACTTCTCGGGAACCGGTATTCAGTATACCTCTGCCACCAATAACACCGTGGACGCCGTAGCCGAATACCGTCGCTTGGTTACCATGAAATCTGCCAGTGAATACCGTCTGGCTGATCCGTTCGATTTGGCCATCAATCAAACGGTTTCTCTTGCCGTGCACTTTGATGACGCCTCTGTTTTTCCAACGTCCGAAAACTGGACGCAATCAGGGCAAGGCCAGCTTTGGCTGCGAGCTTCCCTGGTAGTGGCAGAAGTTGAGTAATCCATCCCGGCCCGCCGGTTTCGGTACGCCGATTCCGGCGGGATTTTTTAACCGCTAATCCTTCTACCACTAAGCAAGCCATGAAGATCATATCCAATTTTTTACCTCCTAAAGAAAGTTCGGCCTACAATCCGGCCAAATCGGTCGAGGTGCAACCCGGAGCGACGGCTCACCTGACCATGAACGGTATGGGTGGAGAGCGTTTTGGCATCCGTAAGATTCTACCGTTCAGCCCGAACATGCATAAAATTCTTATTTCCGCGCGCCTGAACGAGGATCTGTACCTGTTTCGCGATATCCAGCTCACGGTGGTACATCACCTGTTCAAATCCATTGACGGGCTGTTTGCCCCGTTCATCATCCAGAAGAACAACCACATTGTTTTTGAGCTGAAAAACACCGACGCCGTCAAGCAAATTGTCAACATTCAGCTAATAGGTTATGACCAGTTTGCTCTTGCCAAACTCAGCGCAGCCTACCAGAAAATTGGCGCTTCGGTACCCGTACCGCGGTTTTTGTACGGGCATGGCACGGTTCCAGCAGGCGGGCTCAACATTGATCTGGGCGTGAAAAGCAAAAGCGTGGACGTGCAGGTTCGGCGCATGGCCATGAGCAGCAACCAGCCCGGAGCCATTACCGCCTCGATGAAAGTGTACAATACCACCGTTCGCGATGAAGTGTTCCTGGAGCAGGTGAACGACGAGTTCAACGACAAGTACATCAATGTGCCTTTTGTGGTGGGATCAAACGTACCCTTTGACGTGTACGCTTCCAACTACGGAGCCCAGCCAGCCGAGGTAAGTTTCCTTTGCGAGAGCTATGTGCAGGCCAAAACCGGATTCAGCCCAGCGGAGTAATCATGTTAAACGATCTGATTAAAGTACTCTGTGAGCTGGCCGCCAATGTGGAAGCGTTGGTTCAAAACCTGCAAAACACGCAAGGTGCTCAGCCCAGTCAGGCGCGCATTGCCTCCTCCATTTCCCCAGTGATGAAACACGGCCAAGAGCCCGTTCGACTGGTCAATGAAAACCCGCACCGGCTTGGAGTGATTATCCAAAATAGCAGCGAAGGCGAGCTTATGATTGCCCTCGATAGCCAACGCATATCCGACAAGTACTACACCTTCAAACTGCGAGCCGGTGAAACCCTGCACTTTGATCTTCGCCGGTTTGGCGAGCTCTACAAAGGCGGCTTTATGGGCCTGTGGGATGAGGCGACTAATCCCGGAGCGGAGTCCAAAGCCCTGGTAACTGAAATCTTTTGGACCAGCTGAAATGAGCAAGATTAGCGGACAGGAATTTGGCCTCAATGAAGCCTTCAAGATGAGAGTCGTGAGCGGAATGCTTGTGGACGGCTCCATTTTGATCTCGTGGGCTACTGGAGAACCGGCATCGAGTCAAATTGACTGGGGATGGGATGATTCGGTTCCGTTTCAAACTCTGGAAGTACATACCGAACCTGAAGAAATGGTGCGTTATCACCAGCTTTATCTGCCTCAGACTCTGGTTGACCAACGGCATTATTTCCGTGTGAGATCGCGAACCGAGCACGGAAAAACCGGGATCTCGGACATCTACATGGTCGTGGTTCCTCCAGATCTGGATATCAAAAATCGGGGTCGAATGGCCACAGAGATTGAACTGGAACTGGTGCTGGTCAAAACTACAAGCATCGACTGTACAAACTTCCCAGGCACCTCCCTCTCAGGTTACCGAACCGAGCCCATTGCCTCGGGTCAACCTTCCTTGATTGACCATGAAAACACCAAACCGGCTGCCCTGGATAAAGTCGAAACGGTGAATCCGGATACGAACAGCTCGCTGTCCACAAGGATTACATACAGCATTACATAAACCCATATTAGCATAATAAAACCCCATGAAAACCATCACAACGGATTTAAACGTCGGAAAAACGGCAAGCGGACTCGATATGTACTGCGACCTGTCGCTGGAGCAGAAACACTTATACCGCATGAAATGCGAAAGCTTTGTGGCCAACCTGCTCAAGTGGATGCGCATTCAGATGGGTAAGACCAATCAAGATGAGTACTGGGATGGCTATAATACCCGAAAAAGCATTTCTAACATCATTAGTATCGTAGAATCTGGTGATGACCTCATTATTGAACTTGCCGACTACCATGAATACAATACCGTCGAGCATGATCTTATTACCATTCAGGGCGTTATTGGTCTGGAAGGATTGAATGGCGTCTATTTCCATGACAATGCTATCGGCCAGTTTCCACTGGATCGCCATAGCCGGTACAAATATTTCATTCGGGGAATTGTGCCCCACCTTACGGGCGTATGGGATGGAAATTCAGGGGTTTCCATTGCTGCCAAATATCGAAATCAGTGGGCCTCGAATGACTATCATCTGCCACTAAACTGGAACCCGATTATTGGGATGAGTGATCAGCCGGTAAAAGCCTCTGACTTATGTCTTCCGGGGTATTTTAAGCGGGAGTGCACCCAAGGAGCGGTTTCCATTACCTCGCTGATCACCGATCAAGAGAGTTCTAAATTTACGCTATCGCGACCGTTCACCAACATGTCGGGCGGTATCAGAGACATCAAGGAAATTGGGATTATGTCCGGTGATTATCGCAGTGCTTTCATGCTGATGGCTCGTGATGTATTGGGTGCTCCGATCAGTCTTGGAGATACGTCCACGTTGTCGCTGGATTACGAGATCATTGCCATGATTGAGAACTTTAACCAGGACACGGACGCTAACGGAACCAATGGCGGGTGGACGGAAAACTTCATGTATATCCTGCACCGCATTGCCAATCCAAGTGCTATCTACAACTGGGAAAATGAGTTTCATTTTACCGCAGGACTGGGTGGTGGCGGTACAGGTGTCAATTTTAGTTACGACCGGAACCTGGATGGATGGAAATTTGGCGTCAGGGTGGGCGAATCCAACAAATTTGTGTCCATGACCGACCAGTCGCTCACGCCAGACAGTTCTGAAATTAACGGCGTTCCTCATGGCTATGGAGACGGGGAACTGGTGCACCACGGCACGCATATCGGACAATTTATAGTTGATGATGTGGCCAACGAGGTGTACTTCCCGGTCGAACGCATTTTTGAAAACCGGGGTGCAACCGCTATCACTGTTCGAGAAATTGGCCTGTTTGGCAATAAAAACAACTCAAGCAATATCTCCCCAAACCTTTTGGCTCGAAAAGCGTTGGCCCCGGTCGATCAGTTTACCATCGGAGCAGGTGAGACGGCAAAGGTCACCTTCAACTGCAAGGCGATTGTTTAAGTGAGCAGCGCGCTGTCCATATCCTCCCAGCTCAGCTACCTTCGGGTGAAAGGCATCATGGGGCACTTCTATGAGGCTTCTCAGCTACATAACGTGCCGGTTTCCCTGCTTTTGGCCATCGCCTCCAGGGAAAGTCACATGGGACTGGCCCTTGATGGCAACTGGACGGGCGACAATGGCAACGGCATTGGCATCATGCAAATTGACCGTCGGTATCATTCGGGCTTCACCAGCTCCCATGCCAACAACGATCACCGCGCCAACATCCACTATGGCAGCAAGTTTCTGGCAGATCTGATCGGCAAGTTTGGCGGCAAGCTCACTCCGGCTGTGGCGGCGTATAACGCGGGATACACTAAAGTCAGAAATACCATTAGTGCCGGCATTGATCCGAATCTGGTTACTACCGGGCAAAATTACGCTTCTGATGTACTCCAGAGAAAAGAAATCGTGGAATCGGTCATGGGAATTTCCAAAGCGTCCACGGCAAGTATGGTACTGGTGCCCCTCATCATCACAGGATTTATTTCCTATCAAATCTTTAACACTCAATAACCCACTATGAAATCATCTTCCGGATACATCTACAGCGAGGAAAGTTCTCCCGGTTTGGGAAATATGATGCTCGACCCAACTTTACCTACTGAATTAAATACCGCTATCCAGCCGGTCTCTTCCATTGGCAGAATACGGCCCACTATCTCCATTGCTCCAGGGCCATCTTCCAGAGTCAGGAGACCGATTCTCCCGAGGCTTCCTAAAATCAAACCACCCAAAGTAACACCGGTCATTCGTGATCTGGCCGATAAGCCCAAAGAGGCCACAAACCCGACTACGACAAAAAGTGAGCCTGTGGCTACCCAGAAACCGTCGATCAGCAAAAAAATGATGGTTATGGCTGGTGCGGGTATTGTCGGAGCCGGAATTCTCTTCAAAATTTTACGCTAACCTTAAAAACTGAGACATGAGTAAATCAAGCTATACCTCTGACGCCGGACTTGGATGCGGCTGCGGATGCAACGGAGCCGGTATCGGCTCTTCTCCCGTTGCGGACGTGAAAAACGCCGAAGCCGAAAACACCAAAATGGATTTGGTGGATACCGCCAAGAAATACATCAACGGTGAAGTGCCCATGAAGTACAAAGCGGCTGCCATTGCCCTTGGAGTCGGCTTCCTGTGGTTTAAATTCAAAAAATAGCCCATGAAACGTACCGACTACATTGCCCTTATAGAAAGCTATGGGGGCAATTTTTCCGTAACCGATTTTGAGCTTCAGGGCGGCATTGACCAGATGGACGTCAATTTCCTTCGGTCGTTTTTGGCCTGGAGAAACTGGACGAACACCAAAACGCTCGTCACTTCAGCATGGAGGGATAACGACCCCAAATCACATGGCAAAGGACTGGCTATCGACTGCCTGCTGTTTGATCAGTGGCTTACCAATCAGGCTTCCCCACTGAGGCATTGGCTTTTGGCAACAACATGGCCTTTTCAGGGAGTGGGTCTGTACTTTGACTGGCAGTTTACCCATAAGCTCACAGGAGAAAAAGTTCCAGCTATCGGTCTGCACATTGACGTGTGGAGCGGGCAGCGAATTGGCGAACGTCCACTTCGATGGCTTCGGATTGATGGACTGTACTACTACCAGTCCACCAGCACTGGAGCTTTCTACTGCAAAACGAACAAACAAACCATAACCCTCCCGGAAGCTATTCGGAAATACTCCCAGCGCTATGAGCAAAGTAAGCAGCACCGAGACCTACCTCAGCAAGTATAAAGAGCTGATCATTACGACCATTATTTGCCTGTTTCTGACCGGCATTTACGACTCGATCAACAACCAGACCGCTGAAATCAAACGGTGGTACGAGCTGATGATTAATATTCGGGCCGAGCAAAAGATTCAGGGTGTGGACCTGGAACTCATAAAAGAGTCTATCGAGACTTTTCAGATCCAAACCAACCAGGAATTAGACAACCATCAACAACGCATTCAATCCCTTGAACGAGGGGATTACTAAACCTTATAAACCCTTTTAAAATTTGATCGTCATGAAAAAACTACTAAAAAACGCATTCAAAGCCGTACCAACACTTATTACATTATTCAGAAAAGAAACGCCACAGGAAGGAAAGGAAATTGCTCAAAGTGGGCTTACCAGTCTGGGCATTTCGGGAATGATTACAACTGGACGATTAAATGCCGCTGAGCTGGATGAAACGGTGATTATCATTTTAGCAATCGTTGAGGCTATCGGATATGTTTATGGGTTGATTGCTTTAATTTCCGGATCTGCTCAACATTCAGAGCAAAAGTAAAAGAGTTTCAAATTACCCAATATGGAAATGAAGAACTTTTTTAATACGTTTAGGTAATTAGGAACTACAACTTTTGTTATATTAAGGGTTCTCAAAACCAGAATCATGCATTCTTTACATAACATAGCATCTTACATCCTTAATAAGTATCCGGGAGAAATAACCCCGATGAAGCTCCAAAAGCTTCTCTACTATGTAAAAGTATGGACACTAGTTGCTGATAAGAAGATGATCAAATCTTCCGATGCCTTTTTTGCCTGGAAACATGGTCCGGTAAATCCTTCCATCTACCATCAGTATAAAGGGTACAAAAACAATCCCATTGAAGATACTCCAAGCTACTTACCCTTCACTGATGATGAGAAGGAAGTGGTGGACTTTGTATTAGACAGCTATGGATTTTACAACGCCATCACGTTATCTAAAGCGACACATGCGGAAGATCCCTGGATTAATAAGAAAGAAGTAAGCGGAAGAATTACCGACCAAGATATTCTGGATTATTACACGCATGAGTCCTTTGCAAAGAACTTTCCTTTAAACAAGACTCACGGTTACTATCCCCCCAATACAATTTCGCATTATGCATTTGTTTTCGATATGGATAAAACCGATAAAGCTGCCGAAGTAATGTTTGATTCTATTGAGGAATACAAAAATCTATTCTCAAAAGCTTCTGAAGACTATAAATTCCTTGTAAATCAAATCTATTAACATTGAGTGATAGTGCTGAATTAGAGCAGCTACGGGAGCTAATCGAACTCTTTCCCGCTGAGTACTCAATTGATGATGTTGAAGAAGCGAACAGATTAGCCCGTACTCGTTTTGATGCCTTAGATAACCAGCTGATCCCTTACTTCGTAAATCAATTGATAAAGAAAGAAGGAGTGCCTTCAATTGATGGATATATTGGATTTTGTAAATCGTTTCACACACTGATTTTCAAAGAAATAATATCAATTAACGGAGAATTTAGAAGTTCTGATCATGATGGTTCCGGCTCCGTTTATTTTGGTGGACAAAAACGCCAAGAATTAAAGCCAAGATTTACCGGCTCCAGGCCTGAGAATATTCAAAATGACCTGAGAGAAGCCTTCAAGCATTTAATGAATCTTCAAAGTGAGGCCCCGGTAGATAATGCCCTTAGATTCTACCAGAAATTCGTTTTCACGCATCCGTTTTATGATGGTAATGGGAGAATTGCCCGCCTATTCGTAAACCTCTATTTACTCGCTTACGGGAAGTTTATTGACTGGAAGAACCTGCAAGACAAAGGAAAGTTTTTAAGTAAGCTGAACTATTATCACGAAACGGGTAAAGAAGAACACTTTAAGTGGTGGGCGAAAGTGTGTTATAAATTTGTTTATGAGATTTCTGATGAAGATGAAAAGTGATAATCACATCTTAGTCTTTTCATCGGATAGCTGATTGAGAAAACTGGAAGCTATATCTTTTATACATAATGTTGATTGATGCACTATCTAAACGTATAATAGTCAATCATTCACGACTTAGTAAAACCAATATTTCGAAATGCTCTGGAACAAAAACGAAAAATATACCCTCGTCCCCTACGATCTCGAATCTGAATTAGAGGATGCAGTTAATGAAGTGAAAGAGGCTTTATTTGGGCCGAATCGTATTTACCTGGACGGCAAAAAGAAGATTGGTAAAAAGGGTGCGACCAATAACCTGCCGGATGGATACCTGATTGATCTCACAAATAGCCAAGACCCAAAGATCTTTGTGGTGGAAAATGATTTAGCCAGTCACCAGCACCTGAAGCATATTGCCGTGCAGATCCTGGAGTTTTCGTTGTCTTTTGAGTCTTCCAAGGTGAAGGTTAAGAATGTGATAAAAGAGATGTTGCGTAAGCGAGATGAAGATTGGGCTACATGTGAGGCTTTTGCGAAGAAGACCGGAAAAGAGAATGTTGATTTTTTACTTGAATCCATCATTCACAAGCCGGATGCTTTTAATGCGCTGCTGATTATTGATGAGGTTGGGGATGAACTGGAAACGGTACTCATAAAGCGTTTTAAGTTTCCGGTGGAGGTAGTGACGTTAAAGAAATTCAAAAATGATGCGGGTCATATTTTATATGAATTTGAACCCTTTCTGAATGAAGTTTCTGAGGATACGGAGAAAGTGGACATCTCTGAAATTGATACCATTGTAGTTCCGGCCCGGAAAGATGGCTTTGAAGAGACCTTTATTGGGGAGAATTGCTGGCACGCCATTCGACTTAATTCTTCCATGATTCCCAAGATCAAATATGTGGCAGCTTATCAGGTGGCCCCGGTTTCGGCTATTACCCACATTGCGGAAGTGAAGTCTATTGAACAGTGGCAGGATACCAATAAGTACATCCTCAACTTTAGCGAACCGGCTGATAAAATTAAAAAAGTGCCGCTTGGGAATAGTCCGGGTAAAGCCCCTCAAAGTCCACGGTATGCTTCGCGGGAGAGGATTATGAAGGCTAAATCGTTGGATGGGGTGTTTTAGCTCACATCAATCGACTCACTTTCAAGCTTAAATAAATGATTGAGTAGCAAAAACTCATGTAGGCAATCTTCAAGAGTATGTGTATTCTCTTGATGTGCTCTAGGATTACGATATGCCATAAAAGATCCAGTCATTAAATTAACCCTACCCTGTAATTCTCCCGGGTCCAGACCATCCCATGTAAGCTTTGAGTCTTCACCACGAAATGCCTCAGAAAATAGTTTTGAACCATGACTGTTTAAATCGGTTCGTTTTCGAATAATGTCCTCAAACCTCCGATATCCTTTCATAATCTTTTCATCAGGAGACTCCCAAAAAGAAATAGCTAAATCTGAAAGTCTTTGGTCTATGATCGAAAAAGGAATAACAGGTTTAAAGTTCATCCATAATTTACCTGATTCTTTTAATTTATAATCTTCTTCAAAAACGTAGTCAAATACCCTATTTGGATGTTTAGGCTTTGAACCGATTATCAATTCCACATCTTCTACTGTTAAACATGATTTATCAATCCTTTGAATAACTTCTTTTTCTACATATAACTCATCGACTTCTACATCAAAAGCTTCAAACAAAGTAATAACATAAGAAAGCGCTGATGGACCTGCTCCACTATATCCAGAGGAAAAACCAGACTTAACAGCAATTTTCTCTCCACGATCAAGCATTAGCATAAAGCAATGTGTATCTGATGATGTTAATAATCTTGCCCTCTCTATCATCTTGTTACTTTGAAACAATCTGATAATTGCATCCTTACACATATGAGTGACTCCTGAAAGCCCTAAATATTGGATACCTGCTAATTTATCTTCTACTGATTTCAAATCTGCACCTATTTAGATATAATATATTATTTAAGGAAAGCTCTTTGCTCCTTTGCCTTTATTTTAAATACTTGATCTGATCAAAATTTTATAAAGAAGTTAAAGGATAATATCTAATTTCATTTTGTTCATGTAATTCAATGAAAAAGGATGTACGCTTTAATGGCTTATGTTTTACAAATAACCACTCCGAATAACTATGAGCCTTTTTTTTAACATTATTAGGGAACAATTGCCCCCCTTTTCGTAAGTTTTCGTAATCTCCATCAAAACTATTAAACAAATCAGTTAAACTTCCTATTGCCAAATCGGGTATAGATGATAAATCTCTCAGGTATCTATCTTCAGAATCTTGCTCTGGATCAAAAAATGCAAGTTGGAAACTTTCTTTCAAGGTATATGCCTCTATTGTCTGAAAGATATATGATAGGGATAGATCTCGAATCTCAGGATTAATGAAAATGTCATCTTGGTCAGAAATAAAATGCACTTTTTTATTACTCGTTAGTATTGGAAGAATTAACACTGAGATCAAATGAGCTACAAAATTTAACTTCCTAAATACCTTATTGTGAATAGTCTCATATAAAGGAAATCTTTCAATGAAATTCGAATAGTAATTTGGAATTAACTCATCTAAAGAAGGCGCTATTATAAAATTGACCGACCATTAGCCCCTTAATTTCATCTGCTCCATTAATAAATGAATTAACATAATCAGGCCTATTCTTCTTAGCTCTGAACTTTGAATATTTAATCTCTTGATTACCTAAGCCATACTCTTCTTTCACTTGCACTCTAAGTTGCCTAAAGGGTTCTAAAGAGTGCAGATCAGTAATTATAAATGAAAGCCCCATCAACTTATTAGGTTTTTCCGGTTCTCTAAAATCACAAATTAAGACCAGTTCATCTGAGAAATTGTCAGATCTAAAATAATTTGGGTACCATTTTTTAATTTCGCTTAGTATTGGATCAGGGCTGATTGCAACTGGAACCCTCATTTCATTTAATTCCATCCTTCTCCATCCTTTGTTTGATCACTTTTATAAGCTCCTCAGCAGCTTCTTTTGGCGACAATGGCATTTTAATGCTAATAATATCTGAAGACTCCTCCTTTTGCTTTTGGTAAATCTTTTCAGCATCAGGATTTATACTTTCTGTCCATGGTTCTACTAATTTTTTAAGCCAATCTAAATCTATAATTGATTCAGGGTTTTCATTTTTACTTATAAATACCGCTAATGAATACATAACTGATGTGGCTTCATGATCGAGAAGATGTGGCCCGAAAAGCAATGGATTAAACCTATCGGGAAAAGTCTTTGGTTCTTTATATGCTATATCTAAAGAATTCACTACTTCCATTAAATCATTCTTTAGGCCTTTAATATTATCCCCATACTTACCTTTAAGAACAGGGATTAATCTCTGAGAAAAAATTAAAACGTTGTTCAATAGACGACCCATCACTTGTTCATTATCATCTAACTCTGTATTCCAATTGGAAATATGTTTAGGAGCTCCACTAACAAAAAGTGAGAGTCTTAAAAGACATGAATGAATTACTCTGAGATCTTGATCTCTATAAATTATTTTAAAATCGGAACCATTAATTTTTGAATCAAGTACCTGAGTTAAAAAAGTCTTTATAAATTCATTTACTTCAATTTTATTGCCCTCAAACTCAATCTTATTACTATCCGCTTCACTATATATAAGTAATTCAAGAAGCCTATGAGCCATAATAAATGGTGAAATTTCTTCCCTTAAAGACGATACATAAATTGACCCAAGTTGGATTTCACTTCCATCTTCAGCTATGTCCTTTTTAGATATATCAACAGAAGTAAAACATTGGTGATACAAAGTTTCTGCGGATGCCACTAGTAGTTCAGCGTCAATTAAAACATTTCTTGGATATTCTTTTCCTTCTACCTCAACAACACTTGGATGCATTTCTTTCAAAAACCAGCCTGACTTAGGTGCTATGAAACCATCTAAATCTGAAGTTTCCATTTCTTGTAGCCTTAAAATAAAATGTTGGACATCTCTCTGAAATTCAAATAAAACACTCTTGATTACAGAAAATGCGATCTCTTCACGTGCAACTTTCCTTATTCTTTCATCATCACTAAGTAAGTTTTCTTCATGCTGTTGAATTTTTGCCCCTAATAATGGATCTATAAGTTGTAGTTGTCTAATTATTCCCTCTATCACTTCAGGCATTTCATGTAATTCATCTCTGAGAATAAGCCGTATCATTGAGATGTCTACAGTAGTCCAATAAAAATCCTCTGGATGCTCACGAATTTGTTCAGGTTTTAAACGTTTCCATCTATAATTAATCCTCAAATCACTTGTTAAGTATTCCCCAAGTTTTGTATTTCCTTGTAATATTTCTCCCAAAATTTGAAGTGCATTCTGCTCTAAATCATCTTCCGGTATTTCATCTTCAATAGTATTTTCCTCAAAATCAAAGAAGTAAGTATGGGAAATTTTAAATTCATGTGGATAGGATGAAATATGTCCCAAACTTCTTCTCAATAATGGATTAAAACTTTCTAATAGTTGATTACAAATTAAGGGCTGTATTAAAGCTTGGATTCTACTTGTAATGATTAACTTACTTTTTTCTCTTAATTCACCTTCTGTTAAACCAAATCTATCAATTATATCTTTTTGATGAAGAATTTCCCTCATTTGAGTAACGTGCTTTATCAAAAAATCCTCAATAACTAAAACTGTTTTCTTTATGTTTTCAGAATCTTCATACTGTATCAAAGACTGAGTAAACCATAGGAGTGACTGATTAAGCCTGTTCTGAAATTCATCTCCCTTTGCTAAGTCAATTTTGTTGAAGGATTGGAAATCTACTATTTCATGTAAGAGACTCACCCAGAAGGAACCTATTTTATCTCTCATATCTCCAAGGTGTTCATCTATATATTTTATCAATAATGATAAAATATCATTGGCAAAGCTCTTTCTCTCTTCAAATGATCTTTTTGATTCACATAAAAGAATTGTTGCTATAATTCCTGGTACAATTCTACCCAAGAATAGCCTCTGCTGAGGTTTCGGATCTGCCTTTGGTTCATGATCATAGTTTTCGTCAATAAGAAAACCCTCCAAAGTTTTAATAAAAGCGCCATATTTAGGCAAATCTGGGTCATAGCTATAATTATTGAGAAGATACCTAACTGCAAGTTTGAAGTGCAGTGGGCGATAGCCAAGTTCGACCAACTGGTGCCCCATTTTCTCAGCAAACTCTGAATCATCTTCTTTTATATATATTTCTCCTAACAAATCTTCGGTAGTCAAAATATTTACCGTAGAATATTTTTTTTGCAATTGAGAAAATTCATCTCTTATCTCATTAATAGGAATCGGATGATTAAATGGCCAGAGTAGATATCCAAAAACTCTATCATCCGTCCATAAATCCAAATCTTTAAACTTTGCCAATTCCAATATTTTAATCGCATGGACATTTGACGAACGAAAGAAGAAAGAATCTTCAATTTCTGACTGCACATCGGGTATGGTATTTAATATTCCTTCTTCAATTAGCGCTTCAATTTCAGATAATTGTTTGGAACTCAAAGTTTGGACTTTTTTTTCATTTTTAGTTCGAAGTGCTTCTCTTTTTAAATGAGTAACTCCAAACGGACCAAAATTAATTTTTGGCCAATGATCATCACTGTTTATCCAAGAATTTAATAAGCCTGCTTCATACCAATGCTGAATTGAAAAGGCTGAAAATACGATTTCATCAGGTAGAACAATAGGATTTACATCTCTCCATCCCTTAAATCTTTCGTTTCTTTTGCTTGCTAAATTTGCTTCATTCTCACCAACTAATCCCCGATGTACCAAGGATTTTAGAAGTACTTTAGACGAAGTAAGTTTTTCTAATACTCGTCTGTTTTCCCCCTCCATTCCGTCAATTTTATCTAAAATAAAACTACTGCTTTCTAATGAAAGTGATAATCCATAATCTACAGCATGATTACCAAAATTCAACTCTATATCATCTGGAACTAATTCAGAAAATTTATCCCATTGTTCAACTGAATAATCTGTAATCAATTCATTTTCTTTAAGCAAATTGTACAATTCATCATATGGATACTTTACAACGTCGAAAAGAACTTCCTCAGGCTTATTAACCACTCTCCTAAGGCTTTTTAGTTCGTTAACTCTTAGATACAATTCAAAACCCTGGCTACTAAGTTTCCTTATTATCCTATCTGTTTCTGATAACACACAAAGACTTAAAAGTGCTGTTAAATCTAACAGGATTCCTTTTTTTTGCTCTTCAATTTTTTTAGTAAAAGGCCAAGGACACCTTACAGAAAGCACAAAACTATTTTTATAGAAATTTTCAGAGGCTACGGTAGTCCAACCTATCCATTGACTCCACGCTTGTCCGTTCCTCGAAAAAGTATCAATGTATGTCATTAAATCATATCGGTGGAACGTGTTCAATGATGAAGTAAATTCTTTGTTCCACTCTATAAATGCCTGTATTCCCTCTTGCCCTTGTAAATCGATTCTTACTAAACCATCCTCCATTTTCTGGTCAAGTTGATTAAAATCTTCCTTTTGATTTATTGAAATTGAAGGCACACCAGACCAACCTTTTGAACTGTATTCTATATAATCACTTTTCACTCCTGCAATGTTAGCAGCCTTGGCAATGGCTTTATAAATATTAGGAAAACCGGGATGAAGTTGGTTAGCTCTTTTTAACAAGGTTAATGCCCTGTAGCCCTCCTCAGGAGTTACTTCATCTTTCGAAATTATAGACACTCCATAGATCGCTATTAGAGCAGGATCATCAGGATATTTTTCAACCCACCCACTTAAAAGTTCATATGCCTCATCTATTTGGCCATTACTCAAATAAAATTTTGCCCCTTCATGTGCATATCGGGGATCATTTGTAAGCTTAGCAAGTTCTTCAAATAAAGAAGGAACTTCATTGAATCTATTTAATTCGATTAGGCAATAGGCTCTTAATCTAAGCGCTGAAATATTTACCTTCGTTTCGGTACTAATTCCCTTTAAGGCTTTAATAGCGCTATTATAATCTTGATCAGCTATTAATGCTCTTGCATGAAAAATATGGTTTGAATCCGTAGGGAGAAGGTTATTTAAAACTTCGACATTATTCTCAACTTCCTTAATAAGATCATTATTTGTTGAAGTGATTCCTTCATTTCTATTCTTATTTATCCTCTGAATCAGTGTCTCTACATAATATCGTCTAAATTGTATGCTAAGTGGAAATTGTTCTAAAAGTATTGTTAGATGTTCCAATACTTTTTCTTCACTTTCTTTCCTTTCAATTATACTCAGCTCAATAAGTGAAAATGCATGCTCAGGTATTCCAGAGAATCTTGAAAGTATTTTTTCAGCCTTATCAATTTCATTTCTACCTAAATAGAAATTGATAAGTGATTGCCCTGTAATAATCTTCTCATCTTTATTTGAAAGTTGAAAGGCTGTTTGAAGAAGATGTTCTACTGGCTCTTCATCTTCCGAATTATTTGATAAATTAATTGCCTCATTGTGAAGTTCAATCGCTTTGGAAACATTATTTCTCTTTAAATCAAACTCATAATTGATTTCTTCTGTCTCACTATAATTTTGTATTTCAATCTCGGTAACTCTCATGGCCTCTTCCTCTTCAAGCATTGAATAAAACTTTAGAGCACTATTCAATATGATTATAAGACCTCTTTGATAATCAACTTCTTTGCAGTTTCGAATAGCAGTATCTATATATTCCCGAATTTCATTTACAAGTTCTGTTTTATTTATTTCTTCAATTGAAAACATTCCAAAACATATTCTACGTAAAAACTTAATGGAAACATCTGCCACCTGTATTTTATGAATCGGTTGCTTACCTGTATGTTTGAATGCCCTTCTTATTTCATTCCTAATTTCTAATGCATTTTCTTCAAATTCTTGATCTTCTAATCCAAAAATTTTACCCAATAGTCTTAGATAAATTACACGAAAATTATCATTTGTCTCAGGGAGTTCTTTCAATAGTTCTTCCCACTTATCCTTTAGTAAAAGCAATTCTGCTTCAGCAATTTCTCTCTCATCCAGTTCATTCTCTTCTAATAGGAGTTCAAATTCCGAAATCTTATTTAGGTTGATCAAGAGTTTTGACTCAATTCTCTTCAGATAAGGGGTTTCAATACCCATTTTTTTAGCTTCTGAATAGTATTTTTCAGATTTCTGAAAAGCTCCTAAATTTGAATATGATGATGCTAATTTTAGTAAGAGTTCTACATGGTGCCGTTTAAACACTTCCCTGGAATCAGGTTGGTTCAGATAAATTTCAGAGAGTTTACCTAATCTCTTTTCTATTTGTTCATTAGCAGATTTAAATTTACCACTATCAATCAAATCTTTAATAGAAGACCATTCTTGGGAAATAGTTAAATACTCATTTACTGCTTCTTGTTGGCTTACAGAAAGTGCACCTTTTGTCCTTAGTAAGTCTTCTAATGTATCAGCCCTTTGATCTATTTTATCTTTTATTTCATCCTGTCCTTTTTGTAATTCTTTAGTTTGAGAATCCAACTTCATTTGGAATTTATTCCACATCAAAACAGGGCCATAAGATGATTTCAACAATCCATTACTTATTTCTAGAAACAAATATTCTAAAACGGTTTCAGCTTTATTATTAAGTTCAGAAACGCTTTGTTTTTTAAATGATTTAAGCGCCTTAGATACCACTTCATCTACCTTATGACCCTTCTCTAAAGCCTGTATCAGTTCTGTAAATTGCTTTGAGTTAGTCCAATTCCACAAGTAATCTTTTATAGCACCTCTCCCACCTGGTGCGTACCCTTTATATTTTTTTGATGCCTTATTAACTGCTCTCCATAGAATTATTTTACCCTCATTGGCTTCTAATAATTTGTTAACGCCTTTATCAATTAATACCCCAGTTAAAGTTGTTGCTGCTTCAATTATTGGCATGATAGTTCTATGTAGTTAATTTGTATAGCTCTTTATAGCTGGGGTTGATTGACAACTATTTCAACCAAAATCATAAAACGAAATCCGGGATAGGTTGTAAGTCGGTACTGGGACTCCCAGGGCCGACTACCCTCCCTGGATAAGTACATCAATCGCTATATGTACGATCTATAAGAATGTACTTAATTATCCTAACCGAGTTGAGATTATTTTTGAACAAATTTTAAACAGGGTTGTCCACAAATTTTCTAATAATTTGGAGACAGTCTACATATTCGTCAATGAAAATGTTCGCCAGTACTCATTAAAAAGTTCATAGCAAGTTAGTTTATTGTGGATATTTATTCGAGATCTATCTAATCCTCCAATTTTGCTTAACTGACGAATAATTTCATCCGTATTCGAATCTGAAATTTGATATGCTGTACCATAATAACGTGTTGAATTTAAATCAGAATGCTCCCTTCCATCCAACGCTAATAACTCCATATTAAGTTTATGATATGCAAACCCTAAAAAAATCATATTCTTTGCAGATTCAATGTGCCTATGAATAGCTTCCAATTCATCTTTTTCTTCATCTTTATTTTCGGTAAAGGTTTTTATTTCATTGATCAATTTTACCAACTTATGTGGAGTTGGCTCTTCGCCGAAATCAATCGAGCTATTGTAATCAATCCAAGGTAATTCCCCAACTTTACCATACATATGATGCACATTTAAGTGTGCTAATAAATCTATTGCAACATTGGCACTAACATTATAATAACTTTGAAAAGCATGATATAAAAAATGTTCTAAGCATCTATCATAATTAAATACAACAAAAACAAAGTTTGACAGTCTTTCAGTAATATCTTCTATTGTTGCGTTTTCGGTGATAATTTTAAAAAGAAGATTTAGCCAAGTATTCTTTGTATCCTCAAAGTTTAACTTTTTTCCTCTCTTACTTTTATCAATGAATAACTGACTTCTTCTCTCTGCATTTAAAATAGCTCTTACAATTGCCATCTTACTGCAAACCTCTATTTCCTTGTTTCCTCTATGTGCGTCAATTAAATTATCAATTGAAATTGTTAACGGTAATGCATGAGTAATTGCCAATGATGCCTCATCAAGTTTTTTCCTTGTTTCTCGATTATTACTAGAATATACTCTAAAGGCCTTGTCTATTAAGTCATCACTTACTTGATGGTAACCTGGTCTAAATTTTAAAAGATCTCCTATCTCTTCAATTAGTTCATTTCCGATAGGTAAATCAAATTCTTTACTACCGCCAGCTCCTAAAACAATTACAGTTCTATTATTTACCATATATTATTATCGAGATTTCCAATGTTTAATCATCCCATTCTTCAAGTCATCTAAATAAACTTTCATACTGTTCATTACTATTTTTAATTCTTCATTCCTGAAATGGATTTCTTCTTTATCCTTTAAATCTTTGTTCAATTCGTTTGGATATGCTGCTTTAATTTGATTAAGGAGAGAGCTATCAACTTTTGCGCCATTATGAACTATTGCATGTCGACAAGCTTGACCGAAAATAATGTTGTTTACATTGTCTGATTTTTTAATTTGATATTTAAAGTAGTTTTTAAAACTTCTCTGAATACTTTTCATATCCTGAAAACTGATACTATTTTTTTGAGTAATAATCTCGCCTATCTGATCTTCTAAATTTGAGCCAATATTAGCTAATTCCTTGACGCTAAATTTTAATTCTTCATTATTTAAGTGATCAGACAAATTATTCTTAAATGCATGGTTAATACAGCATTTAAAAAGATCATGAATCGCAGAAGCAAAATGAGAAACAGTTAAGACCAAACTCTGGTTAGTTATCGTTTGATACTTTATTTTAGTTGAACCATGAAGTTTTATTTCCCTTAGTGCTTTAATTACTTTTTGTACACTGAGATGAGGATTTTTAATTCCTGCTTTATTGAGGCCCTCTTCAAGATCCTCTAAATGTGATATACAAAATTGAAGAATTGTCTGATCAAATTCTAACAATTCATTGACTGAGGATAAATTTTTATTAAAATTCTCAGATATATTTTTTAGCTCTTCTTCAAAACTTGGCATTTTAAGGGAAAAGGTTTTCATATTTAATTTATACTCCCCTCCACAATCCCAATCTCCTCTTCACTCAGCCCATACAGCTCATACACCAGCCGGTCTATTTCGGCTTCTAATTCGCTGGTGTCGGCTTCGGGGTTTTCTTTTTTGGCGGCGAGGATTTGGTTAGAAAGTGATTGTATTTCTTTATTACCATCAAATTCACTCAACCTAATTGGAACTGGAAAATCCTTTATTTCATATAGCCTAATTTCGGGAAATGTAACATCTTGACGGTTGTATTTAACTCTGAAATAATAGCTGATTAACTTTGAATTAAGTATTGCCAGAAAAAGAGAAGCTAGTTCTTGATCATGTGGTTTGATGATTTGAAGCATTTGGCTTGTTACATAATCTTCGTTTGTGAACGCGCAAATAAGTCTATCTCCCATAACTCTTCTTACAAGAATTCTCTTACCTTCAAATAATTCAGGATCTCTTGGAGCTGCTAAATTTTCACCATATTTCAACCATACACCATCCCATTTAATTACAAACCTATCGATATTCTTTCCAGTCAGATACTTCCTATATGAAGAATCAATTTTCTTATTAGATTCAAATATATGGTTATCAGAATCAGATGGTTTTTGTGGCGGATTACCTTTTCCTGTTTCGTAAATCTTAATGCCAAACCTAATTGTGCATAATTCTTCTAAAAGATTAGTCTTGTATTCAATACGATTTATTACTCTAATATCTTCTTCCCTTAAATCAATATTTATTACACTCAACTCATCATTTTTCCATAAATCTTGTTCTAATTCATTTTTAAGAAAAAGTTCTTTATGGTCATTTTCAGTTGGATTATAAACTTTGGTTTTTTCATCAACATGTTTTTTGGACATTAAAGTTATTATCGGAAGTACTGTTGCATCATCAAAGACTTTAATCTTAGAATAATCAACAATTTTGACTATTGAATGGTTGAGTAAATGATTCCTCAACTTTTTATTCTTTTGGTTATTGAGCCATGTATTTGGAGTGATTAAGCATATATATCCAACAGATAAATTTAGTACTTGCTCCCAGAAAATTACATATGCATCAAATTGATATTCAGCAACTTCAAATTTCGTCAAGTAATAATTATACAGTGATTTATCAAGAGACCAATCCCTTCCTCCTATATAGGGTGGATTTGCAATCACTACATCAAAACCAACAAAACTCCCTTCTTCATCCAGCACTTCCGGGAATTCAAACCGCCATTCAAAAGCCTGGTTGTAAAAGGCACCACTTTCTTCTTCGGCTTTCTGCTCTTCCAGCTTTTCTACTTTTTGTTTCTGCTTTTTAATATCCTTTTTCGTGAATTTCTGATCGCCAAACAGATCCGCGTTTTGCATCAGCTCCAGCCGGCCCCGTTCTTTGGAGAGCTTTTTGTTAATGGGACGAATATTGGTCAGCGTGGTGGTGTATTCTTCTTTAATCTCTGTAATGAGCTTCTGAAGACGCTGTTTTTCGGAACGGTCGCCCGTGTGCTTGTAATTGCGCACGGCTTCCTTGTAGTCTTCCAGCGAATGATCGCTATCCTTGAACACCGAAGTCAGGTCGCTGTCCAGCTCAAACCGACTAACCAGTGAATTGCCTTGCTTAATGTTAATATCAATATTGGGCAATACTTCCAGCTCCAGGTACTCGCTCTCCGGCGTGTAAAAGGCTCGTTTCAGGAGTTCAATCCACAGGCGCAACCGGCATATTTTTACCGAATTGGCATTGATATCTACCCCAAACAGGCAGTTTTCAATGAGATATCTCTTTTCGTGAAAGAGCGCCTGCTGTATGCGCTGTCGCTCAGATGCTATGTTGCGGGAAGCCAGCGTTTGGCCTTTCCAGGTGTGGGATACGTCATATTCAAACAACTCATCATCCCCGAAACTGACAATCAGCTCATCGTTTTCTACCGTAACGTTCAGGTCGCGAAACGCTTTGCCCTCCACATCACACAAAATTCCCAAGTCCGATTTTATGGCCAGTAATTCATTCAAAGAGGACACCAAAAAATGACCGGAACCTACGGCCGGGTCACAAATAGTAATGGAATTAACGAGTTCATTCGCCTCTTCAATGGAAACAGATCGGTTCGGCCCAATATGATTATAGAGGTCTGAAATGGTAAGCTCTTCCCCGTCCTTAATCCCTGCGGCCTCAATGAATTTATCCGTTACCGCTTTTCTCAAGGTCTCTCGCGCCATGTATTCGGTGATAAACCCTGGCGTGTAAAAAGAGCCGTCTTTGTAGCCGTTTATCTTTTCAAAGATCAACCCCAGTACCGATGCATTGATAAGCGATTTACGTTCGCTGCGGATTTCCTCTTTTCCTTCGGCGGAAAAGTCATAGGCTTCCAGAAACCGAAAGAGATAATCCAGAATGGAAAGTTCTTTTCCTTTCAAGTCATTCAACACACTGCGGCTGTACACCGGCATGGTGGCATCGGTTAACCCGGAAATCCGGGTGGTATCATGTTCCAGATCCGATACATCAAACAAGGAACTGTTCAGGTATGGAATATGACCGAATTTCTCTTTGATAGCCTCGCTTCGCT
>CERJ01021897.1_pt1 | contig 32513 bp, 23 predicted proteins | sample 530781 | NCBI WGS metagenome assembly CERJ01 (sample SAMEA2620967, study PRJEB7988) | marine metagenome | biome: marine biome (ENVO:00000447); feature: deep chlorophyll maximum layer (ENVO:xxxxxxxx); material: "saline water (ENVO:00002010), including plankton (ENVO:xxxxxxxx)" | depth 30 m
GAGAGTGGCGGAATTGGTAGACGCGCTAGATTTAGGATCTAGTATCTTAACCGATGTGGGGGTTCGAGTCCCCCCTCTCGTACTCCTTTCCTAGTAAATTAAAATTCTGTTCATTTATTGAATTCACATAATATTAAAGCGGAGAACACGTGGATATTTCTGTAGAAGAACTCACATCTGTAGATAAAGAAGTTACCTTAAAAGCAAAACGAGAAGATCTTCAAGAGGACTTCGATAAAGCTTATAAAAAGTATAAAGATCAAATTCAGTTACCTGGTTTTCGTGCTGGTAAAGTGCCTATGGGGCTGATCAAGAAGCGTTTTGGCTCAGAAATTGAGCAGGAAGAAATCAGCAACATTGTTCAGAAGATCTTTGAAAAAGAGGTTGTGCCTGAGTATGAGCCGGTTGGTGAAACCGAAATGGTAAACTTCTCCTGGGAGAATGATGAACTGGAAGTAACTTTTAAGATCGGAGCCAAGCCTGAAGTTGACGTGCAGGATCTGGCTGAGATCGAAGTGAAAAAGATGGTTCACGATGTAACGGATGAAGAGGTTGAAGAGGAGATCGAGCGCACGCTTGAGCGCGAAGGAAACTGGGAAGATGTAGATGAAGCAGCAACCGAAGAATCTCAGGTATTGGTTGATGTGGTTTCCAAAACCCACGGAGATGAAGACAAAGATCAAAAGATCGATCTTCGAAAAGATGAAGCCGAAGAGTTTTTGGATGTCCTGAAAGGTAAAAAACCTGGCGATGTGGTTAAGATGAGCATTCCGCATGGTGATCATGAGGATGAAGTTGAGATCACCCTAAAGAAAGTTCAGAAGCTGCATAAAGCTGAGCTGAATGAAGAACTTATTGATGAGCAAAGTAACGGAGAAGCGGAAGACGAAGATCAGTTCCGAAGCTACATAAAAAGTCGCATGCAGGAATATTATGACCAAACTTCCGAAGACCTGTTTAAGAATGATGTAGCGGATGCACTTGTTGAAGCACATGATTTTGAAGTTCCTGAAACCTTTGTGGCTCAAATTCAGGGATCGTATGTAGATCAGCTGAAGCAAAAACAAGGTGGGCAGCTGCCGGAAGATTTTGATGCAGAGCAGTACAAGGCCGGAATGAAGGAACGCGCCGTTCGCGAAGCCAAATGGTCTTTCATTAGTCAGAAACTTCAGGATACATTTGAAGACATCGAAATTAAACCTGAAGACATTGATGAGCATTTAGCAATGCAGGCTGCACAATATGGAATGCCTACCGACCAGCTGAAGCAATATTATGCCCAACAGCCAGAAATGCTAGAGCAGCTCCGAAGCAGTATTCGTGAGAACAAAGTGTTTGATATCCTGAAAGATAAAGTGAAGATTAAAGAGCTCGGCAAGGAAGAGTATCGCGAGCAGCAGGAAGAAGAATCTAAGAAGAATAAATAATTACCAAGCGAGGAAGCTATGATTACCAATCAACCTCTATTTGAAGACCCGAATTTAGAGTCAGTTAAACCTATTCAAGGCAATCTTGTCCCTATGGTTGTTGAGTCAACCAGCAGGGGAGAGCGCGCGTACGACATTTACTCGCGTCTGCTTAAAGATCGGATCGTGATTTTAGGTACTCCGGTAAATGATACCGTAGCAAGTTCAATCATGGCACAGCTGCTTTTCCTGGAAAGTGAAGATCCTGAAAAAGATATTCAGTTCTATATTAACAGTCCGGGCGGTGTGGTTTCAGCAGGCTTGGCTATTTATGATACCATGCAGCACATTAAGTGCGATGTGGCGACTACATGTATGGGTATGGCTGCCAGTATGGGAGCCGTTCTGTTAACAGCAGGAACCGAAGGTAAGAGAAGTTGTCTTCCGCATTCCCGTGTTATGATTCACCAGCCACTTGGCGGTACTCGCGGACAAGCCAGTGATATTGAAATTGAGGCAAAAGAAATTCTGCGTGTTAAGAAGGAATTGAGCCAGATATTAGCCGACCATAGCGGGAAATCTGTCGATCAGGTCATTGAAGATTCCGACCGTAATAAGTGGATGACAGCTGATGAAGCTAAGGATTACGGCTTGGTAGATAATGTATTAAGCAAGCCAGCTAAGGATTCCAAATAATCGGTATTTTCATTAAATTAAGCTTGTTATGAGCGATAAAGAGAAAAACAGCGATATTGTACACTGTTCATTTTGCAGTCGTTCCAGCCTGGAAGTGAACAGTATGGTGGCCGGTCCCGGAGTGTATATCTGTGATCGTTGCGTAGAAGATGCCTCAAGTATCATTCAAAGTGACCTTGCTTCACTGGCTCGCCGAAGAGAGAAGAGCTTCAAGCCTATGCTCAAACCCGTCGAGATCAAAAGTAAGCTTGATGAATATGTGATCGGTCAGGAGCAAGCTAAAAAGACCTTATCGGTAGCGGTTTACAATCACTACAAACGAATTTCTGCAGAAAATGCCGATCTGGATGATACACAGATCGAGAAATCAAACATCATGATGCTCGGTCCTACAGGAAGCGGTAAAACCTTGCTTGCCCGTACGCTTGCCCGAATCATTGACGTACCCTTTACCATTGCCGATGCCACCGTGCTGACGGAAGCCGGTTATGTAGGTGAAGATGTGGAAAGTATCCTCAGTAACTTACTTCAAGCTGCTGATTATGATGTAGAACGTGCCAAGCGTGGTATCGTCTATATTGATGAGGTAGACAAAGTGGCTCGCAAAAGCGACAATCCTTCAATTACCCGCGATGTAAGTGGTGAAGGGGTCCAACAGGCATTATTGAAGATCTTGGAAGGCACCGTTGCTAATATTCCACCAAAAGGCGGGCGTAAACATCCCGAGCAAAGCTTCATTCAGTTAGATACAGCAGATATTTTATTTGTATGCGGTGGAGCTTTCAACGGACTTGAAGAAATTATTTCGCGACGGCTTTCAACCAGCGTAATGGGTTTCCATAACAAAGACCAGGTGAAATTCGATAAGGATGATCCCGAGATCTTTGTACATGTGGAACCGGAAGATCTGCAGCACTTTGGGTTGATCCCAGAGCTGATAGGTCGTTTACCTGTTATTTGCGGACTGCATGAACTTTCTGATGAGGCCATGCTCGATATCCTCAAAACTCCCAAAAATGCACTGGTCAAACAGTATAAAAAACTATTTGGGATGGAAGATGTAGAGCTTGAACTCGAAGAGGAAGCACTCAAAGCCATCGTTCAAAGAGCTAAGGCTCGCAAAACCGGCGCCCGGGGCTTACGTTCCATTATGGAGGCAGCAATGTTAGACATTATGTTTACACTGCCTTCCATGAAAAATATATCAAAGTGCGTGATCACCAAAGAGACGATCCAGAAACAAGCACCGCCGGTATATGAAAAACAAAAAGCATCCGCTTAAATGAATTTCAGCCTCCCTGTAAAACGGGAGGCTTTTTTGTATCTCCTCCTTTTTATATTACCTGAAAAGGTTTACTCTTTACTACATGAAACTTTTTGTACCATCAAACAGGATCAAGCTTATTCTGGTGCTCCTACTCATCTTTCTGGGAGTCGGTTCGGTGGTTTACAATCAATATCTGGTGACAAAGATCCTGGAGCAGGAACGAGCCAGCGTAGAGCTTTGGACGAAAGGGATCGAATTCAACAGCCAGCCGGTAAATGAGCAGCCTAGTACCATGCTGCTGAATGCCGTCCGGCAACTCCGGCAAATTGAGGAAGTCCCCGACAGCGTGATCGCCCTCATTGAAGAAGCAGAAACAGCACGCAGTTCCATTGATTTTGTGACCAATGAGATCATTCTCAGAGATCGCTTTAGCATACCCACCATCGTGCTGGACTCAAACGACGCCATTAACGCAATTCGCAATATTGATTCCGTACGCATAGAAACACCGGAAAAAAGATCAGAGCTAATCCGGGAATTTAAGAGTCTCAACAGCCCGATCGAGTTTTACATTGGGGATGAAAATTATCAGATCCCTCAGTTTGTGTATTATGGTGAAAGTCCCACCGTGCAGATGCTGCGGTACTTCCCCTATATACAGATCCTTCTTTTAGGCTTGCTGCTGGGAATTGGGTACACAACCTATCGGAGTATTACACGCTCTGAACAGTCAAACTTGTGGGTGGGAATGGCAAAAGAGGCCGCTCACCAGCTAGGTACTCCTATTTCCAGTTTATATGGCTGGCTGCAACTGCTGAAAGATGAATATCGGTATGATGAGACCGCTACCAACATCGCCAATGAAATTGAGAAAGATATACAGCGATTAAGGGGAGTGGCGGAGCGGTTTGGAAAAATTGGATCGGAACCGGAACTCAAGAAAATGGATATCGGCCCGATCCTGGAGCAGGTAATGGTATATATGGAACGTCGATTACCGCGCCTGGGTAAAGCCATAGAAGTGCGAAAAGATCTGAGTGCCAATGCTTTAGTGAAAGCCAATCCTGAATTGCTGCAGTGGGCTATTGAGAACCTGGTTAAAAATGCCATGGATTCCCTGCGGGGGAAGGAAGCCGAGGGTTATATCTCTGTGAGTTCAAAAGTTCAGGAGGGAGAAGTTGTGATCGATATTGAGGATTCTGGCTCAGGTATTGATATCAAAAATGTGAAGAACATCTTTAAGCCGGGATTCAGTACCAAAAAGAGAGGATGGGGATTGGGACTTAGCCTCACAAAACGCATTATTGAAGACTACCATAACGGAAGTGTATTTGTACTGCGTTCAGAACTTGATGAGGGGACAACCATGCGTGTAGCCCTGAAAGTACAAAAGGAAAATAAAGAAGATGATGCCTATCCCTTAACGGATCAGTCTCCGGTGTAGCCACGTTTTTTGGCGTATTCCAGCAACTCAGTTTTCAGGAGGTTTCTGCCACGGTGCAGTCGGGAGCGGATGGTTCCAATGGGCACATCCAGCATATTAGCGATCTCTTCGTAGGTATAACCATCTACATCACACAATAAAACAACGGTTCTGAAATCTTCCGGAAGGCGGGTTAAAGCTTCGGAAAGATCGTCATCCATCATCTCCCGAAACATCAGGTTCTCAAGATCGGAGGTCTCGGTGCGTTCGGCTCTTACTGACTCGTAGTAGGATGAAACCTCGTCATAATCTACCTGGGATGGTTTTTTTGAATTCTTTCGGTAATTATTGATGAAAGAATTCTTGAGGATACGGAACATCCACGCCTTGGCATTAGTGCCTTTCTCGTAACTGCTGAAAAAACGATACGCTTTAACAATAGTATCTTGTACAAGATCTTCAGCGTCGTTGGGATCCGTAGTTAACCGAAGAGCAAAGTTATACAGGGCATCCATGTGAGGAATAATCTCATCGTCGAAATCCTTTTGTTTTTGTTTTTCGTCTCTTGTTAATTGAGACATAATACCATCCCTTCTTTATTCAATATCCTTCTAATAATATTCCGAATCACAAGTCTTTCAATAACTAAATCTATTATATCTAAAAAATACTTTAATGTTAAATAGATTGTATTGATAAACCCGTTAATAATTTACTTATGACAGGAACGCGATCACCATAATATCATAAATAGCGTGTGTCCAGGCTGTAACTCCAAAACCTCTCCAAACATAGATTCCATTTAGAATTAATCCAAACAAAAACCGATATAGAAAGCTATTTAGTGTAAAAGCATCGCCCATAGAGCCAACGTAATGCACCGCAGAGAATAACAGAGCCGATAATACGACAGCAGCAGCTACACCAGCCCATTTTTTTCCAAATATCTTGGTGAATATGAGTATGAAAACGGTAACCAGAATCACCCTGAAGAAAAGTTCTTCATATAAACCGGCGCCTAATGAGAGCGCGAGTTTCTGCAAGATAGAAAGACTTTCAATGGGATCGCTGGCTGCAATATTAACGACCCAGGAAACCATGGTCTGACTAATAAAAGCTACAATAATGGCATAAAAAGTAGCTTCCACAATCATAATTGGGAAGTAGGAAAAGCGTAATGTTTTGAGCCGATGCCGTTCCCGGTACACAATAAAGACCCCGGCAATAGCTACGATCAACAAGGAAAATGAAATCGCGTTAACGCCGAGAGAACTAAATAAGGTTTTGATCCATACATCAACACTGATGCGAACAATGGCATCTCCGGAAGGCTGAGAGATAAGGATCAAAAATTCATACAGCAAGAAAAGCGGAAGGCTTACAAGAAAGCTGTATAAGAGATTGTTGGTATTCTCAAAATAAGGCTTAAGGTGATTAGTCATTGGTTTCTGTATAAATGCTTACAGCAGGATCGCCGGTTCCGGATAAATTCAACACCTCATACGCTTTTTGGGATAATTTGATTCCGGAATTTGTAATACGGTCGTTGATCTTGACATAAATACCATTTCCGGTGATCGCATTTTCAACAAAAATAATGCTTCCCAGCGCGATGTTGGAATGGGCCGCAGTCAATAGTTCGGGATCATATAGTTCACCATTCGTGGTGGTAGACCCCACCTGATTGCTGTTGTACCGACTCACTTTAACTTCCCCAAGATCCTGTAAATTTGCTTTCTGTAGATAGGGATTTTCATACTTTCTGGACGGAGGAAGCAGCACCGTGATTTCCTGTCCACCAGATAACTGCTCAAGATCAAGTTCTGGGTTCAGGCGTTCTAATTCTTCCGAAGTCAGCTTAAATTTTGATAAAATATCATCCCGGGATTCTCCGGACTGGACCTCATAAACCGAAAAAACACCCTGGGGAGCCGATTCTTCCGAAAAAGCCGAAATACTTGGTGCAGCAGCAGAAGCCATTTTCTTAACCGTCAAACGCTGGCCGATACCAATATTGCTTCCAGAAAGATTGTTCAAAGACTGAAGCTCGCTGACGGTCATGTCGTGTTCCTGAGCTATTTCATATAAGGTATCACCGCTTTTAACAATGTAGAATTCGGTTTGAGAGCCCGGGGAGCGATTGATCAAGGGATCGGAATCAAGGTTCTCATTCTCCTCAGGAGCCGTATTCATTTCCTCATTGCGGTAATAGGTCAATTCCTGCCCAAGCTCGATCTCATTATTGTCAAGGTCATTCCATTCCTGAAGCTCGGCGATGGTCACATTCAGTTTTTTAGAAATGTTATACAAAGTGTCGCCATTTTTTACGGTGTAGGTTTCCTGAGATTGAGCCAGGGCGGTGACACTCAGGATTAAAAAGACCAATACCGTAGCAAAAAACGTTTTATAAGGGGTGAAATTGGTTCTCATCATTTACGCATCCATTTCCATTTCAAGATTAAGAAGGGCGGAAGACAATTCCGATTTTGTGTGAAGATCGTTTTGTGACTCCGCAACCCTGATTCCTTCTTTATAGGTATCCAGCGCTTTTTTGTTCTCATCTAACTCAACATATAATTTAGCCAGATGATAATATACACCAACATACTCCGGATCCTGCTCCCTAATAGCCTCAAATAAAACCCGGGCTTTGTTGGTTTGACCGATCTTCAGCATTTCAAGAGCAAGGGTGAATTTATAGAAAGAATCTTCGGGATTTTCTTTAACCGCTTTTGCCAACGTTGAAATGCGTGAATTCATTGCGTTCTGTTTTTGAAATTTGCTTCAATTTCTGAAAGAGAATCACCGCCGAATTTTTCCAGAAAAGCATTGGCTAACACCGGAGCTATCACGCTTTCTGCAACCACGATGGCGCGAGGGAGCGCACAAACATCCGAGCGTTCGTAGCGGGTTTCGGTTTGTTCCTTGGTGTGCATATCAACAGTGCCAAGTGGATTTAGCATGGTCGGAATGGGCTTCATCACTCCTCGAATAATTAGGGGCATTCCGGTACTCATGCCACCTTCCAAGCCACCCATTCGGTTGGTTTTACGGGTGAACTTTTTTTCGTCATGATCAATTTCGTCGTGAACTTGTTGTCCGTGTCGGTGGCCGGATTCAAACCCGAGCCCGAATTCTACTCCTTTCATAGCCTGTGTTCCAATGATGGCCTGAGCCAGCAATCCATCGAGTTTACGATCCCAATGCACGTAACTTCCAAGGCCAACCGGTAATCCTGTTACAATGATCTCATAAATTCCACCCAAAGAAGAACCCTCTTTGCGCCGAACTTTGATCTCCTCTCTCATCTGGGCAGAAAGACCCTCATTCAGGCAGCGCACATCCGATTCATCGGCAGCTTTGTAGATAGCTTCGGCTCCATTGTCTGCTAAGGGGTCGGCGATCTCCCGAACTTCATTCCAGCTTTCATAGCCTACGGATCCGATTCGCATCACATGTCCGCCAATTTCAATACCAAAATGTTTCAGGAACTGCCGGGCTACGCTACAGCAGGCAACACGCATGGCGGTTTCACGAGCACTGGAGCGTTCAATAACCGGACGAATATCATCAAAATTATACTTTTGAGCGCCTACCAGATCGGCGTGTCCGGGGCGTGGCAAGGTGATCTTTTCGATGCCATCGGCTTCTTCCTTTTTATTCATTACAGTAGGCCAGCCGGCTTCATCTTTTTCGAAAGCGCGGTTGGGCATGCTCAGGGCTATAGGTCCGCCCATGGTTTTCCCAAACCGAAGTCCGGAGGAAATAGTGGCAAAATCTTTTTCAAAAGCCATACGTCCGCCCCGGCCATAGCCTTTTTGGCGGCGAACGAGATGTGTGGCAATGTCTTCTTCGGTTATTTGTAAACCTGCAGGAACACCTTCAACAATACCTGTGAGTTGTGGTCCGTGTGATTCTCCGGCGGTGATATATCTGATCATAATAAAAGGGTACTAAGTAAGTGAGTTGAAATGAATTTAAAACAATCTGGTATTAACGCTCAATCGGGTTAGTCCGCCCAGTTTGCTATAGGAATTTCTGCTGAAGTCGAAAGTTATGTCTTTTATGGTGAAACCGACACCGATAGAAAAACCGGCGAGATCAAAATCACTTCCGGTTTTCAGTTGCTCGTGCAGGTAGTGGTCATAGCCAAGACGAAAGGCGACGTTTTCACCTAAATAAGCCTCTCCCCCAAAAACAATATGTCGGAAAGCGTTATCAATTAAATCGGGGCGGCTCGATTCTCCCACTGTTCGCAGGTCCCAATCCGTAAGTCGCCGAAGTGTAAGGCTCAGCTGAAATGGAAAAGCCTCCGGTTTTTTGGTGATCCCAACTGAAAGATCCATAGGGAGTGGTTCCCGGCGTTCATCAAAAGTGGTAAGCTGTCCGCCAATATTTCGAATAGCGATCCCAGCGCTGAAATGACTGGCCGTATCCTGATAGAAAATACCACCTGAAACAGCCAGCGCTGTAGATCTAAATTCAGCATAAGAAGAGTGAATGAGATCTAAACCGGCTCCGGCGCGAATTTTTGTGGAAAGAGGAAGACTATACGTTCCTGTTACGGCAAGATCATTTGCACGAAAATTCCCCATCTGATTGCCATTTTCGTCGAGGCGGTCAAATTCCCCATACCCCATAAAACGGATGCCTGCCGCAAACGTACCAATATCTTCAAAGTGATAAGCGCCATTGGTGAAACCCATATTGGCTCCTCCTAAAAAATTCATATACGAAGCGGAGACTGCTCCGGAATTTTGCGCGCTTAAATAGGCGGGATTGATATGGATCAGGCTGAAATCCCCATTATAAAGCCCGGTATGATTTCCCCCTAAAGCAGCCGTACGGGCAGTTGGGGTGATATCCAGAAATCGGAATACGCCGGAGGAATTAGATTGGGCGAAGGAGCACTCGGATATCAGGAAAAAAAGAAAGAAAGTTAAAACAGCTCTTGCCATTATTTAACGAATTAGAAATCACAATTGGTGAAAATGTTTTGTAATATAATCAAATGCTTCGGCAATACGTCAAGAATATTGATTAAGAAATGAATACCAATTTTCCAGGAGCGGCCGGCATTCGTCAGTTTGGCCACTACGCTCAATTATTATATCAGGCATTACGTTCGTCAACAGAAATAAGTACCTACCGGAAAAACCTGTTTCAGGAGTTTGTGAAGGTTGGCTATGAGTCTATTCCCATTATCTTTTTGGTGGGCATTTTCACCGGCGCGGTACTTACCCTTCAAACAGCCTATCAGTTAGATACCGATATTTATCCCAGTACCATCATCGGTTCCATTGTGGCACAGTCTATTGTGATTGAGCTAGCTGCGGTGATCAGTGCGCTGGTGCTGGCCGGGAAGGTTGGGGCAAGGATTTCCACCGAACTTGGTACCATGCGTGTGAGCGAGCAAATTGACGCGTTGGAATCCATGGGGTTTAACTCGGTCTCTTTTTTAGTGGTTCCTCGTATTTTGGCCGGTATTTTCATGTTTCCCATCCTATACATTACGGCCGCCGTATTTGGGATTATTGGTGGGGTTTCAGCTGGTGCGTTAGATGGAATTCTCCCTGCTGCAGAGTTTATGGAGGGAGCCCGGGCCTTCTTCTTTGAATCCGATATTATTTTTGGGTTGATCAAGTCGGTGGTGTTTGGTTTTGTGATCACTTCCATCTCTTGTTATAAGGGATATTATGCGTTTGGCGGGGCCGAAGGAGTCGGAAATGCAACTACACAAGCCACGGTTTTAAGTTGTATCTTTGTGCTTTTAGCAGACTTTACCTTAGCCGCTATATTATTGTAGTCCATGATAGAGATCAAGAATCTGAAGAAAAGTTTTGGAGACCTTTTGGTTTGGGAAGATGTCAGCTTCACCATCCAGGACGGAGAGACGACAGCTGTGATCGGAAGGTCGGGCTGTGGAAAGTCGGTGTTGCTTAAACACCTGAATGCGTTGCTATATCCAGATGAGGGTAACGTATTGATCGATGGAGAGGATGTCTTCGACCTAAGCTATACCGGATTACGAAAAGTGCGCCAGCGTTTTGGAATTCTTTTTCAGGGCGGGGCGTTATTTGACTCTATCAGTACTTTTGAGAATGTGGCATTTCCACTTCGGTATTTTACCGAACAGGGAGAAGAAGAAATTGCACATAATGTGTATGAAGCCCTGAGTATGGTGAATTTGGAAGATGTGGGCGAAAAATCCACCTCAGAACTTTCAGGAGGGATGCGGAAACGCGTAGGGCTGGCACGAGCCATTATCCTGCAGCCGGATTATCTTTTATATGATGAACCAACCTCAGGCTTGGACCCGAAAACATCCGATGAGATCAACGAGCTGATCGTGACCATGGCAGATAATCTTGATATCACCTCTGTGGTAATTACACACGATATGCACAGTGTGTTAGAAGTATCTGATAGAGTTGCATTTTTGGATGAACAAAAGTTAAGCTGGTTTGGTAATACTGATGACATGAAGCATAGTGATAATCAAAATCTGCTTGAGTTCATCAAAGCCAGTGAGTATAAAATAACTTAAAATCGTTAAGGAGAATTGTTTTGGCAAAAGTATCGAATGAATTGAAAATTGGGCTGACCGTCATTGTAGCTGTTATCGTAGGCTTTGTAGGATACAGCATCATGAAGGATATCCCTATGTTTCGATCATCAACCACTATTTACACTAAATTCGATCAGGTACATGGCTTAATTCCCGGGAACGTAGTAAATATAAAGGGATTCAAAATTGGTACTGTAAAGAAGATGAAGCTGCTTGAGTCAGATTCCACCTTAGTGACCATGAATCTTGAAGAGGGATATGAGATTCCGAAAGGCTCGATAGCTGTGCTGAAGTCAAGTGGTGTATTGGGAGGGAAATTCATAGAGATCCAAAAATCGGAAGCTGAAGAAATGGTTCCCCATGAAGGGTCTATTAAAGGAGTTTTTGAGCAAGGCATGATGGATACCTTTGCTGAAGAAGGCGAAAAGCTCAGTTCTGATATTTCTGCATCCATCCGCGGCGTGGAGAAATTAGTTGGCAGCCTCAACGAAACGCTGGATGAAGAAAACAAAGAGAATATCTCAGGGATCATCAGCAATCTGAAAAACACCACAGGATCTCTCGATCAATTGATCCAGCAGCGGCAAAACGATCTTGATACCATGATCCGCGAAGCAAAAAACACCATGGAAAATGTGAGTGACCTCAGTTCCAATAATAAGGAGTCGCTGACCGTGCTCATTCAGAACCTGGAAGCCACCAGCGCCAAACTTGATACGTTAAGCAGTGGTTTAAATGAAACCAACCTCACGCTCAACGAGGTATTGGGAAAGATCAACAACGGAGAAGGTACTCTCGGTAAAATGGTGAATGACCCTTCGCTCTATAATAATGTTGACAGCCTTTCGGTTAATCTGAATAAGCTGATCAAGAATATCAACGAAAACCCCGGGCAATATCTGAAACATATGCGTTTGATAGAGATATTTTAGCTTTAGAAAACGCCCTGTAATTTGTTTTCAATTCCTGTGGTATTCACTTATATTTCCAAGCTTACTGACATAGCGTAGAAATCGCCTGTTGGTATCCAAATCGCAATTAAATAATGTTTTTTTAGAGGTAACCTTTTATGGGTGTAATGGAAAAAATGAGAAACAGCACCGGCGCAATTTTGTGGCTGCTGATTGTTTCTTTTGGCCTTTTGTGGGTTTTAGCAGATGTAGACTTTTTTGGTGCACTTCAATCCGGACCCAGTGCATTGGGAACCGTAAACGGTGAAAAAATTTCCAATGAGGAATATCAAAGCCGGGTGCAATATTATACGAATGCATATAGTCAGCAATCCGGTAGCTCTGTAACACCAGAGATGCGCGCGTATTACGAAACACAGGCATGGAATGAATTAGTTAACTCCCGTCTTCTGGAACAAAAGATGGAAGAACTTGGAATCACTGTTTCCGATCAGGAAGTACTTGATATGGTGTACGGCGATAATCCTGCTCCTATCATCCGTCAAAACTTTACTCGTGAAGATGGTACCATAGATCGTGCTGCTATTCAGCAGGTTCTCTCGTCCAGTCAGTTTTCGCAACAGGCTATGGCGCTTGAAATGCAGCTTCGTGAGCAACGACGACAACAAAAGCTGAACAACTATATCTCTTCCGGCTTACAGGTGACAGACTCTGAAGTGGAAAAAGAATTTATTCAGGCCAACACTTCTGCAAATATCGATTACCTGCGTTTCCCTTACAGTGAAGTAACGGAGCAGGAGCTTGAGATCTCGGATAGTGATCTGCGCGCGTATTACAACAACAATAAAGAACGCTACCGTCGCGATGAAAGCTATCGCATTCAGTATGTGACCTTTAGTAAATTGCCAACTTCCCGCGATACGGCTCAGATCATCGAAGATCTGCGCAACCTTCGCGAAGATTTTGCAGCTGCTCAGGATGATTCCATGTTCATAGCGCTACAGGCTTCTTCAACTGATTACCGCCCTGCTTTTGTAGCCCAGGATGAGATTCGTGAAGAATACCAACCTGTTGTGGATCTCGAAGTCGGAGAAGTTACCGATGTGATCCTTACTGCAAATCAGGCCGCTATTCTGAAAAAAGAAGCTCAGCAAGGAAATGAGATCAAGTTTCAGACTATGAGTTACAACATTCAAGCCCTGCCTGCTACAGTTGATGAAGCGAATGACAGAGCCGCTGATTTTGAATTTTTTGCTTCCGAAGAAACCAGTTTTGACGAAGAGGCAGAAACAAGAGAGCTTGAAGTGAAAGAAGCTTTTGCAACCAAAGGGAATAACTTTATTTCAGGACTTGGTAGTAGTCAGCAGATCATGAATTTCCTTGAGTCGGCTGATGAAGGCGAGGTATCGGAAGTCATTGAGTTGAGTTCAGACTTTGTGGTACTCGAGGTGCTTGAAGTAACTCCGGAAGGCTATCGTCCCTTTGAAGAAGTACGTGCTGCAGTAGAGAATAATGTAAAAATTGAACGACGAAAAGAATTAACCCGGCAGCGGGTTGAAGAGCTGGTTAACCAGTATGAAACTCTGAATGCCGTAGCTCAGGCTTCCGATAAAGAAATCCAAAGTGCCAGTGGTTTGAGCGCCAGTGCTACCGTAATTCCGGGTGCCGGACGTGAGCCGAGAGTAATTGGGGCTATTTTTGCACTAAACGAAGATGAAACTTCCGGAGCTATTACAGGCAATAGTGCAGTATTTATGGTGCAGCTTGTAGAAAAAACAGAAGCGAATCTGGCCAACCTGACTTCGCAACGTCGACAAGAAATTCGACAGCGTATGGAACAACAGAAAGTGCAGGAGTTTACATCTATCTGGTTAGAAGAACTCCGGGAAGGCGCCGACATTGTTGATAACCGCTCGCGACTTCTTCGTTAATACACGGAGCCAATAACTTTTATTTATCAAAGGGGTGAGGATTATTCTCACCCCTTTTTTGTTTGCTTATATTTCACAAAGCTAAAACCGTTAGATTTCAAGCATGAAAGAATCTGTCTCTCAAAGCCATGAATACTGGATGCAGCAAGCCCTGGATCTTGCTGGAAAAGGGAAAGGAGCAGTTTCTCCAAATCCAATGGTAGGTTGCGTAATTATCTCAGAAGATGGAGAGCTGATCGGAAAAGGCTATCATAAAAAGTTTGGTGAAGCCCATGCTGAAGTGAACGCCGTAGAATCGGTGAAGGACAAAGAGTCGCTCAAAAATGCTACGGTATATGTGACACTGGAGCCATGTTCCCACCAAGGAAAAACCCCGCCTTGTGCCCATATGCTTGCCAAGCTGCCTATAAAAAAGGTAGTGGTAGCTATGAAAGATCCCAACCCGAGCGTAGACGGGAAGGGCATCCTGCATCTTCGAAATAAAGGCATTGAGGTAGAGACTGGGATTCTGAAAGAGGAAACGGAGCAGCTGAACGAGTTTTTTATTCATCATCAAACATTTGGGCGACCTTTTATTACACTGAAAATGGCGCAAACCGCTGATGGATACCTGGCTGCGGCCGATGGAGAGTCGCAGTGGATCACCGGGAAACAATCCCGAAAAATGGTGCATAAATGGCGGGCAGAATACGATGCCGTTTTAGTGGGAAGGACTACCGCTATGGTTGACAATCCTTCACTTACCGTGCGACATGTGGCCGGCCGTCAACCCCGCCGCATTGTGATCGATGGACCGTACGAGCTTCCAAAGGAACTGAATCTGTTTTCAGATAAGTTTGAGGAAAAGACCATCATTTTGACCTGGAATAAAGAAGCTTCTGCCACCGATGCTGATCCCATGTTAAAACTGATGAAGCAAAATTATTTCAGGGGTGAAGTGATCCAGGTCTCAAAGATGGATGGTCATGTAGACCTTCGTCAGTCTTTTAAAGCACTTGGTGAAAAGGGAATTTCATCGGTATTGGTGGAAGGAGGACAGCAGTTATCATCTGCACTTTTACGACAAGGGCTGGTAGATAAGCTCGAACTATTTATAGCCCCAAAATTGTTGGGAGCCGGAACCCGATCGCTGATCAATATTGGCATCAACAAAATGAAAGAAATTGCCGAACTTAAAGACGTCAGCTGGACAAAAGTCGGCGATGATATATTATTAACCGGATATTTCTAAGATCATGTTTACAGGAATAGTACAAGAAATTGGTAGTGTAAGATCAGTAACCTCCCTGAATGGAGGAGGCAAAGAACTGAAGATCGCTTGCTCTTTTGCCGAAACCTGCCACGAGGATGAAAGCATCGCAGTAAACGGAGTATGCCTCACGGTCACAGAATTTGATGAGGAAACATTTACGGTTCAGGCTGTGGAAGAAACCCTTCGAAAGACCTCAATTAGAGAGCTAGAGGAAAAAGCACCGGTTAACCTTGAGCGTTCTCTTACATTGAATAGAGGCCTTGAAGGCCACCTGGTGCAGGGACATGTGGATACCACGGGTACTATCACGAATATCGAAAAGGAAGATACGGGATGGCTACTTTCGATAGACTACCCGGATGAATTTACCGATATGATCGTGGGGCGTGGCAGTATCACCATGGAGGGAATTAGTTTGACTGTGGCCCGGGAATCAGGACATAATTTCACCGTTGCTATTATCCCGTATACCTGGAATCACACCAACCTGAAGCACAAGAAAAAGGGAGATAAAGTAAACCTGGAATTCGATGTGATCGGTAAGTATGTAGTCAAATATTTGGCGAAGATCGGCAGGGATTCGTTATAGAAAAATTTAATTTCCATACCTCCTTCCCCGGCCACTCGGACTTGAGCTTCTCTCTAAATTCTTAAGTACCGGCAATTTCTGGAACAGACTCTGAATTTGTGAGCTGTTTACTCTCAGGCTGAAAAAATAGTATTGGAAATCCCCAAAAGGACGGATCTGAAAAGAAAGGTCCCAGCATTCGAGGTTTCGCTGTAGCGAGAATTCCGAAGGGAGCACTTCTTTGCCAATAAAATCATAGCCAAGTTCTGTGCTGAATTTCCATTTTGGCGTAAGGTTGAAAGAAATATTGGTGGCACGAATGGTTGCAGAACGTTGCGGGTCCTGATTAAACTGATATCGCCAGCTGTAGCTTAAATTCAACGAAAAACTCCACGGCGAACGAATGGGATTTATGGGGTCTAATCCAAAGCGGGTATCTATGGGATGAAAGCGGGCTTGATTAAAGGGATCGTACCGGCGGCGGTATTCCGGTGTAAAAACTTCCACCCCGTTTCCTCCCCGGAATGAGGTGCTGGCATTCACGCTAAAATTTTGAAGCTGGGCAATCTTTTTTCCATCCTCATATAAAAAACGATCGATCGGCTGACCATCTTCTCCGCGCTGGTAAAAGGAAAAACTTGCGGAAGCACTCAGATTTACGCCCGGAATAGCGTTAGAGCTGAGCGAAGTATTTAAGTTGCTAAAGTTTAGGCTGTCGGCGGCAAAGTTGTAGGATGAGCTAAGTGACAGGTTATCGATGAAGCGCAGAGTATTTTCAGAAACTTCTCCGGTGGTGTCCCTCTTTACCACTTTAGCCTCAAATACATTTCGAAGGGAAAAACTGATCGAGCGTTGTTCTCCTCTTCCGGGTCCGGAGAATACTTCGTTCTCAAAAATAGAATAACGTTGCGTAGTACCGGAGGTATCGGTTTGCACGGTTTGATAGTATCCCCACCGATCTTCGCTGAAATCCGGACGGTAATTGAAGCCGACGGAAGGACGAAGGGTGTGCCTAAAGCCTTCCACATTTCCGATCTTGGCGTTCGAAATTCCATACAAAGTAGTACTGAAATTCAATCCGGTGTCAAAGTCGCGGGCAGCTTCAAATTCATAGACTTTATCTGTTTCAATCCGGTTAGAGTCAGCGTTAAAGCTTTTGCGGATAGAGGATGGATACCAATATTCGTTCAGGTTGGCGCTGGCTGAGACGTTTAGAAACTGGCTTGGAATAAGCTGACCAATAGAAAGCCCCGCGGATTGCTGAAAACCGGCTTGTAGATAATCCTGATCTCCGGTAGCCTGTTCATACAGTTCACGGTCGGTAAGGGCATCAAAAAAAGTGATCTCAGAACTGTCGGCATCTATCGGGTCAAACTCAAAACGAGACCGCAGGGTGTTATTGTAGCTGAGGTTTATACTTTCGTACCAAGAGGTTTGTCCGGCCGGACTATTCTCATTTTGAAAGGGTGAAAAAGTCTTAAACCTGAAATTAGCAGATGGCCCACTTACACGAGTGGAGTAATTGGTGAAATTCTGAACCACCTGAGCGTTCGTGCTAAAGGTGAACAGGTTTTCGGGATGCCGGTAATTATAGGAGACTTTTGAGTTGGAATTCGTTTCTGCCCGATCGTTGATATTGTAGGAATTACGACGGTTAAACTCTGCAGTCCGGAGGTTCACATTTGCAGATAATGATGCATAAGGCGATAAATTCTGGTTGTGCTGAACCGAGAGTGATTTCTCAATATTCTCTGTAAAGTCGGGATCGGTGGGCTCCATACCACGATCGTTGGAATAACCAAGGCTAATTCTCCCGTTATAGTAATCCGTTCTTCTGTACTGCATCAATCCATTCAGGTAAAAGGTGCCGGAAGTGTAGATATCTCCATCCACTTGGCCTGTTAAATTATCGTTGAAATACTGAAACCACCCAACATTCTGAAGTCCGAGTCCGCGATCATTTTGTGCCTGAAAAGCATAAGTGGGCGTTAACAATCCCGAGCGTTTTTGTTCAATATCGGTAGGCACATAGCCGAACGGAAAAATGATGGGATAGGGAATATCTAAAATATAAAGCTGTGCATTGCTGAAGAATAATTCATCCTGATCTACCACTTTCATTCTTTGAGCCTGAATGTAGTAATACAGGTATTCGGGAGGACAAGTTGAGTATCGGCCATCTTGTATAAATACTTCGTTTTCATTGATGTTCTTGATCTTGGAACCGATCAAATGTCCCTCAGATATCTTTACCTGTGCTTCTTCAAACTTTCCTTTTTTGGTTTTGTAATTGAAGAGGATGCGGGTGCTTTTGATCTCTTCAGAATCCCGGGTCAGAACGGGGCGAGACAGCGTATCATTCGGGGTGAGCGTGCGGGCCTCAACCGTGCTATTATCAATATCCATGTTGATCTCCCCGGCCTTAAGCTGACCTGAAGTGTGCGTGACGCTGGCTTTCCCAAAAAGGAAGGCTTTCTTGCCCTCAGTGAAGTCTATGATAAGCGAATCAGACGACTGAAACTCTACCGCATCTTTCGGAATGCTTCCACCTGCAGAACGAATTTGGGAGGAAGACTCGTCCTCCTGAATTTGGGTGGTATCAGTTGTTACGGCTGTAGTGTCTGTCTGTTGGGCTGAAAGAGGAATTGCCATCAAACAAAAAAGGCAAATACCTGAAATGGTTTTGCCTATATGTGGTTTAATGACGAAAGACATGAAGTTGATCTGTTAAGAAAAAGAATCGAAAGCAAGACCGGCTGCACCCAAAAGCGCACTGTCGTTACCGAGGTTTTCAGCTACCAGTTCAAACCCTTCTTGAAACGGTTCCATCATTTGTTTTCGTATAACTTCGCGGGCAGGTTCGAATAAAAAATCACCCGCTTTAGAAACGCCACCGCTTACCACAAACTTCCTGATATCCATCATATGCACATAATTGATAATGGCATATCCCAGGCGATGGCCGCTTTTGGCTAAGATCTCAATAGCGAGTTCGTTTCCTTTTTTGGCCGCGTTGGTGAGGTCCACCGGTTCAAGTTTGTCAAAATCGTCAGAAAAGCTTTTGTACAACGGATTTGAGGGATTTTGAGAGATCAGATCTGAAGCAAAACGACTCAGAAAACGCTGCCCAAGGTAAGCTTCTACCGTTCCGCGGGTTACGCTGTTTGAAAGCGGGCCATGATAATCAATGATCACATGACCGAGTTCAGCAGCCATGCCCTGTGTGCCTTTAAATAATTTCCTTTCGTAGATGATGCCCCCGCCCACGCCTGTTCCAAGGGTGATCATAATAAAACTGTCGAATTGTTTTCCAGCCCCAAAATGCAGGGAACCCAAAGCGGCTACGTTTGCGTCATTTTCAATTCGGCAGGGTAAACTGGTTCTCTTAGTGATCTCTTCAGCGGCATTAACGACAGTCCAGCCCGGCAGGTTCGGCGGATTCTTAACAGTGGTCTGATCTTTGGAGACCATTCCCGGAAGGCCAAGTCCCACACCAATAATATCATGGTCTTTAATCAAGTCAGAGATCGTTTCCCCAATGCGGTCTAACAAAAGGTCCTTTCCCAGGCTGGCTTTTGTCGGTCGGGTAACCTGATCAATAATACCTTGTTCTTTATCCACCACGGCAGCTTTGATATTTGTGCCGCCCAGATCTACACCAATGGCTTTCATCTATTTTACTTTATGACTGAGATTCTTCCGCTGAAGATAACAGGCTGGATGGCATGAACCAAAAGAACCTATTCTTCGCGTTTCACTTTATACACGGTTTCGCCGGGCTTTCTCATCCCATATTCTTCGCGGGCAATTTTTTCGAGAAGGGCAGGGTCATTTTCAAGGTCTTCGATCTTGATCTTGAGTTCTTCAGAAAGTTTCTGAAGCTTGATGGTTTGCTCTTGCAGTTCTTTTTTCTGAGAGTAAAGATCCCATCGGGTTTTCAGGCTGTAGGTATCAACAAAAGTAAACCAAACTACCACAAAGGAAACGAGAAGCAACAGGAGAAAAGACTTCTTCCAGCGTAATGGGTTTAGTGAATGTAGGTTCATTAATTTGCCTGTAGATTTCCCTTTGCTCGCCAAAATACATTAATTTGGCTACTAAGTACAAATATGTGTTTCGGATCATGAAAAATTTTTTCGGGTTTCTTTTACTTTTTGGATGCTCTTTTTGTGGATGGGGTTTGCAGGGGAATACCGCATTCGCCCAAAGCGAAGAATGGATCAAGGTGTATTTTAATATGCCGGCTGATCAATCGGTGGCCCTTCCCGGTAATGAAAGCAATGACGAATGGGACCTGATCGGGACGCTGGAACTTCTTATTGATTCGGCCACCACCAGCGTTGATCTCTGTATTTATGATCTCGAGCATCCCCGAATAGCACATGCCCTTGCCCGCGCGGCCGATCGTGGCGTACAAGTGCGCATTGTTACTGACGATCACAACCGAACCGATGGCGGAGAGCTGGACCTTGAGGTCTGGACTATTTTGGCCAAAGCAGGAATTACCTCCATTGACGATGACGGGGATATTTACACTCCGGATGGTCATATCATGGATAACGACTTGGTAAACAACAGTTCTGACATGCATAATAAGTTTGCCATAATTGACTACAAAAGTCCTGCCACGGTTGACGATTACGTTTGGACCGGCTCTACCAATATGACCTACACGGGAGCTTTCAACACCAATCACACCCTCGTAATAAAGGATACGGAAGTGGCTCGTGTTTATACCGAAGAATTCGAACAAATGTGGGGTGATGGGGATGAGACACCTGAACACACGCTGGCGGTTTTTCACAAAGACAAAGTAAACGTCAGCCAAAATATTTTTGATGTGGGGGGAATCAAGGTGGAAGTATACTTTGCCCCTGTCAATCGCGACCGAACCAAACCGAGTGTAAGCGATCGCCTGGTTCAATTGATGGATGAAGAAGCACAGCACGGTATTAACTTTCAGGCCTTTGCCATCACCCCAAATATCCCGATCAGTAAGCAAATGTGGGATCAAACAGCAGATGGACAAATATTGTTAAGAGGACTCATTGATCGAGCTTTTTACAGTCGCTATGAAAGTGCCGGGGAGATCTGGGGAAGTTCTGAAGCCTCCACGGGAAATAGACTCATTTTGCCTGCAAACGAGCTCCGTAAACTTCACCATAAAATAATCTTACTTGATACGCAGCATCCCGATCCATCTGATATTGCTGTGATGGTAGCAGGCTCGTATAACTTTTCGATGAATGCAGAAATGAACAATGATGAGAATACGATCATTATTTATTCTGATGAGATCACCAACCAGTTTTATCAGGATTTTCAGGGAGCCTTAAATCGTGCGAATGAGGAGTCTTATCCACCCGCTCCGCCGGTTGATACGGAAAAATGGTACGATATCTACGCCATCACAGACGGGAGTCGGTTTGAGATCGAGATCGCTCCGGGTTTTGGATATGGCGTTCGGTTTTTAGGAGTGAATGTTCCTTCTATTTATGCCGGTGAAGATTCGGCTCGATTTTACTCAGGTGCAGCTGCGGATTATCTGCAAAATTTACTGGAAGGAAGGAAAGTCCGTATTAAAGGATATGACGGAGATACTCCTGATGCTCGGTACAATGCTTTTCAGGCTTATGTGGAAATGGAATATGATAATGGCCCGATCAGTCTGAACAAATGGTTGTTGGAAAAAGGATATGGAACCAGCTCGGTGTACTATCGACAGCATTCCGATTCTGTAGCAGCTTTTAAACGATATGAAGAAAGAGCTCGCCAAAACAACGAAGGAATTTGGAAGAATCCGGACAAGATCGGCAGTAAAGTTTTGCGAGCCGAGGAGGTGGATACCGGAAATCCTGCGAGTGTGGTTTATCCGATCAATATAAATACAGCAGATGCCGCCACCTTACAGCTGTTGCCCGGAATTGGACCGGCGTATTCTGAACGTATCATTACATATCGTGAAGAAAACGGTAGCTTCAAAAGCGTGGATGAGATCACCAATATACGGGGTATTGGGCCTAAAACGTTGCAGAAGTTGCGACCTATCACTACGGTGGAATAGAATAATTATCAGCCGTTATAACCCACACTCATGACTGTGATATCATCAGATTGATCTGCTTTATTCATGAACTTCAAAACATCAACGATCACATTTCTGACCAATTTACTGGTGTCATCTTTTGCATGTTTCTGAAGTAATTTCTCTAAACGGGGCTCTTCAAACATGTCACCAAGCTCGTTCGTGGCTTCAGTAACACCGTCGGTGAACATCAGGACCTTTTCTTCCGGCTGAAGGGTCAATTCTTTGGTTTCAAATTCAATCTCATCGATCTTGCCCAATAATAATCCATTGGTATTTTCCAGCTCTTCAATCATGCCGTCTTTTCTGATCACGTAAGGCAGATTATGTCCTCCGTTGCAGTATCTGACCTGTCCGGTTTTGGTATTCAATACCCCGTAAAAAACGGTTACAAACGTAGTGAGGTCGCTTTCCGGGATCAGCATTTCGTTCACTGTTTGCAGACATCTGCCTGGGTCATCAATTTGAGAGGCGATCGCTTTTATCATGGTTCGGGAAACCGCCATATACAAAGAAGCCGGAACGCCTTTTCCGGAGACATCCCCGATCACGAATCCTAAACGGTCTTCATCCAGCAAAAAGAAATCATAGAGGTCGCCGCCTACCTGTTTGGCCGTATGCATCTCGGCGTAAATACTGAAGTCCGTTCGATCCGGAAAAGGGGGGAACTGCTGAGGTAACATTTTTTTCTGGATGCGGGCAGCAGTTTCCAGATCGGTTTGTACAGCTTCGAGGGTCTTTTTATTCTCGACCCCAGCCTGTATAAGCTGTATCTCTTTCAACGTTTTTTCGATCGTTGTATTCAGGTCGGTGAAATCAATGGGTTTGGTCACAAAATCAAAAGCACCGCGATTCATTGCTGTTCGGATATTATCCATATCGCCGTACGCAGATACGATCACCGTCTTAAACATTGGGTTTTCGAGTTTTTGAGTCTCACTCAGGAATGTCAACCCATCCATCTTGGGCATATTGATGTCCGATAATACCAGGGAAATTTTAAGAGAATCATTGAGCATAGTCAGGGCATCTTCGCCATTTTCTGCAAAGAAAAACTCATACTCATCATTTTGGATTTGTTTACGGAATCGCTGTAAGATCAGCATTTGCAGATCCGGTTCGTCATCGACTACTAATATTTTATGCTGTTCCATAACCTAGCTTATTAAAACTATTATTGCTGCAGGAGCTGATTTACTTCTTCTTTTAACTCGTCAAAATCTATGGGTTTTGTAAAAAAGGCCTTTGCGCCCGAATTCATGGCTTTGTCGTAATTTTCCTGATCTCCGTAAGCCGAGATCATGCTTACTTTAATATTTGGGAATTCATTTTTTACTTTCTCAAGAAGCTCCAGCCCCGACATCCCCGGCATGTTGATGTCTGAGAATATATACATAACATCCGGCGGACTACTGCTTTTCAGTACTTCTAACGCTTCACCTCCGGAAAAGGCAAAAACCAATTCCAGTAATCCCTTCCTGACTTCCTTTCGAAATTTTTGGCGGAAAAGCATTTCCACATCTTTTTCATCATCTACTACAAGAAATTTCATTTCTGGGCCCGTTTAAATTAATATTCTGAAACATGTAAACTCGTTTTGTTTTGTTTCAATTTCTAAAATACCACCGTGTGCTTTGATAATGTCATTGGTTATTGACAATCCTAATCCTGTTCCTTCCGTACCTTTTTTTGTTGTAAAAAATGGCTGCAGTATTTGATCCTTGATCTCATCGGGAATGCCCGGTCCGTTGTCTTCGATTTGGATGGTTATATTTTTGCCAGTCTGTTGGGATCGAATCGTAAGTTTCGGCTTGTATTCTCCTGGATTCTGAATTCTGGATTCACCATTCAGCTTCTCCCGCATGGCATCAAAGGCATTATTGCTTAGGTTTACGATCACCCTTGAAAAATCTTCGCTTTTCAGAGGAACAGTTTCAATATTCTCATCCAGCTCAAAATTCAGATCCACACTGATCGGGTTTTTGCCGGCTCTCATCCCATGAAAGCTTAGGTTTACATACTCTTTCAGCAGTGAATTCAAGTCGGTGGGTTCCATTATACCTGATCCTCCCCGACTGTGCTCGAGCATGGATTTGACAATATTGTCAGCCCGGGTTCCATGTTCATAGATCTTTTTTAGATTTGTCTCAATATCATTTAAGATCTCAAAGCAAGCGGAGTTTTTGCCGTTATTACTTTTTGTCAGCTCTTCCCGTGCCTCATCTAGCAATTCTATACTTAGGTCAGAGAAATTGTTTACAAAGTTCAATGGGTTCTTTATTTCATGAGCGATGCCTGCTGTAAGCTGTCCGAGCGAGGCTAGTTTTTCCTGTTGTACCAGCTGCTGTTGCATGTTCTGGAGTTCGCTTAAGGTAGCATTGAGCCGGCGGTAGGCAGAGGCGTTATCAAGTGCGATGGCTGCATAGGTAGCAAGATTGCGGATCAGGTTTACATGGTAGGCTGAATATGCATCTTTCTTAAAACTTTGGGTGGTAATTACCCCGATCACTTTATCTTGATGAATAAGAGGTAAATAGAGTATGGATAAGGAAGCCTCTCCGGCAACAGGTGGCTTATAAGATGTAACGTATTTTGTATGTTCTTTTTCAAAGTCACCAATTATGATCTCTTCTTTATTCTTAAAACAATAAACAGCAAGCCGGTCATCTTCATCAAGGTAATTGGCAAAAGCCGGAAGCATTTCCCCTTTTTCTTTGGTTGCGGGAAAATCAATACGTTTCTTTTCTTCGTTATAAATGCCTACACCGAAAACAGCGGCATCCATAAGCGCATTAACGTGTTCGTACACTGTTTCTATGATCTTTTCTACGGAAAGGGTAGAGGTAATAGCACGACCGATCTGACTAAGTTGTTCAGTATCTGATCGTCGTTTATTTTCGGCCTCGGCTCGGAGCTCGGCTTCTCTTAAGGTTTGCCGTTCTTCTTCCTTTTTAGATATTCGGCGACGCTGTAAACGGTCTGTGCCAAATACCATAAAGCCAATCATTCCTATCCCCAACCCATAAGCCCACCAGGTTCGGTACCAAGGGGGCAAAATGGTAAGCCCTACTGATACTCCTTCATTATTCCAGATTCCATCCGCATTTGCTGCTTTTACATGAAACGTATATTCCCCTTCCGGAAGATTAGTATAGGTGGCAGTCCTTTTATTGCCGGCATCAACCCAGTCAGGGTCAAAACCCTCCAATTGGTAGGAATATGTATTCCCCTCAGGATTTGCAAAATGTAGAGCTACATAATCAAAAGCTACTTCATTCTGGGAGTAAGGAAGAGTGATTCTTGTGGTTTCACTTAGAGGTTTTTTGAGGGGAGAGTCAGGACCAATGGCTACTGATTTGTTGAAGATTTTAAAATCACTAAGGGCAATCTGAGGAGGTATTTCATTTATATGAAGTTGCTCTGGGACAAAAGCGGTTACGCCTTTACCACTTCCGAAATACATGACCCCATCTTTACTTTTAAAATAACCGTTTTGGGAATATTCGAGAGCCATTAAGCCATCATCTAGCCCATAGTTACGAAAGGTTTCAGTATCAGGATCAAAGTTGGATATACCGCCATTCGTACTCATCCACAGAGTATTATTTTTGTCGACAAGCACGGCATAGATGGTGTTGCTGGGAAGACCATCTTCTTCGGTGAAGTGTGTTGCCGTATTTGTTGTAATATCAAAGCGATTCAACCCACCGTTCTGCATGCCCAGCCATAATATATCGGGTTCATTCGTTCGTTGGGCTATGCTCGATATTTGGTTGTTATTTATAGTAGTTGTGTCAGATGGGTTGTATACAGAGGCAACGGTTGCGCTCCCTTCTGGTGATATGCGCACTAAACCATTATTGGTGCCTGCCCAAAGAATACCTTCAGTATCTTCGTGTAAACTTAGTACAGGCGGGCCAAATTCAGCGCCTAACTCTTCCATTGGTAATGGAATTTGATCGTATTGCCCCGTTCGGGTATCAAATCGATCAAGACCTCCAACACTCCCAATCCAAAAGATGTTTTTATCTGCTAAAGTAGGGCTCATAGAAAAAAGGTTATTACGTCCAAGGTTTTCTTCAAGCTGAGGGTGCCGGTATCGAGTAACCTTTTTTGTTGAACGATCGAATTGGTTGAGTCCCCCACTGCCACCAACCCAGAAATTACCATCAGCATCTTCTGCAAAAACTCGCTTATTACCGAAAAGGAGGGTTGTAGAGTCATCTGGGTTGAACGTATAACGGCTGGTTTCCCCTGAACTCATTTTAAACTCTGTGAGAATTTGACCTTCTGCGCCTACACCTACATCACTGCCAAGCCATAATGTGCCATCGGAATCCTCATAGACCCCCCAAACAATGCCCGGGGCAATGCTTTGGTCATTATTTGGATCATTTTTAAGGTGCGTAAAATTAACGGCGCCCGGGTTAAAAGCCTCCAGACCTTCCGTAGCGGTACCCACCCAAATAGTACCTGAGCGATCGGTAAACATAGCTGATACGTTATTGTCACTTAAGCTATAAGGATCTTGGGGGTCGTTTCTATATGAGGTGAATTTTTCCGATTGCATGTCAAAACGGGCCACCCCTGTTCCCGGGCCTCCTACCCACAGTACATTTGGGTTATCCGGGTCAGGAACTACCTGATGTAAAAAATTAAGTGGGTTGAAATTATCTCCTTCATTTGGTTCAAGCAGGTACCGTTCAAAATCACCTGTTTTCCTATTAAAATGTACAAGGCCATTTCCGGTAGCAAGCCAAAGGAAGTCGGTTTCATTTGGGGGTAAATATTGATCCAGAATATTTACATGATTCCCATAAAACTCTTGAGCTTCCGGGTCGAAGAGGAAGCGGGTTATCTCATCCGTTTCAGGATCTATTCTTGTAAGTCCATTAATGCTTCCGATCCATAAATAACCCTCATTATCTTCTGATATCCAGAACATTGTATTGGAGGAAATAGTACTTGAATCCTCATGAACGTGAGTGAAGCGAGTGAAAATGCCATCTTCACCGGCCTTCATTCGGTTTAGTCCAGCATCCAGAGAACTCACCCAAAGATTACCCTGGCTATCTTCAAAGGGCATGAATGTTCGGTTGCTTGAGATGCTTGTAGAATCGTCGGGATCATGGAAGTATTTTTTAAACTGTCCGGTTGACTGATCTAAACGGTTCAGCCCTCCATCTTCTGTAGTAACCCAGATGTCCCCGTTTTTGGATTCTTCCATCCCCCAAACCCAGTTTTCAGAAAGGGAAGTGGTATCAAAAGGTGTTTGTTGGTATACTTTGAATTCGTGACCATCATAGCGATGAAGTCCACCTTGTGTGGCGATCCAAAGAAACCCTTTACTGTCCTGCATGATGGTGTTTGCACTAGCCTGTTTCATGCCTTCGCCAAGACCGATATGCTCAAAACGAAGGGTGGGGGCCTCACTACTTAAGATCGTGGGCTTTTTCTCCTGTTCCGCTTGCCCAAAAATCGGAGTTGTGAGCAACAGATACAGTAATCCTGTTATCAAGAAATAATTAGTACGAAATGTCATCTTTTACCCACCTGTGGGGAGTTTAATAGTAAAGGTTGTACCCTCATCTTGTTTAGTGGTGACTTCTAAACTTCCACCATGTGCTTTGATAATATCGTTGGTGATGCTTAATCCCAATCCCGTTCCTTCTGTCCCTTTTTTGGTAGTGAAGAAAGGCTGTAAAATTTTGTCCTTAATTTCTTTTGGTATACCCGGCCCATTATCCTGAATTTCTATGAAAGTTGCCTGTTTATTATTGATCGTTCTTACTATTAATCGAGGTTTGTAGCTGTCATCATTTGTTTTCGACAGCTTTTCCCTCATCGCATCAAATGCATTATTGCTCAGATTTATAATCACCCGGCTAAAATCTTCAGCTATAAGTGGGACTTCTGTAATAGACTCATCCATTTCAAATTGAAGATCCACGTTGATCGGATCTTTCCCGGCGCGCATGCCATGAAAACTGAGATTCACATATTCTTTAAGCAAAGTATTTAGGTCAGTAGGTTCCATTTTCCCTGATCCACCCCGGCTGTGTTCCAGCATAGACTTTACGATAGAATCGGCGCGACTTCCGTGCTCATGAATTTTGCGGAGATTCATATCAATGGCATTCAAGATCTCCGTTGCTTCATCCACCCGCTTTTTATCCTCTGCTGAAAGCTGATTGCTGACAGCTGAAAGCTCCTCCCTAGTTTCCTCGATCAATTCCACGCTTAGCTCCGAAAAATTATTCACAAAATTAAGGGGATTCTTAATCTCGTGGGCGATGCCGGCGGTGAGCTGACCAAGACTTGCGAGTTTTTCTTGTTGGACCAGCTGCGACTGGGTAGCTTTGAGTTCGGCTAAAGCATCTTCAATGCCTGCCTTAGCTCTTTCCAGTTTTACAAAATCTTCGTACCGAGCATAGGCGATAGAAAAGGCTTTAGCCAGGGATTCCGACAGGCTGATCTCTTCCTCGTCGAGTGGATTCGTTGATCCTACGTAAAGCATTCCCTGGTTAAAGGGTAAAAACTGCAGATGCAGCGATTTCGGTGCTTCTTCAGCGCCTTGATATGATTCAAGATCAGGAACCTGTCCCTGCGCCATCATGGATTGGCCCCACTCCAAAAACTCTTCCCGGGTCCAGTGCTGTGTGTAGACGCTGCCCTGTTGCCAGGCATTTAGAGTTTGGGTGACAAGTTCACTGGAATCGAAGGGGAGATGCATCGCCGCGAGGGAAGTGCCGTCGGGTTTGGAAAGATAGACCTCGATGTGTTTATCTTCTTCCTGAATAATAAATATGCCGCATCGGATAAAGGGGATGCCTAGCGTGGTCAGTTCGTTCCAGATTAATGGGGTGATAATCCCAAGATCCTCAGCAGATCGCATACTTGCTATTTCACCACGCACCCGGTCTAAGGAGGCCTGCTTGGTGGCCTCAATGGCTTGCGCTTCCGCCTTTTTCAGATCAAGAAAACGGGTGTAGGTTTGGTCAAATACCCTGGTAAATCGTCTGAAAATGTCATGAGCTTCCGGAATCGGTTCGTAAGTGATGAACAGAAGAAACCCATGGGCAAATTTGCATAGGTGGTTAATTTGGTAGGTTGGCAATGAAAGTCCGGCCTCTTCGATCTCTCGGAAAATTGGAGTCAATTGGGGAAGGGATTTCATAAAGCCATAATGACTTTCTATGGCTTCTCCACCCAATTCCTGGGTGAAAAAAGTCTGATCTCCCTGAACAAAATCGTCCCATTCTTCAAAAGAAACTTCGCCATGATGGGGGAGCAGGAAAGGCTTTTGAAGGGTGCCTTCACTACTCATAATGCAAATGCTGGACCTGCTGTCTTCCTCTAAAATACAATATCCACAGCTCCAGGCTGGAATACCAAGAGATTGTACTTCCAAAAACAAGAGATTGGCCACTTCCGGCAACTCATCGCTCGACTGCATACCCATGGTTCGGGAGCGGACTTTTTCGAGTGATGTTTCAATTTTGGCTTCACGCGCCTGTTCTTCTGCTTTCTTGAGATCCAGAAAACGGGTGTAGGCCTGTCCAAAAACCTTTGCAAATCGTATGAAAATCTCGTGTTCTTCTTCTGTGAATTCATCCAGGCTGTATCGGCCAAAATTTAAGGTGGCTTCATTTAAGATTACTGTAAATCGTGTCCATCCGGAAGCATTGAGAATCAGCTCTTTTCTTTTCTTGGGTATTCTTTTGAGGTCAGAATATTTGAACAGCAGCTTGAAAAAGGAGTCTTTTTCCGCCTTTGAATAGCGATCACTGAAATAATCCAGACCTTCGTTCAGTGCGTTGTAAAAATTTAAGGTGATGGTATGGTCGATATAGGGAATATGAAATTTTTCGAGGTAATCTTGCCCCTCAACATCCACCCAGATATTTAATCCTGTTTTCGGGTCATAAGTATAGTCAGTATAAATTTGAGAGTAGTGGAGCTGTATACCCAGTTCATGAATTCCCATTCCGATTTCTCTGACTACATCGATCAGATCATCACTTTTGTGCATTCCCATTGATCGTGCCCTTACACGTTCCAGAGCCGCTTCGATCTTGGCTTCGCGCGCCTGGGCTTCCGCTTTTTGCAGATCCAGAAAACGGGTATATGTCTGCTGAAAAACTTTAGCAAAGCGTTTGAAAATATCATAGGCTTCGGGAGCCGGTTCAAAGGTTATAAATATGATATATCCATATTTGAAATAGGCTACATGGTCAATTTGCGAGGTTGGGAAGGGTATGCCTTCATCTTTCATTTTCAGCAATTGGTCACCCACACCCGGCAGGCTGCATAAATAATCGTAGTGTGCAGGGCACTCATCCTCCCCGATCTCATTGATCAGGAGTGTTTCCCCCCGCTGACCGGCCTCATAGTAGTCCAGAAAGACTCCTTCTCTTGGCGTTCTGTACCTGGGAAACGTCCCCTGGCCGTTACTTCCCCATTCAATCGATCCATCCGGATGATCATCGTAGATGTTGAACGCACAGAACCAGGTATCGATGCCTAGTGCGTGAACCTGCTTAACCAGCTCAAGGGAAAGATCTGCCAGCTCATCACTTTGATGCATGGCCATGCTTCTGGCTCTCACCCGTTCCAGCGCCAGCTGTATTTCTGACTCCCGGGCTTGCGTTTCCGCTTTTTTGAGGTCGAGGAAGCGCGTGTATGTTTGCTGGAATACTTTAGCGAACCGCTCTATTAAATTAATAGTGGTTTCCTGCGGTTGACTATGAGTAGTGATCCCGATAAAGCCATGAGAGAAGAAAACCGAACTGAGAAATCGGTGCTTTTTGACGTTCTCCATTTTAAAGGGAATGCCTACTACCTTTCCCATATAGCGGATCCAGTTTTCCAGCTCTTTGCCATGTATGTCCTGAATAAGATGCGCTGCATCATTTTTCCAGGTTTCAAAGCACTCGGCAATAACAGGTGAGTTTTTTGCTTTGGCATTAAATGTATTCTTTATTTTAAATCCGCTTTGATCCGTTACAAATACGTCGAAAGATTTATCTTCCTTGTTTGCAATACAGATATTGAAGCGATCGGGAGTCGAAGTGAGTGAACTGATCTGTTCAAACATAACAGCAGCTACTTCGCCCAGCTCTTCACTATTATGCATGGCCATTGTTCGGGCACGAACCCTCTCAAGGGCCAGTTGTATCTTTGACTCTCTTGCCTGTGCCTCTGCTTTTTGGAGATCCAGGAAGCGCGTGTAGGTCTGATCAAAGACCCTGGCAAATCGTTTGAGGATCTCTTGATTCGAATACGGTTCGAGCGTAATGATCAACAGGTATCCGTGTGAAAAATAGGCGGCATTCCACTGCTGCCACTCGGGAAAGGAGAGACCCTCATCCAGTATTTTCTGGAAAAACGGCCTGACCTCCGGAAGGGTCATCATGTAATTGTAATGGCTTTTGAGGTCTTCTCCGCTCCCTTCTAATGCCAGAAATTCCATCTCATTTTTCCATCCCTCATACATTTTTTTATGAGCAGGATCTTCGGTATTGGGAATTGAAACGGCTGGGAATACGCCATTTTCATTTGCAAACCAGAACTCGTCATTGTCCGCATCCTCTTCACACAACCCGAATCCGGTACCCCAGAGATTACCACCCAATGTTCTAATCTGATCAAACAGTACAGAAACTACATCGGCCAGTTCTTCAGAATTTTGCATGGCCATGGTCCGAGCTCGGACTCTTTCAAGGGCCAGTTCAATCTGAGCTTCGCGGTGCTGACGTTCAGCGGATTTCAAATCTTCAAATCGCTTGTAGGCAAGGTCAAATACGCCGGCAAAACGGACGAGTGTATCGACTGCGTCTATTGGCGGATCGGGTACCACACCGGGCAGGCTGAATCCGATCTCACCATGGGTAGTGCGTGCCATGATGAATGTGAGTCCGCCGATGTGCCGGATATCATCCAGGCTCGGGGCCTGAGGATCCACCTGCTCAAAATCACCCAGGGAGATCATCTTATCCACGTAATCCACGGCCGTATCCACGTCCATGGCTAAAACGTAGGTGGGTTCCTTACTTTTTTCCCACGCTGCTACGGGTTCAATGTCACCGTGAATATGCCGGGGGAGGGTCATCACCATTCCGATGCGGGTGCCGTCGCCGGAGGTCATCGCCTTCTCGTAGGTATCCGGCAGCCAACGCATGTGCCAAAAGTAGTGGGCCTCATGCCCGAGATTTACAAACTCCGATCGCATGGTCACCACAATATCGAGCAGGTCGGATGATTCTTTCATGGCCGTGGCCTGTGCACGGATGCGCTCCAGGGCAGCTTCAATTTTCAATTCTCGGTTCTTGCCATGAAGATCGGCTGTCTGCTCATCAACCAGCTTTTGAAGCTTCTCATTTTCCCGTTTCCACTCCTCCATGTGC
>CERJ01006305.1_pt1 | contig 31397 bp, 37 predicted proteins | sample 530781 | NCBI WGS metagenome assembly CERJ01 (sample SAMEA2620967, study PRJEB7988) | marine metagenome | biome: marine biome (ENVO:00000447); feature: deep chlorophyll maximum layer (ENVO:xxxxxxxx); material: "saline water (ENVO:00002010), including plankton (ENVO:xxxxxxxx)" | depth 30 m
AGTTTTACCTTTTACACCAAAAGAAAAAACTAAAGGTGGTATTATATTTTCACAAGAGTCTTTAGATAAATCACGTATTGCTACAAACTGTGGATACGTAATTAAAGTAGGACCATTAGCTTATAAGGATAAAGAAAAATTTCCTGAAGGTGCATGGTGTAAAGAAAAAGATTGGGTGCTATTTGCACGATATGCGGGTTCGCGTATACCAATAGAAGGCGGAGAAGTTCGTCTTCTTAACGACGATGAGGTTCTTGGAACTATTAAAGATCCAGAATCTGTGTTGCATTACATATAACATAGGAGGATGACTATGCAAGAAACAGAAGAAAACAAAAACGTTCCTATGGTTGATATTGATACATCAGGTCCAGAACATGATGTTGAAATAAAAGAAGACAAACAACCAGAGGTAATAGAAGAAACATCTGACGCTACGGATAAAACTTATGAAAACGAGCGTGAGACTAAACTAGAAGAAACTAGCTCCGAGCCTAAAGAGGCTAGTAGCGAGGAACAACAAAAGAAAGACGAATTAGAGAATTATAGTAAAGATGTTCAAAGAAGAATAGCTAAGCTTACAGGTAAATGGAGAGAAGCTCAAAGACAAAGAGATGAAGCTCAAAGACAGAGAGATGAAGCTGTTAATTATGCCAAAGCTCAATCAAAAAGATATACTTCTTTAGAAACAGAGTCGATTAAAGATAGAACAAGTAAAATCCAATCTCTACTTGAAGCTTCAAAAGCAAAATTAGCTCAAGCAAGAGAAGCATCAGATATCAATGCTGAAGTAGAAATTCAAAAAGAAATATCTAGATTAGGTTATGAAGAAGCTAGATTAAGTGAATTTTCTGCTAAAGCTGAAAAAGAAGTTGATGAGCCAAGACAGGAGTTTACTCAACCTATTCAAACTCAACAAGAAGAACCTATGCCTGATCCCAAAGCAGAACAATGGGCTTCAAGAAATAGATGGTTTGGTACAGATAAAGCTATGACTTATACGGCTTTTGACCTACATAAAACACTTGTTGATGAAGAGGGTTACGACCCTAAATCAGACGAATATTATGTTGAAATTGATAAAAGATTAAGGGTTGAATTTCCACATAAATTTGATACTAATAATGATACTAAACAAGGTATTACGACTAAGCCTGTGCAGACAGTAGCGTCGGCGACGCGAAGCACAAAGTCTAGTCGCCAGACTGTCAGACTCACCCCTTCTGAAGTCGCTATCGCCAATAAATTAGGAGTGTCATTAGAAGATTATGCAAAACAAAAGAAAATCATGAAGGAGGTTTAAGCATATGGAAAAAGATAAATTAAAGACCCCTCGTGCGAGTCAAACTAGAGAATCTGAAAACAGACCTCAAACTTGGACTCCACCGTCTGCACTAGATGCACCCGAGGCGCCTATGGGTTATAGGCAAAGATGGCTAAGAGCCGAAGTACTAGGTTTTGAAGATACAAAAAATATGTCTGGAAAACTTAGAGGAGGATGGGAATTAGTGAGAGCTGATGAATATCCAGGAAAACATTATGACTCTTATGCTGAAGGAAAATACTCAGGTGTTATAGGCGGAGGCGGCCTTGTGTTGGCAAGGATACCGGAAGAGCTCGCAAAGTCTCGAGAGGAATACTATCAAAAGTTGACCAGAGATAGAGACGAAGCAATAGCAAACGACCCTCTTAAGGACCAGCATAGTAGTATGCCCATCAACGCTGATAGGCAAAGTCGCGTAACTTTTGGTGGCCCTAAAAATTAATTTTTTAGCGATACCGAGTACGTAATATAAACTTTAAAAGGAGAACAACATGGCTATATCAAGAGCCCAGTTAACAAAACAACTGGAACCAGGCTTAAATGCCTTATTTGGTTTAGAGTATTCAAGATACGAAAACCAACACGCTGAGATATTCGAGCAAGAGTCATCTGACAGAGCTTTCGAAGAGGAAGTAATGTTATCAGGATTTGCAAACGCTTCAACAAAAGGTGAAGGTTCTGCAATTACTTATGATTCTGCAAACGAAACATTTACAGCGAGATACACGCACGAGACTATTGCTCTAGCATTCGCAATCACTGAAGAAGCGATTGAGGATAATTTGTATGACAGACTTGCGTCTAGATATACAAAAGCTTTAGCAAGATCTATGGCGAATACTAAACAAGTGAAAGCAGCAAATGTATTAAACAATGCGTTTAGTTCTGCGTTTCCTGGCGGTGACGGAAAAGCGCTTTTAGCGACTGACCACCCAACAATTGCTGGATCTTTCAGCAATACTTTAAGCACTGCAGCTGACTTAAACGAAACTTCATTAGAGCAATCATTAATTGATATTAATGCATTCACTGATGAAAGAGGTTTAAAAATTGCAGCTAGAGGAGTAAAAATGATTATTCCTTCTGAGTTACAATTTACAGCTGAGAGATTAATGAAATCTGCTCAAAGAGTTGGAACTGCTGATAACGACATCAACGCTATCAACAACATGGGAATGATTCCACAAGGTTACACTGTGAATAATTTCTTAACTGATACAGATGCGTTTTTCATCAAAACTGATGTGCCTAATGGAATGAAATATTTTGTTAGAGCGCCAATTAAAACAGCAATGGAAGGTGACTTCGATACTGGTAATGTTAGATACAAAGCAAGAGAGAGATACTCTTTTGGTTTTTCTGACCCTAGAGGTATGTTTGGTTCACCTGGAACTGCGTAATAGAAAATAGGAGGAGATAATTATGGCATTATCACAAGTTGGTTTCGGACTTAAACCAATAAACAAAGTAGGTTCAAACTATAACGCTGCCCAGGTTAGTGAATACATTGGTTTCAATGGTGGCTATAGCTTGGCATTTCAAATGCCAGTTAAAGTTGCGACTGGATTAGGTAATAGCACTCAAGTAAGACCGCAGTACAGTGAGAATGATACAATCACAGGTTCATTTATTGGTGTTTCATACGAAGACAGAAACACTGGTAAACCTGTATTCGCTGATCACGTAACAAGTAACGATTTAATAATTAACCGTTTCAATTACGAAACAGACACTGCATCTTACTTTATTACTGATGATCCTTATCAATTATACTTGATTAAGGTTGATTCAGATATGACGGTAAGTGCAATGAATGGAAACTATTTTCCAAATTATGCTGGAGCGTTACCTAACGTAACTACTACAGCTGATGGTAAAAGATCTATTGTTAAAATGGACACTGACAGTAGCCCTACATTCAACTCAGATGCAGTATTAAAGTTTATACATGTTGGATCTAGTGTTGACGACAAAGAGTTCTCAAGCACTGGTACTTACTCACAAAGCAATAGTGATATACTAAATGCAGGAAGTAACGTTGTAGTAATGATTAATAGACACAGATACAAAGCTGGAACTTTCGGCGGAACTGGTTAATCATTAATTAAATTTTTTATTGAAAGGCCCCATTGATTGGGGCCTTTCTTTTTGATAGAAAGGAAAAATGAAGTATTTAATAAAAATATATACAAAAGAAATACAAACTAAATTTGTTACAGAAAGTAAAAAAACTTTAAATACCATAGAAGATGTACATAAGATAATCATTGACTATATGGGAGAAAATAGTATAGAATGGGAGCCAAATTCGTTACAATTTAATGGCACTGCCACAGGTTGCGAATTTTATATAACCTATGAGGAGGTTAATGATGGCTACGAGCAAGATGGCATTATTCGCGAGAAAAATCCAACTTGAATCCACATGGAATCAGTTGTTTCTCAAGAATCAAGGAGTGATAACTCCTGATATGTCTGTGTTAGGAGATCAGATCAAAAAAACGATCAGAGAAATCCTATTAACACAAGAAGCTAAGCCTAGTAATCCAAGAGATGGTGAAAATCACCTTTTCGCTGGATAATTAGGTCTTTAAATATATTCTCTACAAAAGTGGTCAACACTTATAAGTATCTATTGCTTTTTTATAAAATTAGTTATATTTTAATTACACTATACATTTATATTAGAACGTAGACGAGTATAGTCGACGGCCTAGAGACTACGTTCGGAAACTAGGAGGATACAATTATGGCAAATACTACATTTTCAGGACCGGTACGATCACAAAACGGTTTTGAGAAAATTTCAAAAAATGGCACTACTGGTTTAGTGTCTGACGTTACACAGGACTATGGTGTAAAAGACGCAAGAAGACAATATTTATGCGAAAACTTTCAACGTAGACCTCAATTAAATGCATCAATAGGTGTTGCAGCAAATTTAGATTTTGAAGTTCTTGGAACTAATGCAGCAGATGCAGGTGTTACTTTTCCATCGACTACGTCTGGTATTAACATCGCAACAGCTGGAGCAGATCAAGATCAAATTATTATTGCTCCACATCTTGATACTAACCAAACAGCTTGGACTGGTACTAAATGGGGTACTGAAAACCAAACTCAATGGGAATGTTCAATTTTATTACCAGCTCTTGACAATCAAAAAGTTTGGGCAGGTTTGAAATTAACTAATGATCAATTGATTTCAACAGATGCAGATCAAGTGTTTTTTAAATATCAAACAGATGCTAATAACTCAGAATCATTCACTGATTTTACTAAATGGCATTTTGTTCATAGTATAGGTGGAACTGATTTTATCAGTCAATTACCTATTACTGTTACTACTAACACACCATATCATTTTAAAATAATTATAGATAAAGATAGAAAAGCAACTATCTTTGTAAATGGTGTTCAGTACAATGTAACTACTACATCTGGTAGTACAGGTGGAACTGCAGTTACTTCTGTAGCACCTGGACAAGTCCCTGTAAAAACAGGAGCGTTAACTAATGATGTAGACTTTATTCCTTATATTGGAATTGAAGCAGGCGCTGCAGCAGCAGAGTCTTTGACTGTTCAATACCAAAACATGAATAGAGAACATTTTGAAAATATAATTATATAATAATTATTAATAACAAACTCGGGGCGCCTGGTAATGCAGGCGTCCTTTAAAAGGAGAAAAAATGGCAGACACAGTTTTAAACACAACCGTATTTGACGGTGCAAAAAAATTAATAACTCATTACAATGTAGTTGGTGATGGAACAGGTAATACAACAAAGATAGTTGATGTTTCTACATTAGCAACAAGCACTTTAAATGGAAAAGCTTGTACAAGAGTTAAATTAATCAAAGTAGATTTTAACGTTTCAGTTACAGCTCCAGTTGATGGAATTAGATTAGCATGGGATGCTACAACTGATGTTGTATTTCAAACACTAGCAGGCGAAATGTCTTTTGACTATTCAGCTTTTGGTGGACTAAGAAATACTAATGCAGCAGGAGTTACAGGAGACGTTAATTTAACATTGCCAGCTCACACATCAGGAGATACCGCTACTGTTGTATGTACGTGGCTAAAACAATACGACTAGGAGTATTAAATGGCAATAGCCACAACTAGTAAATTTGAATCAACTTTTTCTATTGATGAAGTTATAGAAGAATCATACGAAAGACTTGGATTACAAGTTAATTCTGGTTATGATTTAAAATCCGCAAGACGTTCTTTAAACATAATGTTTCAAGAATGGGCTAATCGTGGTCTTCATTATTGGGAAGTTGCAAATAATTCTTTAACGTTAGTTGATGGTCAATCTGAATATACAATGTTTAGAGATCCTTCAGATGGAACATCTGATGCTACAGCAGTCTATGGAGTAGATGATGTTTTAGAAGCTGTTTATAGAAACTCACAAAATGTTGACTTTCCACTTACAAAAATAAATAGATCTGCATATCAAGCTTTATCAAATAAAACTGAAACAGGTTTACCTACTCAATATTGGGTCCAAAGATTTATAGATAGAGTTACAATTACTTTGTATCTAGCTCCTGGTTCAAATGAAGCAGGAAATACTATTAACTATTTTTATGTTAAAAGAATTAAAGACGCTGGTGATTATACAAATGTAGCAGATGTACCTTATCGTTTTGTTCCTTGTATGACAGCAGGGTTAGCTTATTATCTTGCAATTAAAAAAGCACCTGCAAGAATTCAAGAATTAAAAATTCTTTACGAAGATGAACTTCAAAGAGCGCTAAGAGAAGACGGCTCTTCTAGCAGCTCGTTTATAAGTCCGAGAACATATAATCCAAGTGTCTAATTTATCTTCAGGAAAATACGCAAAATTTATTTCTGATCGTTCAGGATTAGAATTTCCATACTCTGAAATGGTTATAGAATGGAATGGTGCTAGAGTTCATATTTCAGAATATGAAAAGAAACACCCACAATTAGAACCAAGACCTATAGTAGCTGATCCACAAGGATTAAGAAATGCAAGACCTGCAAGAACGGAGCCAAAAGTAGCTGCTTTATTAACTAGTAATCCTTTTTCTTTTGAAAGTGGCTCTACCACTATGACAGTTTCTATGGCTATTAATAGTCCAAGAGCTGTAGATGATGTAGTTGTTTTTAGAAATGTTTCTCCTATTTCAGGAGTTTCTAGTTTTAATAATTTGTCTTTTGTAGTAACTTCAGCTACAACTACTAATTTAACAGTTAATTTAAGTTCTGCTGCAACACAAACAACAAGAGGAGGTGGAGCTATTGCATCAATAGGTCCAGTAACATTAACACCATGACATATGATGAATTAGTAACAAAAATTAGAGATTATACAGAAGTAGATGCAAATGTTTTAACATCTACTATTGTTAATGGTTTTATCCAAGACGCTGAATTTAGATTATTAAGAGATGTAGATTCAGATAATAATAGACGTTATGATACCTCTAATTTAGTAAATGGACAAAGATTTATAGATATACCTTTAAATACTTTAGTTATTAGATCTGCTCAAGTTTCAGATGGTACAAATTTTAATGCAGGCACAACAAGAACTTTTTTAGAAAAAAGAGATACTAGTTTTATTTCAGAATATAATTCTTCAGGAGATACAGGACAACCTAAATACTACGCAAATTGGGATGAAAATACAATTGCTTTAGCTCCTATTCCTGACAATACTTATGCAATTCAAGTAAATTACATCTTGAAACCAGAAGGTTTATCGAGTACTAATACAAATACATACTTAAGTGATGAATTTCCAAACGGTCTTTTGTATGCTTGTCTTGTTGAAGCGTATGGATTTTTAAAAGGTCCTGCAGATATGCTTCAATTTTATGAACAAAAATATACACAATCAGTTCAAGGTTTCTTAGCTGAGCAAGTGGGTAGAAGAAGAAGAGACGAGTATCAAGATGGAGTTCCAAGATTAAGTAAACAATAGGAGAAAAATTATGGCAATAACACAAGCTTTAGCAGATTCTTTTAAGAAAAGTCTTCTTGATGGAGATATGGATTTTAGATCAGCAGGTGGAGATACTTTTAAATTAGCTTTATACACATCTGATGCAACTTTAAATGCATCAACTACTGCTTATACAACAACTGAAGAAATTCCAGCTAGCGGACAATACGCTGCAGGTGGAGGAACTTTAATTAATAGTGGAACATCTGTTGCTACGAGCACAGCAATTGTAGATTTTCAAGATTTATCGTTTACCGGAGTAACTGTTAATACAAGAGGTGCATTAATTTATAATTCATCTTCATCAGTTACATCAAACGCTGCAGTTGCAGTTTTAGATTTTGGTTCGGATAAAACAGTAACGGCTGGTACATTTACAATTCAGTTTCCTGCTTTTACAACAGCCGCTGCAATTATTAGAATAGCTTAAGGAGAAACCTGATGGCAGATTTTGTCGTAGGTGCCAGTCTTAAAGCTAACCGTAGTGGTAGTCTTGGAAACTCAGGATCGTTAGTAACTACACCTATCCCATTTTCAGGATTAAGATCAGTTAATTGTGGAGCGCAAAGCGGATTAAACGGATTATACCTACCAATTAATGAATTTGAATATTCATTCTATAATGATTTTACTATTGAATGTTTTTTAAGAGGAGATGGAACTACTAATGATGGTGGTTTTTTAAATTTTAATGTTCAAATGGGAACTTACACTCCTGGAGAATTAAATTTCATGATTGATGGAGATGAACTCATGATGAATAATTATGAGTTTCCAGGAACGGGTTATCGTAAAAAAATAGGAGTAGATATTGGTACAAGAACGACAACTGATTGGTATCATTTTGCTTGTGTAAGAAAAGATAATAAATATTCTTTATTTTGGAATGGTAATAGAGTTGCTTACGATGTTGATTCAGCAGGAAATGGAACTGCCGATACTATAGATATAGATAGTGATGATGCGTATTTGTTTAAACCTTTTGGAGGAAATTATCCAATTAATCAAGGAAGGTTACCTACTGTTTTTTTAGGATCGGGTGGTAATAAGCCTTCAGATCAATCTGGAAGTTTCCATTGGGGTGGATATATAGCTAATTATAGAACTTCATACATTGCTCAATATGATCCTAGTAGTTCTACTTATACTGTTCCAAGTGCTGCTTTTTCAAATTTTAGCGGAACCACAACTTATTACAAAGATGCAACTAACAATGATTTTTATAATGAATCAGATAATTTACCTACAACTTTTAACGATCTTGTTTTAGAAAGTACGGCTGTAGGTAGTGTTACAACAGTGGAAGAGAATAACGTTAACTATCCAATTGTTGCAGCGACAAATTTAACTAATACTTTTTTAGGAAGTGTTACTACTCGAATAGATATTTCAATTAGTGCAACTGGTCTTGGTATGACTTCGTCGGTAAGTAATGTAGGAGCCGGTTTAGGTATTTTAGTTCCGATAACAAGTTTTTCTGCGACTGCTAGTTTAGGAGATGTAAAACTACCTTTAGTATGGTCAAAAGTTCAAACAGGAACTACTACAAATTGGACAGAAGTAGACACAGGTGAAACAGTATAATTGACAAAATAACACATAAAGGATAAAACAAGATATGGCATCAACATTTTCAACAAGTCTAAAATTAGAGCTTATGGCAACCGGCGAAAACGCTGGTACATGGGGAACTAAGACAAATACAAATTTAAGTTTAGTAGAACAAGCGATTGGTGGTTATCAAGAAATAGATGTTGCGTCTTCTGATGTAACATTAACTATGTCAAATGCATCAATTTCAAACGCTAGAAATATGGTTCTTAAACTTACAGGAACTCTAGCAGGTACAAGAGTTGTTACATTACCAGATGATATAGAAAAAGTTTTTATAGTTGTAGATGGTACAACGCACTCAGGAAATACTCTAACTTTCAAAACTGCAACAGGTACAGGAGTAACTTTAACAGAAGGTAAAACAGATATTGTTTTTTCTGATGGTACTAATATTGTAGGTGTAACTGGAGCAAACTTATCAGGTGTTACATTAGATCAAGTTTTAGAAAACGGAGATACTTCAGATGGAACTATAAATGTTAGTACAATAAATGTATCTGGTACTATGACTGCAGATCAAGTAGATGATTCTAAAGGTGAAATAAGATCAGTTCCTATTAATACAAAATCTTCAGACTATACACTTCAAGCAAGTGACCATGGTAAAATAATTTCTATCTCAGCTGGAGACATAACTGTTCCTTCAGGAGTTTTTACTGCGGGCCAAACAGTTACAATTTATGCAGATGGTGCAACAATAGACATAAATAGATCTGGTGTTACTATGTATTGGGCTCAAACAGGAGCTGACGCTGATAGAGATTTACAATCTAGAGGTGTTGCAACTATTGTATGTGTTGCATCTAATACATTTGTAATAACAGGTGGTTTACTATCATAGGAGTGTAACTTGACACATTATTCACTTCTACTAGGCTCATCAAGTGGTGCAAAAGAAGCTTCAAGTTATACAACTAAATCTGCAGGTCAATCTTTTACTATAACTGTACCTACAGGATATAATGCTATTCACGTTCAATACGCTGTTGGTGGTGGAGGCGGTGCTACTGGTGGTATCTCTTATGATAAAGCAGGTGGTGAATCTTCGGGGCCAGCTGGTGGTTCAGGAGCTTTCGTATCTGATGTAATATATTCTGTTAGTGAGGGATCTTCTTATTCTGCAAATACAGGATCTGGAGGATCAGGAGGAAATCAAACAGGTAATTTTGGTCATCCAAGAATAGGTTCAGCAGGCACTCTTTCTAAAATAAATGGATTATTTCAACTTAATCCAGGTGGTGGAGCAAGTTTGACTGGAGGAGGTGTACAAGGACCTTTAGCTTCTGGTTCAGGAGGATCAGCAGGAAGTTTTTCAGAATCTGGAACAAGAATTACATCTGGATCTTTTTTTAATAGCTCTTTTGATTTAATCACAATTGGAAATGTTTCTGAACTAAGAGGTGGACCGACAGGCACTTTTAATTCATCAGGTAATGGCTATGCAGGCGCTTGGAATGGAAACTGTGGAGGTGATAACTGTAGAATTGGAGGAAGAGGAGGAGCTACTTCTTATGCAGGATCAGTTGCCGGAGGAACTGCAAGTAGTTCATCAGGTAGTGGTACTAATGGTGGAAATGGATCACGAGGATCAGGTGGTGGTGGAGGAGCTGCTCAAGTTACAGGTGGTGGTGCTACCAATGGAGGATCTGGCGGCGGTGGAGAAATGAGATACAGATTCTTAAATGTATTTTAAACCAAAAAAGATTGTATTTAATTCACTTTTAAAAAAAGTTTCTTTCGATATTATTAAACCTCATCAACAAAATTTAAACAAAGAATTAATAATTCAATTAAAAAAAGAAATAAAAGAAGAAGGATTATTATGTCCTTTAGTAATAAATATTAATAATAAACTTATTGATGGTCACCATAGATATGAAGCTATTAAAGATAAATGCACAGAAATAGATGTTTATATTGTTAATAGTAAATATATGAAAAAATATTTATCTACATTAAATAGTTATGTATGGTTTGACACTCTTGAAAAATTAAAAGATTATTGATATATTAATAGTAGAAATTATGAAAGTTCAATTTAATAAAATTTTTGGTGAAAACATCTATATGTCTAAATTAGATGATTTTGAAAAAATAAATAATAAACTTATACCTATTATTGAAAAAGACATAACTCCAACTAATTCTCAATTTGCAAGAACAACAGATGTTAAACCAAAAGATTTACAAGAAATAAATGACAACTTACATTTAAATAAAAAATTTAAAGCTTTATATGATCAAATTAAATTACATATTTTAGAGTATTTAAATATACAAAAATATAATCTTAAAGTTTTTGATACTTACATATTAAAATCATGGGCTACATTATCTATTAAGGAACAATACATACATAACCATAAACACATGGCTTCTCATATAAGTTTTGTTTATTATCCAAGAGCTGAAAACCAAGGTAATTTAAAATTTGTTTCTAATTTAGGTTACAATAATCACATGTATATTCCATCTAGAGAAGAGTACTTTACAGAGTTTAATGAAACTAATTACAGCACTATGACAGTGCCAGCTCAAACAGGTTGTATTGTAATATTTCCAAGCAGTATGTTTCATGAAACAGAGATAAATCAAACTCAAATACCTAGAATTTCTATATCTGGTGATGTATTAATTACAATGAAACCTGGTATAAAGTCAGAACATTGTTTTCCTTCTCCTAATACTTGGTTGAAAATATAGTAATTTCTTTATATAAAGAAGTTATGGCTTTAAGAAATACAATTATTCGTCCTGGTATTAACAAAACTGATACACCTTCTGGAGCAGAAGGACAGTGGATTGATGCTGATAATATTAGATTTAGATATAGTCAACCTGAAAAAATAGGTGGTTGGCAAGCAATAGGTCAAGAAACTTTTGCAGGACCTGCAAGAGATCAGCACACGTGGTCTGCGTTAGATGGAAAAAAATATGCAGCATTAGGGACATCACAGATTTTAGCAATTTATTATGAAGATAAATTTTATGATATAACACCTTTGGATACTGCAATTACTATTGCAAGTAATGCTTTTACTACAGTTAATGGCTCATCTATTGTAACTGTAACAACTTCTACTTCACACAACTTAGCGGTTGGTCGTTACATAAAATTTAGCGCAGTAGGTAGTTTACCTGGTGGTTACATAGATACAGATTTTACAACAGATGTTTTTGAAGTTTTAACAGTGCCAAGCGCTACAACTTTTACAATTGATTTAGAAAAAAATGCAAATGCTTCTGCTACAAGTGGAACAGCAACAATTACACCTTATATAAGTGTTGGTCCTACCTTTCAAACTTATGGTTATGGTTGGGGAACTGAGTCTTGGGGAGGAGAAGATGATGGTGCAACTTCTACAACTTTAAATGGTGAGATAACTGATATAGCAACTACAATTACTTTAACAGACGCAAGTGCTTTTCCAACTTCCGGATCAATTTTGATAAGAGGAACTTCTAGTACTTTAAATGGAGCAATTACAGATACTGCAACTTCATTAACTTTAACAGATGCAAGCACTTTTCCATCTCAAGGAATTATATTTATTGGTGATGAAAAAATTACTTATAGTGGTAAATCATCTAATGATTTAACAGGTTTAACAAGAGGTGCAAATAATACACCCGCAACTGCTCATGATGATTTAGCGACTGTTACAACTAGAGGAGAAATAATTACTTATAGTGGTAAATCATCTAATGATTTAACAGGTTGTGTTCGTGGTCAAGAAAGTACTGAAGCTGTTTATCACGCAACTGGAAGCACAGTTATAAATGACGATGAATATAACGCATGGGGAGAAGAAACAGATGAAACAAATGTTGTACTGGAACCAGGAAGTTGGTCTTTGGATAACTTTGGAGAAATATTAATTGCAACAATAAAAGATGGTAAAACTTTTTCATGGAATCCTGGAATTTCAAATCCTTTAGAAACAAGAGCAACTGTTATATCAGGAGCACCTACATCTTCTCGTTTAACAGTTGTTTCAGATAGAGATAGACATTTATTTCATCTTGGAACAGAGCAAGAGATTGGTGATCCTAATACACAAGATCCAATGTTTATAAGATTTTCTGACCAAGAATCTTTAAGTGATTATTTACCAACTGCAACAAATACTGCAGGGACATTTAGATTAGATGCTGGTAATAAAATTGTTGCAGCAGTTTCTGGTAAAGATTATGTGTTAGTTTTAACTGACACTGCAGCATATGTAATGCAGTTCGTAGGTCCACCATTTACTTTTTCTATTAGACAAGTAGGTACAAACTGTGGATGTATTGGTCAACATGCTGTAGCGTTTGCTAATGGTAATGTATATTGGATGGGTCTATCAGGTGGTTTTTTTGTTTATGATGGTACTGTAAAAATACTACCATCACTCGTAGAAGATTTTGTGTTTACAACAAGAGGAAATAATCCAGGTGTAAACTTTAATTCTGCTGAAATAATTTATGCAGCACACAACTCTTTATATAACGAAATTGTATGGTTTTATCCAACAGGGACACCTATAGGTAATCCTGCTATTCAAAATAACAGAGGTTTAATTTATAACTATGTAGAAAACGTTTGGTCTATAAATACTTTAAGTAGAACAACTTATGCTGATTCTGGTACATATAGTTTACCTTATGCAACTTCTTATAATGTTTCAGCTATTCCACAGTTTCCAGTTATAAAGGGAGCTACAGATACATTTGGTGCTTCTACTTACTTTGCTCATGAAACTGGAGTTAATGAAATTGGATTAAATGCAAACTCCATTCCAATTGAAGCTTATATTCAATCAGGAGATTTTGATTTAACTCAAGGCGGGGATGGAGAATTTATGTTACATATCAGAAGATTTTTACCTGATTTTAAAAATCTTATAGGAAGTGCAGATGTAATTTTAAATACTAAAGATTATTCAAAAGGAGGAAATACTACTACGTCTTCTTTTACAGTTCAACCTACTACAAATAAAGTAGATACAAGAGTCAGAGGAAGATTCGCAAATATAAAAGTAGAAAATACTTCATTGGATGACAACTGGAGATATGGTACATTCCGTGTTGACATACAACCAGATGGTAGAAAATAATGGCAAAAGTTACAACTTACATACCAGAGCCTTCTCAAGAATATGACGTATCTAATCAACGTCAACAATTAGAAGCATTAGATACAATGAAAAACCAACTTAACTTTGGTTATCAAGAAGATCTTAAAAATGAACAAAAACAATTTGAATGGTTTCTTAGCTAATGGCAAATTTTTATAAAAGCGAAACATTTGATTTAACAACTACAGATTTAACAACTGTATTAAGTATAAATGTATCATCTATTGCGATAGTAAAATCTGTAACAGCTGTTCATGATACATCTAGTAATGTAGACACACATTTAACTTTGAAAAAAGCAGGTGGTTCAGATGTTAAAATTGGTTATGCAGAAATTAATAAAGGAGCTGCAGAAATGGTTACTAATGTTCTTAATATGGAAGCAGGGGATGTATTAAAAATGCAAGCCGGTTCTGCTAATCAGATTACTGGACAAGTGAGCTATCTTCTGGTAGATAGATCACAAGAGAATGGATAAACTAGAAAAAATAGAATGTAAGACAGTCGAAACCTGGAGAAACAAAAAAACAGGACAGACTTTTAAAACTGAGAAAGCTGCTAAGATGGATATAGAAGCTGGACCAGATGATATTGTAAAAGATGTTACTGTTCAAGTTAGTCCTAAAGGTTTAGAAGTTTTACATAAATTAATGAAATAAGAGGATATATGAAAGCACCTAGAGGAGGAACTGAACTTCAGTTCGAATATTTAACAAAACACGTAGATAAAAAATTATTAGATAAAGTTCAAATAACTACTTCTGTACCAGAAAAAATTCCTTTACACCCGACAAAGAAAAATATCCTTTGGCAAAAGAATTCATATGATCAACCAAACTTAGGACCGTGGTTTAAAGATAAATCTAATCATAATAAATATGATTGGTATGTATTTAATTCACATTGGAATTTTGAAAAGTTTAGAATGATGTTTGATCTACCAGGAGAAAAATGTATTGTCATTAAAAATGGTTTAGACGATATAAAGGTAAGAGATTTAGAAACTAAAAAAGATAAAATTAGACTTATATTTCAACCAACACCTTGGAGAGGTTTGAGTATTTTACTTGCTGCAATGCAATTATTGAATAATAAAGATATTGTTTTAGATGTATACTCTTCTACAGAAGTTTATGGAGAACAGTTTAAAAAAACTAATGATCATCTGTATAAAGCACTTTATGAACAGGCAGAACAATTACCTAATGTTAATTACATTGGATATAAACCAAATGAATATATAAAAGAAAATTTACATAAATATGATATATTTGCTTATCCTAGTATTTGGGAGGAAACTTTTTGTATTTCTTTATTAGAATGTATGAGAGCAGGTTTACATTGTATTACAACAAACTATGGGGCTTTATTTGAAACAGGTGCTGAGTATCCAGCTTATATTCCATATCAAAAAAATCCTCGTAATTTAGCTTATATATTTAAGAATTCTATAGAAGCATGTGCAGATTATTTATACACTGAATCTAGTATCCAACATTTAAAACAACAAGTTAACTACGTACATCTAAATTACAACTGGAATAAAATAGGTGGTCAATGGAGTAGGTTTATAGAAGGAATAACAAATGAATAATGAACCTATTTGGATGAATCAAGATGAAGTGCCTAAAAAAGAAAATAAAAAACCAGGTATATTTTTAACTACTCCAGTTCATAGTGATGTATCTTTGCATTATTTTTTATCTGTTATAAAATTTCAAAACAAGTGTCAGGTAAATAAAATTCATTTAAGTGTTGGGGTTAATAAATCTTCTTTAGTTACACAAGGAAGAAATTTATGTGTAAACGATTTTTTCAAACCTGAAGTGCGTAACGAAACTGATTATTTATTATTTGTTGATTCTGATATTGAATTTGAATACGAAACAATTATGAAAATGATTGATGCAGATAAAGATGTTATCGGTGCTCCTTATCCAATGAAATGTATTACTTGGGACAAAGTGATAAGTGCAATAAAAGACGAAGGGATAACTGATAAAGATTTGATAAAAACAAAAGGTTGTGAATGGCCTTTAAAAGTTGGTGAAAATAAAGAATTAAAAATGTATTCAAATGGTGTTGCAGAAGTTGTTGGTGTGCCAACTGGATGTCTTTTAATTAAAAGACATGTTTTTGAGAAAATGATGAAAGAATATCCACATTTAAAGATCAACCAACCGACAAATGTCAATGGAAATAATACTACTCATGAGTGGCTTTATAATTTTTTTGATACTTATTTTGATGAAGAGAATGGTAAGTATTATGGAGAGGACTTTAATTTCTGTAGTCTTTGGAGAAAAATAGGTGGTAAAGTACATGCTATTATGACAGAAAATGTAGTACATGTAGGAGAGTATCGATATGAAGGTATTCCAATGAAGACTCTTAAAAAAGTTGACTAGTCTTTAAAAAACTAGTAAATTAGCTTACTTCAGGAATTACGCCTGCTTTTCATTTAAAAATTATGACTATTACAAGAGGACAAATGCAAAGACAATTATACAATCAAGGCGGAATTATGAACGCTGTACCTAGAGAAGGTTATTTTTTAGGTAAACTTGCAAAGGGTCTTAAAAAAGGCGTTAAAAAAATAGGTAAAGGTGTTAAAAAATTTGCTAAATCTGATTTAGGTAAAGCAGCTATGTTAGCTGCGGGTGCATATTTTATGCCTGGAATTGGTATTAAAGCTCAAGGTGGTCTAGGTAGTTTTTTAGGAAAATTAGGATCTAAAGCTGCAACAGCTGGTGATTTTTTAAAAAGCAAAGGTGGTGATTTTTTAAGAAAACCTAAACTAGATATGGTATTAGATTCTTCAGGTGAAACTTATATTCCTAAAAGACTTGCAAACAGAGCAGTTGATTCTGGTCTACCTAGATTTGAAGTTGGTAGTGGATATTTTGGAGAAGCTAGAGACAGAGATGAAGGTGGTGTTAAATCTGTGTTGGCAGATTTTTTTCGAGATGAAAAGAAAAGAAATATACTTGCAGACGTATTAAAAGGAGCTACTTCTGTAGCTGGTGGAAAACTAGCATATGAAGATCAGAAAAGAATTAATGAAGCAAGACAAAAAGAATTTGATGATTATGTTGCAAGAAGAGCTGCTGTTTCTTCTCAATTAGAAGATGTAGTGCCTGAGCTAGATATCAGAATGGCTAATGGTGGTAGAGTTAATTACAATGATGGTGGTATAATGATGATGGCTTCTATGGACGAGAATGAAAGAGAGTTCATGAGACTTGTAGAAGAATTTATGGAAGCAGGGTTTAATCAAGAAGAAGCGATTGAAGCCGCTAGAGACGAGCTTGAAAGAAAATCTTTGGCTGAAGGTGGTATTATGGATTTAGATATAAGAACTAATCCTCAAGGTACTCAAGAAATAGATTATAGAGAAAATGGTGGTTTTGTTCCACCAATAGGAATTAAAGAAAAAGCTGACGACATTCCTGCAATGTTATCTAATAATGAATTTGTAATGACAGCAGATGCTGTAAGAGGAATGGGTAATGGCAGTGTAAAAAAAGGTGCTAAAAAACTATACGCACTAATGAGAGAAGCAGAAGGGAAAGGTAGAGCATAATGGCACAAAACCCAGCAGCATTTGTAGAACCAGGAGGACAAAAATTATTTGACCTGTTGATGAAAGAATTGGGTAAACCAATGGACATTGGAGCTATTTCTCCAAAGGTTGCAGGAGTTAGTCCATTAATTCAAGAAGCTCAAAAAAGAGCAGCGAGTGAAGCAGGTCTTGGATCTTTACAATTTGACCCAACAACAGGAGCTATTACAGGAGTTGGCCCTGGCACAGGAGTTGCATCATACGAACGTTTTTTAGATAAAGCAGAAGCGGCTGCAGGACCAGACGCTTACAAACAATACATGTCCCCTTACCAAACAGAAGTTTTAGATGCTACTCAAAGACTATTAGACGAGCAACGAGCAGCTGGAAGACCGCAGCTAGCAGCTCAAGCTATTGAAGCAGGAGCATTTGGTGGTGGTAGAGAAGGTGTTCAAAGAGCAGAATACGAAAGAGGTAGAGATATTTCAGATGCCGGTATTATGGCAAACTTAAGACAACAAGGATTACAACAAGCGCAACAACTGGCTCAACAAGATTTACGAAATCAAATAGGACTTGCTCAAACAGGGCAAGGACTTAGTTCAAATGTTATTTCTTCATTAGGAAATATTGGAACAGGTGCAATGACTTATGACCAATCTTTATTAGAAGCAGAGAGACAAAGAGCTTTATTAGGTCAAGAGTATCCAACATCAAGAATTCAAACAGCAACGAATATTTTTGGTTCACTAGCGTCAAACGTACCCGGTGCTCCTCCAGCTCCTATAATGTCATCTCCAGGCATTGCTGGTCTTCAAGGTGCAGCTGGAACATTTAATTTATTAGGCGGTGCTCCTGGACAAGGTGTAAGTTCTCTTGCTGGATTGTTTAGATAGGAATTAAATGTCAAACATATTAAAAAGACCAATGTTTAGAAGAGGTGGTACAGCAGCAGAAAATGTTGGAATTACTTCTGGTTTAGAGGAAAGAAGAAATTTTGCTACAGGTACAACACTTGAAGATATAATGCCTAAAAGACCTGAAGGAGCTAAAGGCAATCTAACTGATTATATTTTTGGACCTGATTTAGAAGAACTTTTTAAAAGTATGCCATCGTCTCCAAAAACAGAGCCAGAGATAACTATTAAAAAAGAACCTGTTATTGAAGAATCAATTACTGAACCAAAGTCAGAGGCGGAAGAATTAACAGACATATCAAAACTTACTGAAATTACAAAAGATCCTATTATGGATCCTGATTTAATGAGAATTAGAAGAGAACAAAACAAATATATTTATGACACTGATCAACCAATAAGTGAATTAAAAGAAGATAATTTAGAAGAAGTTTTATCAGAAGATAAAACTGCAACTGAAGCTGGTTATTTTACACCTACTGATGAATCTATAAAATCAGAACTAGAAGATATCTTCGCGGGGCTAGCGGCAACAACACCTGATGATCCACAACAATTACAAAGCTATGCACAAGTTTTAGGTAAAGCTGGTACTATTGCTGGTGGTTTAAGAAGAGAAAGAGCTGCTAAAGATAAAGCTTTCCAACAAGAAGTGTTACTAGCTCAATTAAAAAATCTTGATAAAAAAGAATCAGATCAATTAATAAGATACGCAAAACAATATGCAGCTCAAACTGGAATGGATGAAGGAGAAGCTATCCAATTATTTTTAACTCGTTATTTAAAAGGTCCTTTAAAAGAAGGAACATACAAAAGATCTCTTGTAGATGAATATATAAAAGATTTAACTGATCCAACAAGTCCAACTGGGGGCTATACAGATAGTCAAGCTATGAACATAGCAAATACTTTAGTTAAGATAAGAACAGGTGAAATATCAATGGGAGCAGATAGATTACCTGCTGGTAGTGATTTTGATGAAGATTTACCTGCAGGAAGATATATTGACTATAGAGATGGATCTATTTACACTTGGGACGGAGCAACAAAAACACAGGTATGGCCTGAATAATAGGAGGTCACGTGGCTGATAAAGACGATAAATTTAATACTATATTTGGAAATCAAACAATAGATGCATTTGTTCCTTTCTTAGGATCTCAAGAAAAAGTAGCAAGAAGAATAAAAGAAAGAATAGAAGGTGTTCCTGAAAAAGACCTTACTGAAATAGGATATATAGATCCTTATACTGCTGTTGTGTCAGGTGTTTTGGATGCTACTATTAAAATACCTAAGGGAGTAGTGAGTTTAGGAGCTGAAATAATAGATGCTTTAAGAGAAGAAAATGTTCCAATAGATGAAAGTTATGTTGCTCGTTTAGAAAAATATTTTGATGATAGTGTGTTAGGTAAAATACAACAAGGTAATGAAGATATTGTAAAAGAAACTGCTATTGGAAAACTAACTTCTGCTTTTGCACAACTATATGCGTTAGGTAGAGTAGGTGCTAGTGCTACTGTGAAAGCAGCTACAAAAGCGAAAAAAATTTATAATAAATATGCTACGGCAGCTAAAGCTAACAAAGTAGCTAGAGCAGGTGGTAATGTAACCAAAGCTGGAATTAGAGCAAAAGATTTAAATAAACTAACAGGGTTGCAAAATTTTGCAGCCATAACTCTTGGTGGTGCAAGTGGTACAGCAATGATTGCAGACATAGAGGGTATAGGTACTTTTGGTGATGTATTAGGTGGTCCTTCTGCTTTAGACAGAGAAGAAAGAAAAACTACAGAAGATGAAGCCGCAAGAAGACTTTGGAATAGACTAAAGTTTGGTGTTGAAGGTGCAGCTATTTCTGTTCCTATAGCTTATGGAATAAATACAGTTGCGAAAAGAATCGCTAATGCAGGAAAAAAATTAAAATATAGTGACGATCAATTAGATCAATGGATTAATAAATATATTGTAGAACCATTTGCTCCTAGTGGAAAAAAATCTCAACAGTTGTTTGAAGGAGTAAAAAGAGTAGAAGGTGAGATGTCCGCTGGTCAAGTGACAGCTAAAGATTTAATTATGGATATTGATCAAACTCTTTATAAAATAGCAAAAGAATCTGGTATTTCAAATAATAATCCTTCAGTTAAAAGATTAGTTGGAAGATTAGATGAATTACTAACTTCAACAGATGATATTATATCTAAAGGTAAAGTAACTTTTCCAGGTTTTAAACCAGAAAAGATAACAGAGTTTAATAAATTTTTAGATGAAATAGGTGTTTCTAAAAAACAAGGTGAAGAACTTATAAAAGAAATGTTTAAAGTTAGAAACAAATTTAATATTTTTAAAAATTCTTTACTTCAGGGTGGAAACATAAATGCTGCAAATAAAGAATTCATGAATATCATGTCTGAAAGAATGAGAAATATATTTACTTCAGAATATAAAATTTTTGAGGGTAAAAGCATTTTACCTTTTTTAAATTACAAACCTACGGAATCAGCTATTAATGGAGTAAAAGCTGTATTCGATAAATATGCAAGACAAAATGGTATAAAGTTATCTCCTCAAGATTTAGATGATATTATCACGGACGTAACAAATAATGTAAAGATGAACCCTCTTACAAAAACTCCAGAGTTTCCTATGACTGTATTGAGTGTTCTAGATGATAATGCAACTCAAATTATAAATATTGCAGACAATGTTAAAGGTGGTCAATTTAAACCAACTACGTTAATACAAGCTCAAGATGATTTAAGAGCATTTAATAAATTTTTTGGACAAAAAAGAGATTTAAGAAATACTATTATAAATACAATGTCTGATTTGGCTGCTTTAACTGCGAAAGATAAATTTTACAATAATATATACAAACAATCACAAGCTTTAATAGAGTCGGGTGAAAGAGCAATTGTTTATCCTACACGTACCGAAGCAATTAGAAATTTAAGAAATCAAAATATTATTGCAGATAAACAAGGGTTACAATTAAAATCTCCTTTAGGAGAATCCACATATACTAATCCTTTAAATGGACAGTTTACATCACAAGAATGGAAAGATGCCTTACAGTTTAGTGAAAAAATAATGTTTGATGATTTAGCAAAATCTACAGTTTATAAAAATTTAGTTTTAATTCCTAAAGGTTTAACTCAAATATCTAAAACAATTTTAGGACCTTTTACTCATGCCAGAAACTTTTTTACAGCTTCTCAATTTGCTTTGGGAACAGGAAATTTATTTAAAGATCCTAGAAAAATAGTCAGTAATTTTAAACAAGCTTTTAATACTATTCAACCTCAATTACTTTATCGTAACACACCAAAAGATCAGGCTTTGTATAAATTTTTATTAGAAGAGCAAGTTGTAAGTTCTTCTGCAACTGCTAGAGATATTTCAGGGCTTCTTGACGATATTGGAAAAGGTGGTGATGTATATATGAGATTGTTTGGAAAATTTGGTAAAGGTTTGAAAAAATTATATGAAAAAGCTGCGGATTTATATGTAGCAGAAGACGATATTTGGAAAACGTATAACTTCTTATCTGAGTTTGACACATATAAAAATGCATATGCAAATGCTTTAAAGACAGGGAAAATTAATAGAATGCCTGCAGATTTAACGATTGCTAAAGAAGCTGCAAATATTGTTAGAAACACTGTTCCAAATTATGGATACATTGGACCTTTTGGACAAGGATCTAGACGTTTACCTTTTGGTAACTTTGTATCTTTTCCTATTGAAGTAACAAGAACTGCAGCAAACATCGCTGAACTTGGTTTAAAAGAATATCGTAATCCAATTTTTAGAGCTGTTGGTGCTAAAAGATTATTAGGTTTTACAACTGCAATTGGAACTGCACCTAAAATGGCAAGTGCTATGTTAGCAGGAGCTTATGGTGTAACTAAAGCTACCGCTGCTGCTGTCAGAGAATTTTTACCAAGTTTCTCTGAAGACTCTACACTTTTTGTATATAAAGACGAAAATGGAGATATTAAATACATAGATACTTCGGGTGCTATGGTATACGACACAGTTGTTAACCCTATTCAATCTGTAGTAGCAAATGTTGAAAGAGAAAGAGTTTTTAATGAGGATGACCCATTAATAAAAGGTGTTTTAAAAGGATTAGCTGGTGGTATTGGAAGATTTATAAGTCCTTATGTAAATGAATCTATTTACTTAAATACAATAAATAATCTATTTGTTAGAAATGGTAGAACTGCTCAAGGTAGAAGACTTTGGAATCCAGAAGCTCCATGGGGTGAAAAGATTAAAGAAGCTGTTAAATATGCTTTAACTGAAGTTGCTCCTTTATCATACAAACAAATGGAAAGATTAAGATTAGCTGGATTTGATTTACCTGGTCCAAGAGGAGAAAAATACGAATTAAAAGATGAGTTAGCTGGTCTTTATGGAATGAGACCAATTAAAGTAGATCCAATAAAATCTTTAAACTACAAGATCAATGACTTTAAATCAGGAATAAGAAATACGAGATCTCTATTTACATCACCTGTTTTAAAAGGTGGATTAATGAAACAAGAAGATATTATTGAAAGATATTATGTAGCTAATCAACAAAGGTTTAAAACATTTTTAGATATGCAAAGAAAAATAGAAGCAGCTGAAATTTTAAATGCTAAAAATGTAGATTTAGTTAAGTTATTTGGAAAAAGACAAGAAAGCAAAAACTTTGCTTTAATACAAAGAGATAAGTTTTCTCCTTTTAAATTAACCAAAGACACAATTAGAGAATCAAAAAGACAAGCAGATTTAATAAATGAAAATTTTGATGATCTTCAAATACCTACTGGAATAGATAGAAGCACACTTAACATTTTATTTAAAATGCAAAGAGATATGTATAGATTAAAATTAAATAAAGATTTTAATCAACAAATTAAATTAGAAGACTATTTACCTAAAAAACCAGGGCAACAAAGCAATGTAGCACCTTTACCGTTACAACCGATGCCAAATGTTAATCCAGGTTTAGCACAGATACCTCAAGGAGGATTGACACCTACTGAAAATGCTTTACTGTCTGATGCAGAAAAACAAATTAGATTAAGACAAAGGGGATTAGCATAATGCCAGGTATAACATCAATTAGAAGTTTCTTTAGAGGCGGTGGAATGGATATGGGTAGTGAAGAAAACCAAGCTCAAAGTGCATCTATGGCAAATAATTCAATAGGATACGCAGGAAACACTGGAGGATCTGAAGGTGGAAATGACAATAATAATACTGCAAAAACTAGTAATCTTGAAGATACTAGACTAAAAAATATTCAAACTATGGACAGGTTTACAAAATATAGACCTCAAGTTACTATTCCACAATCAGGTATAGGAGGCATGTTAACAAGTATGGTTCCGAGTATGTTAGGCTTTGGTAATTTATTTGGATCTACTAATATGTTAGGAAGCGCTGCACAAAAGCTTTCTGATTTTTCAGCTGCCAAAAATAGGGATTTTTTTCAAGATGTAATAGGTTCTGGTAATATTCCTGGTTTAAACTATGCAACTGTTTCTGATATGTCAGATCAGCAATTAGAAGATGCTTATCAAGATTATATGTCAGGTAGATTATCTGGTGAAACAGATGCTTATGGTAATCCTTTATCTCAAGAACAAGATGATAATCCCTTGAAACAACTTTTACTTTCTCAGCAATCAACCAAACCACAAGGCGGTTTGATTGATCAATACTTAAAACAATTAAACATAACATATTAAAATGGTAAAAAAAGATTTAGCTTTAGAGAAAATAGAATCACATGAAAAGTTATGTCGAATTATGCAAAAGCAAACTCATCAAAAAATTTCAGGAATAGAAAACGATATTAAAGAACTAAAAAATCATATGCGTTATGCAATGACTGCTTTAGTCGGTGGTATGTTTGCTATAATAGTTATTTTAGTTGAAAAACTTTAACGCGAAATACAACCAAACCAAATACCTGAACCATTGTTCATAACCCATCTGTTTATTTCATTATCAAAGGTAGACAAGGCTTCTCTAACTATATCGCAGTAATCATAGAAGTCCCATTTTGAAAAATCAAAATTATAGTTAATAGGGTAGAGTGTATATATTTCGTTTTGAAATACAATTATCTCCATATGGGTGGAATTTTTATTAATGATTTTTGTAACCTTTGTATAACATCTTCGTAATCATAATTTTTTATATGAATTAAGGAATCTGTAGATTTTGGTTTTTCAAACATTTGATTTGTGTCTTCATATCTTCCAGCGTCTATTGTATCCATCCAAATAACAACATCATATCCTTTTCTATATTTATCAAAAGGACATACAAATTCTATAACAGAAGGTTTATCAGCTATCTTACATAACTTTTCCATTCTATTTACTTGTCTAATTCTACCTTCTTCTGAAAAATCCCAGTCGTGAAATATACGTCTTATTTCATCTGCATTAAAATATGCAACATCCATATTCTCTACTAATCGTTTAGCAAAAGTCGTTTTACCAGAACCAGGTAAACCAAATATTAATATTTTATTTATATCCATTCTTTTAATTCTTCTCCCATAATTTCTGTAGCTATATTAACCTTACGTTTTAAAGCGTCAACAATTTTTTCATCTATAGTATCTTCTGCCATTATATCTATATAAGTCATAGGTCTTTCTTGACCATAACGATCTATACGAGCTTCTGATTGTTGTCTTTTTTCTAAATCATAACCATTAGAATAATAAATCATTGTACTTGCACCTGTAAGTGTAATACCATAACCACCAGTTTGCGGAGTTCCTAAAAGAAATCTTATTTTACTTTCTGGATTTTGTATTTCTTCAATTGCTTTTTGTCTATCATCAGTAGATGTATCACCAAAATATGTAACAGTCTGGCCAGGAAATTTTTTCTCTAACGCATTATATATGCTTTCAATATCATTTCTATAATGAGCCCAAATAACTGCTTTGCCTTCTACCTCTTCCATAATATCCATAAACTCATTCAATCTGTTACTTTTTATTTCTTGAACAGAACCATCGTCTGCTTTGAAATGACCACAAGTTATTTGATGCAATCTCATCATTTGAGTAATAACAGTTGCAGTTGTAGTCATCTTACCATTTAAAAAAGCAAGTGCCTGAGTTTTCATTTGTTTATATAATTTTCTTTGTTCGTCAGTGAGTTCTATAATTCTTTTCATGTATGTTTTTTTAGGAAGATCAAAACAATCATCTTTTAAACATCTGTATGAGAAAGGTCTTAGTTTTTCCGATAGTTCACCTAAATTTCTATAACCCACAACAATTTGAATCTGTCTACCTGAAACATTTATTGATCTCATTTTTGCGTATCTAACTCTAAAAGCATAATAAGAAGATTGATCTAATAAATAAGGATCTAAAAAATAACATTGTGTAAATAAATCTAAAGGAGATTTAGTTACAGGTGAACCTGTAAGTATTCTTCTGTATTTAGAATGTTTAGATAATTCTAAAATTGCTTTAGTTCTTTTAGCTGAGGGATTTTTTATAGTAGTTGATTCATCAATAGCAATCATAGTTCTATGAGAGTTTAAAAATTGATAAGCATACATCAAACCTTTTTTAGTAGAGAACGCTTCAACATTCATAATACAAATATGTAAATCTTCATCCGGTTTTAATAACTCTATCATATCCGGAGCATCTGGTTTTGTTTTCCAAAAACCAATTTTCTTTTCAATATGATCTGGTAAGTGATTTGGTATTTCAGCTGTGAACCAGTTTTTGTATACACCTTTAGGTGCAATAATAAGGGCTCCATTTATTTTACCCTTATCATAGAGCATAGCTATATTATCTATAAGTACTTTTGATTTACCTGTACCCATTTCCATAAAATACGCAAAAACTTCTTTATCCCAAGACATTTCTAAGGCTTTAAGTTGATGTGCAAAAGGTTTGCTTTTAAATTTATAATTCATTTTATTTTCTTCTTTCTATTGCAAAAGATATCAAATAATGTATAGGTAGTCAAGAAGTTATGAAAAACAAAGTATATGTAATTCAGGATATACCTGGAACTAAAGACGGTCGTCCTAAAATTAATATTATTGGTGCATCTGAATATGGTGACTTAAAAGTTTTGCTACCTGAAAATGCACAAATAATTTTAAGCGCTGGTCCTTTAGTTTTTAAATTAAAAAAAATGTTATCTGATTTTACTTCAGATGATTATTTATTATTGACTGGTGATCCTGCAATTATTGGAGTTGCATGTTCTGTAGTTTCCGACATTGCAAATGGAAAATACAATTTATTGAAATGGGATAAACAAGAAAAAAGATATTATCCAATAGAAATAGACTTATACCAAAAGGAAACATCTTGACACATTCATAATACATAATTATATAGAAAGGAGAAATTATGAGTATAGACTATAGAAAACACAAACAAGAACAGATTAAATCTGTTGCTAATCCAAATGAACTTGCAAGTAAGGTTCAACAATTAAAAAATTTAGAAGATGAAATTGCAAATGCGGAGGACTCTGTAAAAAAATTAAAAGAGAAAGCAAATGTACTTTCACAATTTGAAATTCCTCAAATGATGGAGGAAATGAATATTAAAAAATTAAAGTTGACTGATGGTGAAACTGTTGAAGTATCTAATTTTTATAGTGCATCAATTGTAGATCAAGAGTCAGCTTTTCAATGGCTTCGTGAAAACGGTCGAGGTGATATTATTAAAAATGATATTACCGTTACCTTTGGTCGTGGCGAAGATAACAAGGCAGCAGAATATGCTGTTCTTGCTAAAGGTCAAGGATATGAACCTGTCCAGAAAGTGGGAGTACATCCTCAGACCTTAAAAGGAGTAGTTAGAGAATGTAACGAGTCTGGAATCGAACTTCCTGACTGCTTCAAAACTTACGTAGGTAACCGTACAAATATAAAAAGGAGTTAATCTTATGGAAAATAAAGACGTAGCTGTTAAACAAACAGCAAGCACACCCTCTACAATTTTATATAGAGAGTCTGCTAACAAGGGTTTTGAGAATGTAAGACAAGAATCACTTGCATTACCTATCTTAAAACTTTTACAAAACGGATCAGGAGAAGCACAAAAACGAAATCAAAATTTCGTGGAAGGTGCAGAACCTGGTATGTTTTTAAATACAGTAACTAAAAGACTGTATGATGGTGAGCAAGGAATAACTGTAATTCCTTGTTATTACAAAATGGAGTATCAAGAATGGGCTGAATTTGGTACTGGTTCAGGTAGACCAGAACAAATATATCCGGCTGATTCTGATATTCTATCTAAAACTACAAAAGATGGTGGTAAAGACAGGTTACAAAATGGTAACTACATTTTGACTGTGCATCAAAACTTTGTAATTATTTTAGGTGATGATGGCAAAGCTGAAACTGCTCTTATTTCAATGAGTGGTTCTCAAGGAAAGATTGCTAGAAAATGGCAATCTCTTCAAATGTCACAAACTATGAAAGATGAACAAGGTTCATATACACCTGCATCATTTGCTTACTCTTACAGAATAACATCCGTGTTAAATTCTGGTAAAGGTAATCAATGGTATGGTTATAATGTTGTTATGGGAAATCAAGTTTCTGAAAAAGAAATTTTTGATAAAGCCGCTGATTTTCATGACACTTTATCTAAGCAGAACAGATAGTTACCACATTTGGGCGCTAGTAATATAGCGCCCAATTTAAAATAATACAGAGGGAAGATGATTGAAAGATTAAAAAGTATATTTGCAGGTTTAGAAAGCGCATATGGTGCCACTAAAATTACCAATGAAATAAGACATGACGGTAAAAATGAAGTTAGGTCTTTTACAGTAAAGAAACCAGTTACTAATGAGTTATGGGAAAACCATTTAAAAGGAGTTGAACCTGCTCTTGGTATTGTTCCAATAAATGAAAACAATGAATGTAAATGGGGTTGTATTGATATTGATACATATCCTTTTGATCATAAAAAATTAATTAATAAAATTAGAAAAAACAATTATCCATTAATAGTAATTAGATCTAAATCTGGTGGAGCACACGTATTTTTATTTACAGAAAAATTTATACCTGCATCTTTGATGAGACAAAAATTACAGTTAATGGCTTCTAATTTAGGATATGCAAAAGCAGAGATATTTCCAAAACAATCTACTATCAAAGCTGAAAGAGGTGACATAGGAAATTTTTTAAATATGCCTTATCATGGTGGAGATAGAACTGTTAGATATGCTATTGGTGATGATGGTAACTCACTTACTATAGAACAGTTTGTAAAAGAATATGATGAGTATGTTCAAACAGAAGAACAACTTAAAAATTTTTTAATTGAAAAAGTTACTAAGAAAAAAATAAAAGAACATTTTCCAGATGGGCCACCATGTTTGAATACTATAATAAATAATGGTCCTATTGTAGAAGGCAATGGTGACATTGCAGCGTCAGGTAGAGATAATGGTTTATTTAATATAGGAGTGTATTTAAAAAAATCTGATCCAACAGGTTGGCAAAATAAAATAGAAGACTACAACGTAGAAAAATATATTAAACCACCTTTGAAATCTGATGATGTCATAAGAATTAAGGGACAAGTTGATAAGAAAGATTATGATTTTAGATGTAAAGACAAACCAATTTGTAATTTTTGTAATGAAAAAGTTTGTTATTCAAAACCTTTTGGTAAAGGTGAAGAGGTTAGAATGCCAGCAATTACAACGATTAGAAAATATGCATCAGAACCACCTATATTTTTTGTAACAGTAGATGAACAAACTATAGAAGTTGATGCACCGACATTACATGACCCAGAAAAATTTAGTGTTGTATGTATGACAGAGCTAGGAACACCTCTTCTTCCTGTTGCAAAATTAGTATGGAGAAAAATGTTAGCTAAACTAATGAAAAATATTGATGCGATTGAAGCTCCAGATGATACAAGATTAGATGTACAAATGAAAGATCTACTGACAGAATTTATAAGTCGTGATGGTAAAAGTATTGAAGATATTTTAAAAAGAAAACCATTTACAGAAAGTGGTATCAGTCATTTTAAGTTTAAAGATTTTTGGGGATTTTTAATTAGAAGTAAAACATGGCCAGATAAAACTTATACTAAAAATAAAACAATAAGATTATTAGAAGATTTATTTTCAGGTAAGGAGAAAGTGGTAAAAATAAATGACAAGAGTGTAAAAGTTTGGACAGTTGAAAAAATAGATGTTGAAAAATTTACACCTAAAAAAATAGAGAAACAACCGGCACCATTTGAATGAGAACAGTAATAGCAGGACCACCAGGAACAGGTAAAACACATACTTTAGTAAATACATATTTAAGAAAAGAATTGTTTTTACACAGAACTGATCCTAAAAAAATTTGTTACATTACTTTTAGTAATGCAGCAGCAAAAGAAGCAAGAGAAAGAATTCAAAAAGAATATCCTAATAAAGAAATTGAATGGATCTCTACAATGCACTCCATGGGAACTAAAATGTTAGGTATTGATACTACGACTCAATTATTAAAAGATAAAAACTGGAATGCTTTTAAAAATAAATATGGTCATAATGATATGCATTTTGAAACCATAGAGAAAGAAAATGGTTATCATGAATATAAAAATCAATACATGAAGATAATAGAATATTCTAGATGTCGTAAAATAAAACTACAAGACGCAGCAATAGAATTAGATTTAATAGATTATATTAGTGAACCTTTATTAATTCAAATTAATGAAGATATTATAAACTATAAAAAAGACTATAGCATGTATGAATTTTCAGACATGATTTCAGAATTTGTTAAGAAAAGCAAGTGTCCTTCCCTCGACGCAGTTTTTCTTGATGAAGCCCAAGATCTGAATCCTTTGCAATGGGAAATGTTTTTTTACATAGAGTCAATATGTAAAAGATCATTCGTTGCAGGGGATGACGATCAGGCTATCTATACATTTCAAGGGGCGGATCCAAAAACTTTTATTAATTTAACGGGCACGTCAGATCATCAGACGCAGTCAAGAAGAGTACCAAAAGCAGTGCACAAAGTTGCACTATCTATTCTAGAAAATATAGATGAAAGAAGAGAAAAAGAATGGAAACCTAGAGAAGCAGAAGGGTCTGTGTTTGAAAACTTAGAACTAGAAGATTTACATTTAGATTCTGGACAATGGATGGTGTTAACTAGGACCAATGAACAATTAAAAAAATTAGTACCTTTTTTTCAAGAGTCTGGATATAGGTTTGATTGTAAATTTAATGATTTACTACCTCCTGAAATTATAAAAGCAATTAATGATTGGAATAGACTAAATAAAGGAGCCAGTATATCTGGAGAAGAAGCTCAAAATATATACGAGTTTTTAAAGTATGAAAAAGGAGATGTCCAATATGGGTTTTCTGGAGGTAAATCTTTAGAAAATGTAGATTCTGTAACGATAGATGAATTGAAATTAAATCATGGACTAAAAGTATCTGGTGGTTGGGATGTATTAAGATTTAAAGATTATCAAAAAGATTATATCAAGGAGCTAATGACGAGCGGCGAGGATCTAAGTAAACCTGCTAGAATAAAATTATCAACAATACATTCTGTTAAAGGTGAAGAATCAGAGAATGTAGTTTTGTTTACAGACTTGGAAAGAATTATTTACGAATCAGCGCAAGTAAATAAGGACACAGAACATAGGTTGTTCTTTGTTGGTGTAACGCGTGCAAAAGAAAATTTATTCATAATGAACCAAGGTTATGAATATCAATACAACATAGGAGAAGAAATAATATGACAGATAAAGATATATTTAAGGAATCATTTCCTCAATACACTCAGGTAGGCGGGAATCACTACACTAAGTTTCCCATTCAACCTTAT
>CERJ01019294.1_pt1 | contig 29390 bp, 33 predicted proteins | sample 530781 | NCBI WGS metagenome assembly CERJ01 (sample SAMEA2620967, study PRJEB7988) | marine metagenome | biome: marine biome (ENVO:00000447); feature: deep chlorophyll maximum layer (ENVO:xxxxxxxx); material: "saline water (ENVO:00002010), including plankton (ENVO:xxxxxxxx)" | depth 30 m
AGCAGCATTTTGCAGCGCTGTTCTGGTTACTTTAGTAGGATCGATAACACCGGCTTTGATGAGGTCTTCATAAACCTCGGTGCGAGCGTTGTAACCGAAAGCATCTTTGCCTTCCAGTACTTTCTGAACAACGATAGCGCCTTCGGCACCAGCATTGTTAGCAATAGTACGAAGAGGAGCTTCTAATGCTCTTCGGATGATCTGTACACCCACATTCTCATCAGCAGTTTCACCCTTGATCTTATCAAGAGACTTGATGGTGCGAAGCAGTGCTACTCCACCACCGGGTACAATGCCTTCTTCAACGGCAGCACGGGTAGCGTGAAGAGCATCTTCAACGCGGGCTTTCTTCTCTTTCATTTCAACTTCAGATGCAGCACCGATATAAAGAACGGCAACACCGCCACTTAGTTTAGCAAGTCGCTCTTGAAGTTTCTCGCGGTCATAATCAGAAGTAGTATTTTCGATCTGACCTTTAATTTGATTTACGCGAGCCTGGATGTCATCATCCTTGCCGTTTCCGTCAACAATGGTAGTGTCATCTTTCGTGATGCTTACACGAGATGCACGTCCCAAGTAGTCGAGCGTGGCATTTTCAAGCTTGTATCCGCGTTCTTCAGAGATCACGGTACCGCCGGTAAGAATGGCGATATCTTCGAGCATGGCTTTACGTCGGTCGCCAAAGCCAGGAGCTTTAACAGCTGCAATTTTCAGAGAACCACGCAGTTTGTTTACTACCAATGTAGCAAGTGCTTCGCCTTCGATATCTTCGGCGATGATCAGCAGAGGATTTCCGTTTTGAACTACTTTCTCCAGAATTGGAAGCAGATCTTTCATGCTTGAGATCTTCTTGTCAAAGATCAGGATATACGGATCTTCCATTTCGGTGATCATCTTCTCAGAATCAGTCACGAAATATGGAGAGAGGTACCCACGGTCGAACTGCATACCTTCTACTGTTTCCAGATAGGTTTCAGTTCCTTTGGCTTCCTCAACAGTGATTACACCGTCTTTTCCAACTTTCTCCATCGCATCGGCAATTAGATTACCAATGGTTTCGTCGTTGTTGGCGGAAATAGTTCCGATCTGTGCGATCTCTTTGCGGTCGTCAATATCGCGGCTCATTGCTTTGAGCTCTTCAATAATAGCATTCACTGCTTTCTCGATACCGGATTTCAGATCCATTGGATTTGCACCGGCAGTAACGTTCTTAAGACCTTCGCTTAAAATAGCCTGGGCAAGAACGGTAGCAGTTGTAGTTCCGTCACCGGCGTTATCGCTGGTTCTGGAAGCCACTTCTTTCACCATCTGAGCACCCATATTCTGGACTTTCTCAGATAATTCAATTTCTTTTGCAACGGTCACACCATCTTTTGTTACTAACGGTGAACCAAATGATTTTTCAATAACAACATTGCGTCCACGGGGGCCGAGGGTTACTTTAACCGCATTGGCCAACTTATCGACACCTTTTTTCAAGGCATCGCGTGCTTCGACGTCATAATGAACTAACTTAGCAGACATAATTATCTATAATTTAAGTTTGTGATTTAATTTCTTAGAAAGGCTGGGATCAGGATACAATACCCATGATGTCAGATTCGCGCATGATCAAGTACTCTTCTCCTTCAAGAGTTACTTCAGTACCTGCATATTTTCCATAGAGCACTTTGTCTCCTTCTTTTACGCTCATCTCAATTTTGTTGCCGTTTTCTACTTTACCGGCACCAACCGCTATCACTGTTCCTTGTTGCGGTTTTTCTTTAGCCGTATCGGGAATGATAATTCCGGAGCTGGTTTTCTCTTCAGCAGGCTCGGCCTGTACCAACACGCGGTCGCCTAAAGGTTGAATCTTAGCCATGTTTATGACTCCTGTTAGTTTTTGGTTTGTGTTTAAATTTTTCTGGGCATAAGCCCTTCATTGTTTCGCAATACTTATTGCAACATCCGTACCAAACCAATCAGAAGGTTTTATCGCCTCCTCAGAATAGCAAATAGCCGTGTTTTCCCAGGAATGTCTGACGAAATTAGGAAAGGCTGTCAGACTGCTCTACATGCTCTGCCAACTTTGCATAAATTTCAGGAGCCCAATGCTCTGCCCTGTCATCAAAATTGAAGCCTGCGGGAAGTTCATCACCCAAAACAGGTTTCAGTGAATTGCTGAGTTTTTTACGTCGCTGGTTGAAGGCCGTTCGTACCACCGACTTCAGTGTTTTGTCAGAAAAGCCTGATGTTTTTTTATCAAACCTAAGCTTGATGACTGCGCTATCAACTTTGGGAGGGGGACTGAATGAATGCGGAGCTACATCAAACAAAATTTCGGGCGTACAAAAAAGCTGTGTCTGTACACTAAGGATTCCATATTGTTTGGATGAAGGTTCCGCAACCAGGCGTTCGGCCACTTCTTTCTGCATCATCAGGATGGCTTCCGAAAAAAGCTCCCGGTTTTCCAGCAGGTCAAACAATATCGGGGAGGTTATATAATAAGGTAAGTTGCCCACCACAATATTATTCGTATCAGGATCTACCATCTCTTCCCAGTTCACCTTCAGTACATCTTGCTGGTGGATAGTTATATTATTGAACTCCTTCTTCAGCACCTGAACAGCCCTTTGGTCAAGTTCAATCACATGAAGATTGGGATGTCGTTCAGCCAGCCACTTCGTTAAAGCCCCGGTACCAGGACCGATCTCTATCACTCTGTCACTTTCTTCGGCTTCCACAGCATCCATAATTTGAAAGAGTACCATTTTATCAGTGAGAAAATGCTGGCCAAGACTTTTTTTGGTTCTGAAGGACATTCGGGATTGATGATTGTAGATTTATATTTGTTGATTTAGTTAAGATTGGGGCATTATCTGCTAATGTCAACAAATCCCCAAATCACTATTTCAGGTCTTTGATATCAGTTCACAGTATACTGCAAAAAGATTTGTAAATTTGGGGTGGGTTAACAACCTTTCATAAAATTTGAATACAACCACGTTAATGAGCTTCCTCGAAAAAATAGGCCTTGGCCAAAAGAACAAAGAGCTTGCACCTCTTATTGGTGAGAAAAAAAAGAAAGAGCAGGAGAAATATTCTCTTAAAAGAAATCCATACATACGGTTAGCTATTTTAGTGCTGTTTATTGGGATCACCGCTTTTTCATTGCCAAGAAATCCTGTTAGTTCAGGTCTGAATTATACTGCGGGACAGCCCTGGAGAAATGCCGACCTGACCGCTCCTTTTGATTTTGCAATCAACAAAACCGCTGAGGAACTTGAAGAGGAACGTCAGCAGATCAGAGAGACCACACCTCCTATTTTTCGGGTAGATGGCAATGTTCCCATCAGCATTCAAGCCAAACTGGATTCGGTATATCGTGAAATTCAGCCCATCCTTCAAAACTACCATGAATGGCAATCTTTGCAGCGTCAGGAAGGCACGGCTACAGAAGACAGCCTGGAATTTTTCAGGTCTCTGGAAGAATCAAATATAGAGTTGACAGATCCTTCCTGGAACATCCTTCTTGATAGTTTTGATGAAGTACAGCGCAGAGGTCTTCCTCCCAGTCAGTTTGAGGGTATTCAGATCAAACAGCAGCTCGAAAACCTCATAGATCAGCTCATGAATCAGGGTATCATCAACCGGGCTAAAAGCACGCTTAGTACCGACAAGATCACTCTTCGAAATACCAGCGAAAGTACCGAACGATCTGCGGACCTTTCGCGGGTCAGAGATCTCAGGGAGGCCAATGAATTTATGCAGTTCAGGCTGAATCGGGTGTTTGATGAGGAGCGCAAAAGGTTAGCTATGGAGTTGTATAACAAGATCATTCAGCCGAATTACATCTTCAGCGAAGAGGATACCCAAAGCCGACTGCAAGAGGAACTGGCAAAAATTTCTGAAACCAAAGGAGCTATCGCGCAAGGACAAGTGATCATTCGTCGTGGTGATATAGTAACGGCAGAACGTGCTAACATCCTGGAAAGCCTGGCTGAAGCGCGGTCTCAAAATGCAACCCAAATTGAACGCTGGGTTCGCTTTGCCGGACAGCTGGTCATTATCATCGCCATTACCTTTGTCTTCTTCATGTACAATTTTTTGTATCGAAGAAATATAACTTCCGACAACGCCCTCTTCTTCCTGGTGTTTCTGACAATGGGACTGGTATCACTTGCTGCCGGCCTCGTGAATTATTTTGATTTTGCCAATCCATACGTCATCCCGGTAGCTATAGCTCCCATTATACTTACCATCATTTTTGATTCCCGGGTAGGCCTTGTATCGTCTATTACCCTGGCCACATTACTGGGACTAATAAATGGAAACAGCTTTGAGTTTGTGATCGCAACATTTGCGGCCTGTAGTCTTGGCGTGTTTTCAGTTCGGGATATTAAAGACCGTTCCCGCTTTTTCTTTACCACTCCAGGCGTTGTACTCATTACCTATCTGATTGTATTGGGATCTTTCAGTGTTACCGCCTTAAAAGGATGGGAGCAATTTGGCGTCGACTTACTTTACGTGATCATTAGCAGTGTCTTTATCCTGTTTACTTACCCCATGATCTTATTATTTGAAAAGATCTTTGGAGTGACTACTGATTTCACCCTCATTGAACTCGGCGACACCAATCAACCAGTGCTAAAAGAACTTATGAACAAAGCCCCGGGCACCTTCCACCATAGCCTGCAGGTTGCCAACCTTTCGGAAGCAGCCGCTTCAGCTATTGGTGCCAATTCCCTTTTATGCCGGGTTGGCGCATTATATCACGATATCGGTAAAATGGTGAAGCCCGAATATTTTGTTGAAAATCAGACCAAAGGGACCAACGAGCACGATAAGCTAAAGCCTCAGATGAGTGCTATGGTTATTAAAGCTCATGTAAGTGAAGGGGTGAAAATGGCTGAAAAAGAGGACCTGCCTGATATCATCATCGACTTTATAAAAACACATCATGGTACATCTGTGATCCGCTATTTCTATGAGAAGGCAAAAGAAGATGATGACCTGAAAAGCATTCTGCAGGAAGACCAATTCAGGTATGAAGGCCCCCTTCCATCAACCAAAGAAACCGGTATTTTGTTGCTGGCAGATGGTGTTGAAGCAGCCTCTCGCGCTATGAAAAACCCAACCTATCCCAAACTGGAAAACCTCGTCAATCGCATGGTGGATGACCGTGTGGCAGAAGGTCAGCTTAGTCATTGTCCCCTCACCTTTCGTCACCTGCAAGTGATCAAGGAAACCTTTCTGAATATTTTGGTGGGTGTATACCACAGTCGGGTTGAGTATCCTGAAGACAAAGAGCGCGAAGCTGAAGAGAAAGCTGCCGAAGAAAAAGCCCAGAAGGCTAAGCAGAAAAAAGAGCAGGCTTCCGAAAATACAACAGAAGAGCAGATCTCAGAAAATGGTACCGAGTCAACGCAACAGGAAGAAGAAAAAAGTAGCGAATAACCGTGGCTTTTAAGCAAGAACTGGATCTATACCTTCAGTTTATAAAGCTTGAAAAAGGACTTACCAAAAATTCGGTGATTTCCTATAAAAATGACCTGGAGCGGTATTTCGTCTATCTCACTACCCAAAAAAAGATCAAAGACCTGGCCGGGGTTACGCTCAATCACATTGAAGATTTTCTGAATTATTTAGTTGATGAAGAGTTATTGTCAGCCAGTTCTCTGGCCCGGAATATTTCAAGTATCCGCGGGTTTCATGAATTTTCGGTGGTGGAAGGCATTACCAAAGCCAATCCTGCCGAACTGGTGGAATTACCCAAAAAAGCCTCCAAGCTTCCCGAAGTTTTAGACCGCGAAGAGGTCGAAGCCATCCTCTCCACACCGGATTTGACCACCAATACCGGCATCCGAGATAAAGCCATCCTGGAAACACTCTATGGAACCGGAATGCGCGTAAGTGAACTCACCGGACTGGAACAAGACCGTCTCATTTTCGAGATCGGATTTATTCGGGTGATCGGAAAGGGAAATAAGGAACGCCTGGTTCCGGTAGGAGAAATTGCACAAGATGCTATTTCGCATTACACGGAGCAGATCCGCCCACAGTTTTACAATCCGGAGAAAGAACACAAAGCCAAGAACAAAGTATTCCTAAGCGTTCGCGGAAGTGCCCTTTCTCGTATGAGTATTTGGAACATCGTGCAAAAAGCTGCCGAAAAAGCCGACATTCAAAAGAACGTGTATCCTCACATTTTCCGGCATTCCTTTGCCACACATTTATTGGAAGGCGGCGCTGATCTGCGGGCGGTTCAGGAAATGCTGGGACATTCATCCATTCTTACCACTGAAATTTATACGCACATCGATAGGTCTTTTCTACACCAGGTGCATAAGGAGTTTCATCCCCGGGCGTAGAATTTTTCTTTACATATTCCGTTCAGCATTCACTTCTTAAACCATTATTTTAAATCGAAATTTAAATCATCCCCAAAGAACAAGATGCGAATACTACTTTTACTCCTCACCTTTGTATTTACTTCCCACTCCCTTTCCGCACAAGTTCTAAATTCTAAGTCATATAAAAATGGCTTAGTGGTTACCGCCGATAAGTACGCTTCGGAAGTGGGTAAAGAGATCCTTCAAAAAGGAGGAAATGCCGTTGATGCCGCCGTAGCTGTTCAGTTCGCGCTGGCTGTCACCCTTCCACGCGCTGGTAATATTGGAGGCGGCGGATTCATGGTAATTCACCTCGCTGATGGCGAAACAGCAACGCTTGATTTCCGCGAAAAGGCTCCCCAAAAAGCTACCCGCGATATGTACATCCGCAATGGAGAATTTGACGGAGACCTGAGCTGGGAAGGCATTCTCGCTGTGGGCGTTCCCGGCACGGTGGATGGTATGATCAAAGCATCGGAACGATACGGACGTTTGCCCCTCGACATGGTGATGCAGCCTGCAATTAAGCTGGCTCGTGAGGGATACCTCCTTTCTTACTCCCATGCTCAGGATCTCAACAACCATAAGGATACTTTTATCAAATACCGAGCTTCACGTGATTATTTTACGACCGGAGATTCTACCCTCTTTGAAGAGGGCGACCTTTTTGTTCAGGAAGATCTGGCGACCACACTTCAGCGTGTTGCCAGGTTTGGTCGCGAAGGATTTTATGCCGGTCCTACTGCCGATGCCATCGTGGCCGAAATGGAACGTTATCGTGGCCTGATCACACATAGCGACTTGTACGATTATGAAAGCGTATGGCGCGACCCGGTTACTGTAGATTACAAGGGGTATTCGTTGCACATCATGCCGCCCCCAAGCAGTGGAAGTGTGGCCATCGCACAGATCCTGAAGATGGTTAATGATTACGACCTGAAATCAATGGGCCATAACTCTGCCGATTACGTGCATGTACTGGCTGAAGCCATGCGTCGCTCCTTTGCCGATCGCTCCTATTATCTCGGCGACCCTGATTTTGTGAATATCCCGATGGAAGAACTCACGAGTGAATACTACAATGATGTCCGTATGGGCGATTTCTCCATGGATTCAGCTACGGCCTCTTCTTCTATTTCTCACGGTGAAATCTCCGGCTATACTGAACCTTCAGAAACCACGCATTTTTCGGTGATGGATGTAGATGGAAATGCCGTCTCCGTAACTACAACACTCAATGGTTCTTTTGGGAGTCATGTCTCGGTAAGCGGAGCCGGATTCTTATTGAATAACGAAATGGATGATTTCTCAGCTCAACCCGGAGAACCCAACACCTATGGTTTGATCGGAGCTGAAGCCAATGCTATAGAACCGGGAAAACGAATGCTGAGCAGTATGTCGCCCACCATTGTTACTAAAAATGGAAAGGTAGATATGATCCTGGGAGCTGCTGGCGGACCCCGAATCATCACTGCAACCCTGCAAACTTTCTTGAACCGGGCCGTTTTTGATATGCGAGCTCAGCAGGCAACTTCTCTTCCCCGGTTTCATCACCAGTGGTTGCCGGATGTTTTGCTGTTTGATGATTTTGGATTGAGTCCTGACACACAGAAATTACTGGAAGAAAAAGGACATCGCATCTTCCCATATCCTGCTGTTGGTCGTGCCCACAATATCTATGTTGGCTCCGATGGTTCACTCACCGGCGGCGTTGATCCCCGTGGCGATGGCCATGCCTCAGGCTATTGATTTATAGCACACGGATTTAGCGGATGTTACGGATTTTTATAGAAACCACCTTTAAACGTTTGAGGATTCGCAATTTTGAGTCAGGTTCCCGTTATTCAGAATGTTGTCAATTAAACATAAACACTGTTGTCTTTATTTGTCATCCTGAGCGTTTGGTATTTTCAACTTTGTCCATCGGGTTAAACGCGAAGAGTCTCAAAGTCTAATTCTTGCCTTATTTAGAATTTGAGACTCTTCGCGATAAACAGGAGGGATTCGTGTTGATTTTTGATGCGCTCAGAGTGACAACTTGTACTATACATATAGAAATAAAATAAACTATGAAACAATCCTACGAATCTATTTCCTGGCAAGATGACCATCTCGTAATCTTAGATCAAACCCAGCTTCCGCTTCGGGAGATCTATTCTGAAATTCATACAGTCGGACAGGTTTGGGAAGCCATCAAAAAGATGAAAGTCCGGGGAGCTCCTGCCATTGGCATTGCAGCTGCATATGGGTTGTATTTGGGTGTTCGCGAGCTGGAATCCAAGAATTTCACCAGCTTTAACGTAGAACTCAACCGCTGGATCGAATACCTTACATCTTCCAGACCTACCGCTGTGAACTTGAGCTGGGCACTGGATCGTATCAGTCAAACCGTGTATGCCAATAAAGATGAGGATCTCGAAGACGTTAAAGAGGTGATCCTGGAGACGGCTAAAACCATTCACGATGAAGATAAGCGAAGATGTGAGCAGATCGGCAAGAATGGCGCTGAACTCGTTCAAAAAGAATGGAATATTTTAACCCATTGTAATACCGGTGGATTAGCCACAGGCGCCTACGGCACTGCCTTTTCGGTACTGTTACAAGCCCATGCAGACGATAAAGACATTCATGTTTGGGCAACCGAAACACGTCCCCTTTTGCAAGGTGCACGACTGACAACCTGGGAGTTACAGCAAGCCGAAATCCCCTTTCACCTGATCGCTGATTCGGCTGCCGGACATCTTATGAGAACGGGAAAAGTAGATATGATTGTAGTTGGAGCCGATCGCGTGGCTGCAAATGGCGATACCGCAAATAAGATCGGGACCTATCCCCTGGCGGTTTTGGCAAAAGAAAATGACATTCCTTTTTATGTAGCACTGCCTCTGTCAACCTTTGACCGTGCTTCAGAAACCGGAGAAGAAATTAAAATTGAAGAGCGGGAACCGGAAGAGGTCACCCATCTTGCCAAAACTCCCATCACCCCGAAAAAAACAGATGCTTACAATCCGGCTTTCGATGTAACGCCCAGCAAATACATAACGGGATTCATAACAGAGAATGGCATTGTGGAGCCGGATTTCACCAAGAACATTAAAGCTCTTTTTGGTTGATCTTTGAAGGGGAGCTAGTTTGGTTAGTGCTCTCCTCTTCATTCAGGTCTGTCATCTCAAACTCCTCTTCCCGCTCCCGGTGGATGTTCCATGTTACTCCCAAAGAACTGCCTATGATCACCCCGCCCCCCAATAGCAGGTACACGTTCAGGTTGATTAAAAAACTTACTCCATAGCCGGCTAAAACGCCAAGTATCACAAAAAAGATCCAGATGAAGAAAGATTTCATAGAGCTTTGGATTGAATTCGATTTAAGAATCTTCGACTGGTACTTCAACCTTGAAGGAGGTATTCTCAGAGGAAGTCACTTCTAAACTTGCATTCAGTTGTTTGCTGAAAGCCCGAACCATTCTCATGCCCAGGCCTCGCTTAGAGAGAGACTCAAAATCAGCCGGGAGTCCTATTCCATTGTCGGTAACTTTTACGGATAATTTTTCAGCCCCTTTAAAGATCTCGACCACAATAAGCCCTTCATCGCCGCTCACAAAACCATGTGTACAGGCATTCATAACCAGTTCATTGGTGATCAAAGCGAACGGAATGGCACGATCCATATCTAATTCTATGCCGTCATCAGCATTCACTCTGATCTGAATGTTTTTGTTCTCTTTTCGAAGTGATTGTCCGATGCGGTTACTTAGCTTAATAGCATAATTTTTGAGGTTTACGCGGTTAGCCCTACCGGTTTGCGCCATCGATTCGTGAACGATGGTAAGCGAACGAATTAAAGAATGGGATTCTTTAAGAATTTGCTCATTCGATTTGCCGGTATCACTTTTAAGCTGCAGTTCCAATATGGCAAGTACCATCGTTAAATTGGCTCGTACGCGGTCGTGAATTTCATTCAGAAGTTGATTGCGTTCATTGAGGGCACTGCTCAGTCGAAGTTCCTTTTCACGCAGCAGATGCGTTTGTTCATCTACTTTCTCTTTCAGATTCGTATTCCAGCTGCCCACCAGGTAAATACTTCCTATCCCGATAAAAAAGACCAGGGAAATAGATATCCAGGTCACGATCTCAAAGGATTCATTCACGCTCATCATGCTCATAAATACTTCCTGAGACATTCCTGAACCGGCAATTTCATTTTCAATGGATTGAGAGCCTAACAACTTTGCTGAGATGATAAACATCCCCAAAACTACCACAAGAACAGATATAGTGGAATAGATCCATTTTATGGATACCTCCTCTTTATCGGGGATCTCAAACTTCTTTTTTCTCCATTCGTAGATCATAGGGGTGAAAAAATAAAGCAACGGGCCTGCCACCAAAAACGACTGCAAGAATAAACTCACCCACCAGCTTTTCCAGATAATAAGTGTTTCAAATAGGGGCAGGTGATAAAAACGACTCCACACAAAAGCGCCCAGCGAACAGGCCAAGGCTGCAAAAAGAGACACCACGATATAGAATGTAAAGCTCTTCAGGCTTCGCAAACTTACATCAAAGGAAACACAGTAGTACGATAAGGCGTAAATAGACAGCCCAAGCGTAAACGACATCGAGTATAAAAGTGCCCAGTGCCAGGTCATAGCTGCCGTAAAAGCCAGCACAAAGGTTGATACGAACACGGGTATGAATCCCCATTCAAATCCAACCCAAAAGACCAGCAGCATCCCGATAAGCATAGGAACCTGTATCAAAAAAACCTGCCCGATCTTATCCTGACTAAGGATATCAGAAAAGCCAAAAAAGTGTTCCACTATAAAAGCGGAAGAAATACTCAGGCCAATAAGTGCAATCCAAATGGCAAATAAGCTCAGGACCCGTCCGCTGCCCACACCAAATCTGTCGAGGGCATAATCCATGGTCAAAGGTTGATAAGAAAAACCGTCTGCTTTTTCAGATTCCGCCATTAATTACTCCTGGCTACATATTAGCCTGATGATGATCTAAATTTCCTGCTGTCATTCAATGCTCACAAAATATGTTAACACTATATTGTGCACAATTAGAATTGCAAGAGATCTGAAAGTGCCTGTGCTTTTACCTGATAATGCGAGCCATGCCATATTACGCTACCTTCTTCCACCACAATAAGTTGGGGTGATTCGTGTCTCACACCCAATTCATCCGCAATGGTACGGGACAGGCCCCGCTGCTGAATAACATCCACCAAATAGAAATCCGCTTTCTCAAGATCCTCTTCCGACAAATTCTGCAGATCTTTCAGCGCTAAATAACTGGTAGCACATCGCGTGCTGTGTTTATAAATAACCTGAGGCAAACTATTGGATTTCATCAGAATCTCTTTGATGGCCTCTTCACCGTCAACTGCATTCCAATGTTTATATTGGGGTGAATGATCTTCCAAAGCAGAGCCAAAAAATTGTTTAAGTGCGTTTAGCATGCATGTTTGTATTAATGAATTAAGAATATAAAGTATTCGCTGTTCGACTTAAAATTTAGCTTTTTGAGTAAAACGAGATTTTGAAATTCTTTCGAATCTTTTTTTCATGAAATTCATTTACTTAAGCACATAGCAAAAACGACTTAACCAAAACATGGAGTTTCAATGGATACACAAGTTAAAGCACATTGGCTGGGGCATTCAGCTTTTAAGCTGGAAAGCCAAAGCGGAAAGATTATTTATGTAGACCCTTTCCTGAAGGACAACCCTTCTACCCCCGACGATTTAAAAGAAGTGGATAAGGCTGATTACGTTTTACTTACACACGGACATGAAGACCACGTAGGCGATACTTTGGAAATTGCCAAGAATACAGGTGCCAAAGTGGTAGGTATTTTAGAACTCATGGGAATATTACAGGAAGAAGGTCTGTCTGAAGATCAGGCTATTGGTATCAATAAAGGTGGAACGGTTCATTTTGAAGACTTTTCAGTAACCCTTGTTTCTGCCAACCACAGCTCTTCTTATAAAGGGAAATATGCTGGCGATCCCGGTGGATTGGTGATCTCTTTTGAAGATGATATCTGCATTTATCATATGGGCGATACCAATATTTTCGCCGACCTTGATCTGTATGGCGAGCTTTATCGGCCACATGTTGTACTGGCTCCCACTGGCGATCATTTCACAATGGGTCCCGAAGAAGCAGCATATGCTGTTGAACTTGTGGGTTGTGACATTGCCGTTCCTATCCATTACGGAACCTGGCCTCCAATTGACAGTGATCCAGAAGAATTCAAGGAAATTCTTGAAGGTATTACCGATACTGAAGTTCGTATTCCTGAGAAAGGCGCGAATTTTCTGGGCTGATTTCAGCTTAACTTAAATTGACCATAAAGCCGCAGATGAAGATCTGTGGCTTTTTTTGTTTTAGCTTCATTCTGTTACTTTTAAGTAATACAATAGTACATATTAGGATCTAAATTCTTTTGGCATGAAAACACAATTCAGAGCTCCCTGGGATGGCATGTTGATCATGATCACGACGGTGATCGTACTTATTCTTGTAGGGCTGGATTATTTTAATGAAGGCTGGATATCAACCGTCATTAGCTGGAGTATTATTTTTGGCTCCGCTGCTTTTGGAGTATACGGATATAGTTTACAGGACGGTCAACTAAGAATACTCAGGCTGGGGTGGTCGAAAGATATTGAGTTTTCGGAGATCAAATCGGTAGAGCTTAAGCCAGATGCTATGATGGGATCCTTTCGTAAATGGGGCATTGGTGGTTTTTTTAGCTACCTCGGCTATTTCTCGAACCGTATTCTGGGAGATTATAAAGCCTATGCCACCCACCGAAAGCGTACAGTACTGATCACTACCACAAAGAATGATCAAATTGTGGTCACTCCGGACAACCCAGAAGAATTTGTCGTGTGTTTAGAAAAAGCACGATCCGACCACAGTTAAACAGCTCAAAACTTATTAAATATTCTCTTTAAGCGAACAGAGCTATGTTGACACTGGGTTTTCGCTAATCCATTGTATCACTTGCAGTTTAGTCTTTTATTCGTTTGGTTTACTTGTCAGATAATTCTGATAATGGGGTATATTCAACTATAGAAAACAAAGGGGTAGACATGGAATGTCCGAATTGCGAGAAGGAACCTTCAGGACTAAAGCATTTTGTAACATTAGGTGGCGTCAATCTTGATTTAAGTATAAAAGGATACATACGTTGCAAACACTGTAATACACTGTTAAAACAGCCTAAATACCTGGGCGTTTGGGGTAAATTTGATTCTAAGATCTGGCTTTTACTTTTAGGCATTGTAGCCGGTATATATATCGTTTTCTTCTTTAGTGAACATATTTTCTTATCACTTGAAACAGTAGTCGCAAAATCAACCGCAGCTCTCGGCCTTCTTATTATCATGGGAATCACCTTTCTGACTGCCTTTGTTTCTATACTCGCTCTTATACCCCGATTTGCTATCTATGAATTGGCAGATGAAGAAGAAATTGAAGATGAGATCTCATTAACCAAAACCGGAACCCGAATTTACACCGCCTTTCTCATTTTAGTGCTTTTTGGCAGTATTGGTCTTTTACCGATGATTGATTGGGGATCCTTAAATATTTGGCTCCTGGCAACCGGTGTAGCCATATATGTTGCAGCAATTTTAATGGTCTCCAATTGGCTCACTGAAAAATACCAGAAATAGCTTACCTTTTTTCTTACAATTATTTCGCTTAAAATATTGATCAATAAATACATGGAGGAAATATTATACGGATCATAGTTACCACATCTTTAACCAAGCCACTTAAAAACTATGAAGACCGTATTCCCTATCCTGCTTGCCTTGATACTGGCAGGCTGCTCCAACTCCCTGACTCCAGAATTAGAAAATGTTGGCACAACCAATATTGCTTTCGCTTTATCCGAAGATAGCCTTGTGAAATTATGGGTTGAAAACTCCTATCAATCTACCGTTAAAGTTCTTGTTGATGAGTTTAAAGCAGAAGGGGTTTATAATGTCCAATTAGAAATGATCGACGGAAATGGAGATCCGCTTCCAGAAGGTCTTTATACTTATTTCTTAGAAACTGAACAGCACTCAACCTCAAGAGCGTTCCTATACACTACAAAAAACCGACCGGGGAAACAGTGATGAAGAATCTACTCGTACTAATTATCATAAGCTTTACTCTCTTCAAGTGCACTGATTTAAAAGCGCAAAATTCCGTAAATATTTCACTTTTCCCGGGATATCATGTAATAAATTCCGATGAAGTATATCCACAACGCGAACATTCAGACATCAACCCAAAAACGAATTTTATTGCTGGGATTTCTGCCGCCTACCAAACCTTAGTTAAGGACTATCCCATTCAATTTAATCTCAGCTATAGTTTTGGCCAATCTATGGTGTATAAATATAGAACCGCTGCCGATATTTACATTCCAAATCCCGTTTCGGCTGACCTGAGATATAGCACTCTCCCTATCGAAGCATTTTGGATTCATTCCCGGAATGAAAAGACCGACTTTTATCTGGGACCAAATCTCGTTTTTCAGCATCGTACATTTCTGTTTACAAATGCTGAGATTCCAAATGATCGCCTTTTAAGTGTTGGAATCGGGATTTCCGGAAAAGCCCAGCGGATCTTAAATACCTTTAAATCGAACAATGGACATATATTTGCGGCGCTCGGTTTTAGATGGACGGAATTTGTTTTCCATCACGCCAATGGCAGAAATGTAGATGATTTCACGATGCGTCACCTCACGTTAACCCCACAACTGGGTTTAAGTTTGAATCTGGATTGAGTATTTCAGTAAGCCTTCACAACTATCCCAATTTAGCTTTAGATTGGCTTGAATTTGAATATAAGCGCTGATCATGAAAACTATTTTGAACTACTTTTTCCGAGGGATGCTCATCCTTCTACCTCTTGTGGCAACCGTCTACTTCATGTATTCCATCTTGATCTGGATGAACGACCTGTTCAATAATCTGCTCTTCAGCTGGATCAAATACGAGATTCCCGGACTGGGCATTGTAACCGGATTTATACTCATAACCATGGTAGGATATGTGTTGTCGCTCACGTTTACTCGGCCGGTGGTCTTCCTTTTTGAGAAGCTGATGAGCAAAACACCTTTGGTGAATATCGTTTATAACTCTCTGAAAGACCTTACAGAGGCTTTCGTAGGCGACAAGAAAAAGTTCAATAAACCCGTCTATATTGAATTCAGTGAACCTATGGGGATGAAGCGATTTGGGTTTATCACCGAAAACTCGCTGAAACACTTTGGTCTTAACGAGGAAGTGGCCGTCTATTGTCCACATTCTTACAACTTTTCAGGTAACCTCTACATCGTTCCACGCGATAAAGTAACCCCGATCAAAACCGATTCTACCGATTTTATGCGCTTTGTGGTTTCAGGTGGCGTAACCAAAATTCATAAATGAGATATATTCCAATTACCCACACACGCAGTTCACAAGTCGCAACCCAAAGATCATTCCCGTGAAGGCAATAGTCTAATTGTTATAACAGATTCAAAAATTGATTCCTGAAAACAATCAGATCTTTCAAATAAGAATTAAAGGTCGGACAAAGCTGTCCGACCTACGTCCCTAATTTGCTTAGTACACTTCTTCAAAAGTACGATCACTGGGTTTTACATTTCGGGTCATTTCGTCCCAGTCCCAATCGGCCGGGTCAATATCCTCAAAATCACCTTTCAGTACCAGGTATTCGGGGAACCCGTTCTTGGCCAGATTTTGGTAGATTCCTTTTTCCATGCCCTTCAACCCGCAAATATAAATGAGCGTATTTTCCTGCTCCAAAATGGGATGAAGCTGCTCTTTATTGTCATCGATTGCAGTTTGTACGTAGTGCTTGGAACCATCCGGACGACGATCTTCTCTGGATATCTTGGCGATATAGTGAAAATTGTCGTGCTCTTTTTCAGTCTCCATCAGAAAATCAGGATAGATAAGGTCCGTTCGGTAGGCAGCACCAAAAACCATTGCTATATGGCCTTCGTAATCAGATTCCATCAGCTCCTTGATCATTCCACGGAAGGGAGCTATTCCGGTTCCCGTAGCAAAAAACACATAATTAAAGTCTTCAGGATTTTCAGGAAGCAAGAACCGCTTACCACTTGGTCCGGTAGCTTTCACCTTGTCGCCAGGTTTAAGATCAGCAAGATAATTTGAACATACGCCGGTGTACAACGTGCCGTCTTCCAGCTCTTCGATAGTTCGTTTTACCGTAGTTGAAATAAGATTAGACTTTCCCCCTTCGCCCTTAGTGGGAGAAGAAACTGAATACAGTCGAAGCTTATGGGGACGTCCGCGTTCATCTTCTCCGGGAGGTAATATCCCGATAGATTGACCAATACGAACCCGGCCTTCCAGCTCGGTTCCGGATACATCGAAAGTTACATGACGCACAAAATTTGGACTGCTTTCCTTTGTGCAAACATAATTTTCGACAACGGTTATTTCAGTGGGGTCTTTGGGTGAATATATATTTAGTTCAACTTCAGGTAGTACTAATTCGGCCATATTTCTGAATTTGAGTGAGAGTGAGTGATGTTTATGAGTGATATAAAACAAAAAAATCCCGCACCGGTTAAGCGCGGGATTTTTAAAATAGGATATTTTTTGCTTAGAAATAAAATGTAAGTCCTACTGACAGCACATTGCCACTGTATTGTTTTTCGGTGAGGTCATCATTCCCATCCAAAAACAGATATCTGTAATCTACATTAAAAGCAGCACTTTCATTGATAGCGAGGTCAGCACCAAATCCAAGGTGATATCCCACTTTCACTTCGGTGTCATCACCGGGATTTATGAATCCTCCGTCATAATCATAAATGGTGTAATAACCTCCCAAGCCTGCCAGACCATACGGGGCAAAATTCTTTGTAATGGGGGCAAATACCATAAGCGAACCGGTTACCGGAACCTGACTTACAGTGAGTTCTCCGCCTGTAGTAGTATAGGTTTGCTCACCGCGATATTCCACTGTAAACTCGCCTCCCAGGTATTTTCCTTTGGTTCGCAGCTGAGCTCCAAGAAACATGGTACCATCTTCAGCATCCGGGGCTTTATAATATCCGGCTTTTGCTCCCAGCCCGGAAGTGTTCTCGATCATAAAATCCTGGGCTGCAGCAGTTGATAGAAATCCGGTTAACAGAAATACCGTATAAATTGTAATAAGTCTTTTCATTTCAATGGGTTTAGTTATGATTTATTACTTAAAATGACCTTAACCCTGAAATGTTCCGAACTTTAACAATTCCTCTACTGATTGCTGATCATATAACGGATAAGCTCATCAACGGTTAGTTTTGAACCGGCTTCATTCATCCTTCTTTCTGCTAGTTGATGAGTTACGCCAATATTCCGCATGCGCATCAGGTTCTCTTTTGTCAGTTCATCCATGGTATACCCCAGATCCATCATATTACTGGTGAAAAAAGCCGTCACATTGTTATTCCGAAGATCGATCAGATCCTGAATGCTCAGTTCGTAGCCCAGCTCTTTCATCATGCGGGCAAAAGTAGCACTCACATCAGCATTTTGCAGTGCTACAAGCTGTTCGGTGGTTACCTCAGTGTAGCCCACTTCTCTTATCTGTGAGGTATATGTAGCCGTTACCCCTTCGTTCCTCAGCGCGATCAGCTCTTCATGCGTCAGTTCTCCATAGCCCATTTCAGTCATCCAGGCTCCCATTCTGTTAAGCAGGTCTTCGTTGGGTTGACTTAGTTCCTGAACAATATTCTCAATGGGATTCAAGTCACTCATCGAAAAATTGATTTTGGTTCCCGCATAGAAAAGAAGAGAGATCAGAAATGCGAAAAGCAGGACGTAACTAGAGATCTTTGAACTGGAACGCGCTTGTTCAGAAGAGGAATCATTCCGAAGGCCAAATTGTCCTTCTTCAATATCTTCTAAATTATTCCTCAGATTTTTGAATTTTGTACTCATACCATAAGCTCATTTGTTAAGTGAAAGAGTACGCAAATCTCAGAGAAAAGATTCATCAACTAAGATTATTTTACCCGATCGAGGGATCTTGTGAGTTCACCAATGGTAAAAGGTTTTGAGATAAGGTCGATACATTCGGTTGCCTTGGCCCGGTCGTAATTCACTTTATCAGAATTTCCGGTCAGGTAGATCACATCTGTGTCAATATGCTCTTTGATTCGGGTAACAGCTTCAATGCCATCCATCTCGCCTTTCAAGCGAATATCCATAAGGATTATATCCGGTTTATGTTCCAAAGCCAGATCGATGGCTTCCTCTCCTGATGCAGATTTACCTACCAAGGTATGGCCAAGTTTTTTGATCATATTTTCTACTACCAACGAGATGATCATATCGTCTTCAACAATGAGGATTTTTTTTGTTTCTGTACTCAAAACGTTCTGGCTGTCTGTTTTTAACAATTCTAGTTATATATAGGAGGTTTCTACATGGTATATGTTACAAAATAAGTAGATTAAACTATCCAATTATTCCCAACAAAAGAAATTTATCCGACTATTGTTTTTATCGGCTTTTTATTTGAATTAATAAGCCCTCTTCTATATCCACATATGCCCACCATCCCTTAAAATCTTCTTCCCTGAAATCAACCGGTACGGCCCAGCAATATCGTATTTCAATGTTATTGGTGTCTTCATTTTCAAACGGAAAAAGCACTTTTTTAGGTCGTTGTTGAAGATCACCAGCCTCAATAGTATAGATCTCGGGTTTACCTGTGTAGGGACGCAAATCAATTTCCCAGCCAACCATCCCTTCCTGAACGTCCATATATCCATAGTTCACAAAATCCGGGATCACAATATCGGGATACCAGTTTCCCCAAATGCGGTTCACTCCTTCTGCATCTAAAAAAACCACGATCTCGGTATCCGGTAATTCCAGGGTATCAATTTTTTGATTCTTGAAGGTGATCTTCCACTCAATGGGTACGTTATTCACATTAGGGCCATCACAAATAGTACAACCATATAGGGGCAGGCTTTCCTTCACTTCTAACAAAGAGGTGTCCTGAACGCCGGTGTATTCTTCATTCTTCAGAATAGATCGTTTTGCAGCCGAAACAAGGGTATCAGGATCTTTCATTTCAACACGTACGATCTCGCGTTCGGCGCAAGGACTTTCTCCTCCCTCAAAGAAAAGCTCACTGAAGCCCGTAAAACCATACTTGTTGAGCGTGGAGCATATCTTGTTATCATTGGCAGACTGATATTCTTCATTCATTTGTTGAAGGTCAGAAAACTCAATGGAAGTGTAAATAGTGGGATAATCGAGTTCAGGCTCCTCTGCCGTAAGCAGGTTACAAGAAATCCCTGCCAAAATAAGCACCCCAAATAAGCTAAAAAGTAGTATTCTTTGCACGATGAAACCTGTCTGATGATGCTTTTAATTTAGAAAAAACTGACTTTACATCACAAAAAAACTCCTATAGATTGGGTTAATAACTTCCAATCATTCTTATATGATATTACATAAAAAAATTGGCATCATTGGCTGTGGAGTAAATGGCCTGAGCGTGGCTTACCTCTTACAAAAAAAAGGATATCATGTCTCCGTAATAAGCAAGCATCATCCCTTTAACGACTCCATAGATCCTGCCTTTGCCAGCCTTTTTCCTGCGGCTTCAGTCATACCCCATTCCGTTAGCGGACAGAATATTGAGGAGCTTTTCAATACGAGTCAGGCTTTCTTCAATGAGCTTCATCAAGCTTCGTTCCCGGGGTTATCAGTTTTTCGGCATTACGAACTTTTCGCTGATCCAAAAGAACTTCCATGGTATAAAAGATCAATGGATGATTTTCTTACTCTAAAGGATTTTGAGAACGATTTCTACCCCACACATCCTGATATAAAAGTACGCTCAGGTTGGAAATTCAACTGCTTTTTTGCAGACTGGAAGCTTTATTATCCGGCCCTGTTCAAGAAGGTTTTCGCAGATAATGCAACGCTTACCATTCGCGCCCTAAGCGCAGATGATATCTCATCTCTTCCTTTTGATATATTGATCAACTGTGGTGGATTGGAAGGTGCTGAACTTTTTGGGGATGATGATAACCTGCTTTATCGCGGACATCTTCTGTCCATTCTTGATGCTCCCAAATTAAAAGGAAATAATGATCAAACCATTTCCTATAATTTCTCTCCTGGAAAGGATATTTATGCTACCCTGGACGGCATTCCACAGGATGTCTATTGCTATTCAAGGAATGATGGCTGGGTATTTGGTGGCAGCCGCCAAAAAGGAGTCTTAGATGCGCAGGGAAACTGGTGCGGGGATAAAACAGCTGAGCCGAGACAAGATCTCGATGGAATCTCATTTCCTGCTGCTATATTAGATCTGAATGCTGCTATCATTGAAAACAGTTTTGGCATCCGTGTTCAGGACTTCCCAAAAAGAGCAGTAAAAGTCGCATACCGGTTTGTTCGCAGTGCGGAAAATGGATTGCGCCTAGACGCTGAGGAAAAATTCGGGAAACAGATCATCCATAACTATGGTCATGGTGGCGCGGGGGTGACATTAAGCTGGGGTTGTGCCAAAAAAATAATAGAACTGATAGAATCGTAACCTAAAGATCTCTCCCACTGGCTGCATATTTCAGCTAATGATATCGAAATCAGGAAAAGAGCAAAAAATCCTTTAACGCTGATTAGGACTTACAAAGCGACTTACATCTTCCCTGCGTTTTTTGCGATGTTTGGTATCTCTTCCTGTAACTCTTTTCCTCCACATCTTAAAGCTGGAGCGCTTCATCTCAGATCGCATCAGCTCTATGGTCTCATCTTCGCTTAACCCAAACTGATATTCAATTGCACCAAAAGGCGTTCGGTCTTCCCACGCCATCTCAATGATTCTGCTTTTGTCTGCTTGTGAAAGTTGATCAAAATTTGCCATGCTTAACTTTTTATAAGCCATACAAAAATCCCGGAGCATTCAATCCGGGATTCGAGCAATTTTCTTATGTATGAATGAATTTTTTGAGCAGATCTGAACAGTACAGATCTTTACCATGGTTGCTGTGCTAAAATTACTTGCGCTGACCAAACATTCGCAACATAAAGATAAACATGTTTATGAAATCAAGATACAGCGCCAGTGCTCCCATAATAGCACCTTTGCTTCCCTCCTCTGAGTCCACATCCACCTCCAGACTCATGCGCTTGATCTTTTGTGTGTCGTATGCTGTCAAACCCACAAATACCAGTACTCCGATAATAGTAATACCCCAATAAAGCGTCTCGTTATGCCAGAAGATATTCACGATGCTGGCAAGAATGATTCCTATCAGTCCCATAAATGCAATATTCCCGATGCTTGTAAGATCGGTTTTGGTGAAATAACCATAGGCACTCATGATCCCAAATGTACCGGCCGTAATAAAAAATGTGGAAGCGATTGAACCAGCGGTATAAACCAGAAAAAGCACCGAAAAGGTAAGTCCATTTAACGCTGAATAAAGAAGAAAAAGACTGATCGCTTTGGTTGCATTCATTCTATCGATGGAACTTGATAGCCAGAAAACCAGCCCAAGCTCACCCAACAGTATTCCAAAAAATAAGATCTGATTTCCGGCAATGATATCTATAAGTCCCGAGTTGGCTGTTCTAAGAGCCACAAAACCAGTGATGGCAAGAGCCAGGCCCATCCATCCATATACTTTATTGATGAAGCTAACCTGGATTGATTTTACCTGCTCAGCCGTTAAATGTTGTGTATTCATTATTTCTTAATGATTGTAGGTTAAGTTAAATTCTATCTGTTATAACAAGTCCGATTAACAATAAATAAAAGAGTTTATTGCATGCAGAAAATACTAAAATTCATAGCGGTTTGTGTACTTTGTGCGCTTATTGTTATCGGTTTAGTTTTTCTAATTGAATGGGTCTTTTAAACCAAAAAAATCAGGTAATTATGAAAAATAATATGGGTTCTGCCGATAAAATTATTCGATTCATTTTAGCAGCCATTTTTGTAGCGTTGTATTTCACCGGTACTGTAACCGGAACCTGGGGAATTGTTCTGCTGGTACTGGCCGTAGTATTTGTTTTGACAAGCTTGATCAGCTTTTGTCCGCTATATGCTCCTTTCGGGCTCAGTACCTGTAAAACTTCACCCAAGTAGACCAAAGATCACGAGTGTGAATTGTTCTTCGGGCTGAAGTTCAAAACCACTTCTCTTTGGGATTCAGGCGGCCTTATTCTACCGGCAGTCCCTCCATTTCCATTATCTTGAGGGCATTTGTGGTAGGACATGGCCCTGCTTTTATCTTATATCCAAAACTCATCTTACCGCCTTCAATGGTTTCAGAGAAATGCCAGTTGCTAAGTTGCGGGATTTCTTTTTCGAGGGAAGCCAACTCCAGATCGTGAGTTGAGACCATCCCTATGCCATTCTTTCCGGCCACGTGTTTCAGAAAAGCTGTACTGCCCTGAAATCGCTCCCGGTTATTGGTGCCTTTGAAGATCTCATCCACAAAAAAGAAAAGTGGGAGCTCATGATCAGACTCAAGTTCATCCAGCAGGCGACGCAATCTTCGTACTTCCGCATAGAAATGGGAAAGTCCGCCCTCCAGGGAATCCTTGACGTTTATACTGGTGAACAAGCGGAATAAGTTTGTTTTTAGTGATTTGGCTTGAACCGGAGCCCCTGCAAATGTCATTGCCAGATTAATACCCACTGTCCTCAAAAAAGTACTTTTTCCGGCCATATTCGAACCGGTGATGAGGAACAGGTCTTTGTCTTCCCTGATGATGAAATCGTTCGAAACCCGTTCTTCATCACTTATCAAAGGGTGACCTAACTGTTCAGCTTCAAACAGATCATCTGAGTTGCTTGTGATCTCCGGAAAACTGCAATCCGGGTTCAAGTAGGCAAAGTTGGCAATGGAGTTCAGTGCTTCCAGTTCGTAGAAATCATCCAGCCATCCTTCCAGTTTTGGGGCCAGTTCTTTTTTCAGCGACTCCATCTTCATAGAGAAAAACATATCCCAGGGCAACACCATGTTTACCAGTGGCCACAGCACCTGATTGGCCTGAAGAGAGGCTGCGCCAGCCAGCCGGGAAACCCGCTTTAAATACTTTGAGGGTGATTCATCATGTTCTTTAAGCGATTTGAAGAAGTTTTGCAGCGATGAATTTCCAGAAAACGAGTACTGCTCAATGTATACCAGGATCTTCCCAAAACGACTCATCTGCTTCTCGATCTGATAGCCTGCTTCAAACAGTTCCCCGATCTTATGGCTGTTGAAGTTATAGAAGCCAAGATAGGTTACAAAAGTAAGCAGTACCCAGGGGCCTGTTAATCCTGCAATAGCTGTGATCAACAACACAATATTCGCAATGGAAAGTGCAGACAGAATTAGCAGCGTACCCAGAAATTTAACTTCCTTTGGCGCCTTCATCCATGTAAGGAGTTTCTCCATACTCCAGTCCTTGTCCGAAATATTCTTTTGGCTCATAAAAGCCTGCACCTGAATACGGTCTCGAAACCCGGACAGTGGAATCAAGTCGGTGATAAGTTGCTGCCTCGTTTCGATCTGCTTTTTGTCAGGAGATTCATTCAAAAGCCAATTAGAGAGACGTTCAGAGCTTTTAGGATAAACAGAAGTATCCATCAGATGATGCAGCGAGTAATCCCCTACAATGTGAAGATCATCTGCAAAAGGATGAGCGTTCATATCTCCGGTAATATGATAATCCGGAAGTTTATCCCAATCCAAATTCATGCGGGCAATATGCTGCTCTTTCAATTTCTGAAGAAAAGATAATCGCTCTCTGTGATCTGTAATACGCTTGTGTCGGGCAATCAAATAAATAAACCCACCAGTCAGCGCCAAAAGTGATGTAAAAAAGATACCGTCGCTTCCGGTCTGAGCGATGAAGTACAAGGCTAAAATAGAAACCAAAAAATAACCGCCGCGAATATACGAAAACTGCGTACTCACCTTATCCAGCTTCCCCACCATCTTACCCAACCGTTCTACCTGATCCTTAAACTGCTCTTTTAATGTCTGCTTTGATGAATTCATGAATATATATTGTGAAAATTTCAGGGTACAAGAATAGGCATTTAAGTGTTCAGTTGACAGTTAGCAGTAGCTGTATGATTCGAGCTCTCCAATCAAGTAAATATCAACATTGTTCACTGATCGCTGTTTACTGTCTACCTATCTTTCGGTAATATCCGCATGAACAAATCATAAGACATTACTATGAATTATTTTGCACATGAGACGGCTGTTATTGATGAGGGAGCACAGATCGGGAAAGGAACCAAGATATGGCATTTTACACATATAATGCCAGATTCTGAGATCGGCCAGGAATGCAATCTGGGCCAAAACGTAGTGATCTCACCTAAAGTTAAACTGGGGAAAAATGTCAAAGTGCAGAATAACGTGTCCATTTACACCGGAGTGGTTTGTGAGGATGATGTATTTCTGGGTCCTTCCATGGTTTTTACCAATATCATCAATCCCAGAAGTGCCATCGTACGCCGGGATGAATATGTGGATACCTTTGTACGAAAAGGGGCGTCCATCGGTGCTAATGCCACCATTATTTGCGGAAATGAACTAGGGAAATTTTGCCTGATCGGTGCCGGTTCAGTCATCACGAAACCTGTTCCACCTTACGCCTTGATGGTAGGAAATCCCGCCAGGCAGATCGGCTGGGTAAGTGAATATGGCCATCGGTTGGAATTTGGGAATGATGGGATCGCGGTTTGTCCAGAATCGAAAGAAAAGTATGAATTGAAGGGTGGGAATGTCGAAAAAATTACCGCATAATTCTACCTTTTCAATACTATCCTCTCTCTGATTTACAGCAAAGCTGAAATCTATCTCTCTCCAAAGAGAGATAGATTCCTGACAAGGTTTAGAATTGTGCCCATTAGAATTATGGTCTTTAGTAGCAAGAACCTGTGTCCCTTTAGAGGGACTAATAAATCAGTTCACTGATTTATCAGGGAGGGTAGCATTCAAGTAAATACGTTATTTTCCTACCAATTCTACGATCGTGGCACCCCACCCGCTCCTGTCACTCGCCAGCGAATACGATTCAACATGAGGGTTCCGATCCAAAAGACTGTGCACGGTTCTTCTTAATACGCCCTTCCCTTTTCCATGAATGATCCGAATAGAGTAGATCTCTTTCTCCAAACACGCCTCAATATAATCCGGAATAAGATCACCCAGTTCTTTTGGGTTGAACAGATGTAGATCTAAAACTCCATCAATTGGTACTTCAATCGGGTCCGGCTCAGACATAATATTTCCTGCTTACTGCTTACTGAATATAATCCACTACCCGTCGCTCATTCACCACCTTTTTAATGAACGAAACCACTTTCTGATGATCCGGATGCCCGGCATAGGCTTTCAGGTCGTTTTGATTCTCACACTTCACCGTCAAGACTACATCACAAATAGCCTCACTATCTCCTTCCAACACATTGATCCCCACTTCAGCTGAACGCAATTCCTCTATCTTGTGTGGAAGATCTTCCAACAATTTTTTCATTGTTTCAGCATTCTCAGCTTTGGTCTTTCCCTTTGCCACTTCCTTCAATTTCCACATTACTACGTGCTTGATCATTTTCTGATTGTTGATTTATGATTTCGATTTTCGATTTTCGATTTTCGATTTAATTGGAGAACCTCTGCTGACTGAATATCCCCTGAACTCATCGAAAATCCCAATCAAACACAGTTAAACTTTCGATGTTCTTTGTTGGATGTTCAGAGTTCTATTGCTGTCAATTAATGCATGGAACCCTTAACTTTAGCGTTCTGTTTTGGAGTCGCAGGAAGTATCCTGTTCTCCTTATAAATACAATCAGAAATATTGAAAACATTGGATTTAGATAAAATCACGGCCGAAGAGATCGGCGAAGACCACATTGGCACCTCAGTAAAAACTCCGCTCAGAGAAGATGCATTCGATAAAACGGATGCAGAAAAGATCGAGATCATAGAAGAGCATTTTGCGGAGATCATGAAAACTCTTGGCTTAGATCTTGACGATGATAGCCTGAAAGGTACGCCCTACCGCGTGGCTAAAATGTATGTGAAGGAAATTTTTGAAGGACTCAATCCTAAAAACAAACCCATAGCACGTCAGTTTAGCAACAGTTATGATTATAACGGGATGGTTATCGAAAAGAATATTGAAGTCACTTCTTTTTGTGAACACCACTTTCTTCCCTTTTTAGGAAAAGCCCATGTGGCTTACATTCCTTCCGGTAAAAAAGTTATTGGCCTTTCAAAGATCAACCGCATTGTTGATTACTATTCCCGCCGACCTCAGGTTCAGGAACGCCTGACTCTGCAAATTGCTGATGAACTTCAGGGAGCACTCGAAACTGACGATGTGGCCGTTTTTATAGACAGCAAGCACCTTTGCGTTTCAACTCGTGGAATAAAGGATCATAGCAGTACAACTATTACAGCTGAATATCGAGGTGCTTTTCAGGATAAAGATACTCAGCAGAAATTCATCGACTACATTAGAACCAACACTCAGATCGACTGATAGCTGTGGCTGATACACCAAAAAAATTACACGTTTACAACACCCTTTCCCGTAAAAAAGAACCGTTTGAGCCGCTGAATCCACCGCATGTGGGCATGTATGTTTGCGGACCAACGGTTTATGGTGATGCACATCTTGGTCATGCCAAAAGCTATGTTTCTTTTGATGTGATCCTGCGCTATCTGCGTTATTTGGATTTTAATGTTCGCTATGTCCAAAACATAACGGATGTAGGGCATTTGGTGGATGATGCCGAAGAAGGTGAAGACAAACTCAGCAAGCAGGCACGTATCGAAAAAGTGCAGCCTATGGAGATCGCTGAAAAATACACGTACACCTATTTCCGGGATATGGATGCTCTGAATGTTTTGCGGCCTGATATTGCCCCTCGTGCCACAGGGCACATTCCCGAGCAGATCGCTATGGTGAAGAAATTGATTGAAAATGGCCATGCATATGAAGCGAATGGCAATGTCTATTTCGATGTATCATCAGATCCTGAATACGGAAAGCTGAGCGGCAGGAAATTAGAGGATGCTGAGTCCGGAACCAGGGTTGAAACAGCCTCAGATAAACGCAGCCCCGAAGATTTTGCCCTTTGGAAGAAAGCCGATGACAGTCACATCATGAAATGGGATTCGCCCTGGAGCGTTGGATATCCCGGCTGGCACATTGAGTGCTCTACCATGAGTACCAAGTACCTGGGTGAAAGTTTTGACATTCACGGCGGCGGACTTGAGAATCAGTTTCCGCATCATGAATGTGAGATCGCTCAGGCCGAATGTGCTCACGACAATCAATTTGTAAAGTACTGGCTGCATAACAACATGGTTACACTTGAAGGCCAGAAAATGGGGAAATCGCTCGGAAATGCGATCAACCTGCACGAGTTTTTTACCGGAGATCATAAGCTGCTCACCAGAGAATGGCCACCGGAAGTGATTCGCTTCTTTCTTCTTCAGTCTCATTATCGCAGTACTACTGATTTTTCAGAAGATGCCCTGAGCGGAGCAGAAACGGGGCTGAAAAATCTTCACTCCATGATCACCACCATTGATGATGCAGAAGCCGGTAATGGTAAAGCTTTTGATGTCGATGGACTCCGGGAATCTGTTGAAAGTGTAATGAATGATGATTTTAATTCAGCCCAGGCCATTGCGATATTATTTGAGCAGTTAAAGGAGATCCGAAAACAGATCACCGATAAAAAGACTCCATCAAACATTGAAGACATCAAAGAATTTCTTCATGATTTTGTAGATGGTGTATTAGGGATCTGGCCACAGGAAGGTGGCGGAAACGAAGAATTAACCAAAGGCCTGATCGAATTACTGATCGAGATTCGCAAGGATGCCAGAAGCAATAAGAATTTTGAGCTATCCGACAAGATTCGCGACGACCTGAAAGAGCTGGGTGTTCAACTTATGGATGGAAAAGAAGGCACGTCCTTCGAGATCGAGTGATGAAACTGCTGAGTGACATATTCAGCTTTATCATTGTATCACTGGTGAAATTCTATCAGCTGGCTATTTCGCCTTGGCTGGGTAAAAGTTGCCGATACCAACCAACCTGTTCCCGTTACATGATCGAAGCAGTAGAAGAATGGGGGCCGTTGAAAGGCTTTTGGATGGGCATCAAGCGAATCGGAACTTGCCATCCCTGGGGTGGTGAAGGATATGATCCGGTTCCCAAAAGAACATTGAATTCAGAACAGAATGATGATTCGTCTGATGGCTCCAAGTCTGTCTGACAAATTGTTGGATTCGACACCCTTTTCCGCTCTAAAGCTGAGCGTCAGGAGCGAGTCAACGTAATTATTAAATCAAATGCCTGGTTCCGCACGCTCCGCGTCGGAACCAATTACATATCACAAAATTATTGACATACTAACTTAGATTAATGAGCGACATTAAATTCAAGCAAAGACTTACCGTAGAACAAGTAGAAGAAGGAACCGACCTGGCTCCCAAATTTCAGGAAAACGGATTGATTCCGGTTGTAACTACCGATCATGAATCCGGTGAATTGCTGATGCATGGCTATATGAATGAAGAGGCGTTCAAGAAAACCATCGAGATCGGAGAAGCAGTATATTACAGTCGTAGCCGTGAAACACTATGGCATAAAGGAGCCACCAGCGGCCTGGTACAAACCGTAAAAGAAATGCGTATTGACGATGACCAGGACTGCGTGTGGCTTCGGGTTGAAGTACAAGGAAATGGTGCGAGCTGTCATGTGGGCTATCGGTCTTGCTTCTACCGAAGCGTACCAACCGGTGAGGAATTTGAGAAAAAAGACGGCGAACTCAGTTTCGAAGAAGATGAGAAAGTCTTTGATCCTAAAGAAGTGTATGGCGATGCACCGAATCCTACCAAGCTTTAGGTTACAGCAGATATTTTTCCTAGTAAAAAAGGTACTGTTATGAATAACAAGTAAAATGTGAATCAAATA
>CERJ01077319.1_pt1 | contig 29198 bp, 22 predicted proteins | sample 530781 | NCBI WGS metagenome assembly CERJ01 (sample SAMEA2620967, study PRJEB7988) | marine metagenome | biome: marine biome (ENVO:00000447); feature: deep chlorophyll maximum layer (ENVO:xxxxxxxx); material: "saline water (ENVO:00002010), including plankton (ENVO:xxxxxxxx)" | depth 30 m
GCTTGTAATGCACCTGATTTAAGATCCTCGGCAAAACGCGGACCTACCACATCTGTTTTTATCACCGTAAAGGGGTTCTCCGGATAGAGCTCTTTTACTGTGTTGGAAATAATGCCCTGTACAGTGTTGATCTCGCTTTCGTTATCGGTACGGATCAAAACTTCACTATCAGAACCGAATAGTTTTATCTCAGGGGCACTTCCAAGGGGTTCAGTTAAATTAGAGCGTAACTCTACAACACTTACCGGAGCGTCGAAATCAAGAACGATCTCTTTTCCTCCTTTAAAGTCGATACCATATTGAAGTCCTTGCACAAAAATTGCGATAAGACTTGCGAAAAACAGCACACCGGAAATTACGTACGCAATTTTACGGCTGCCATTAAAGTCAAAATTAGGGGTTTCAAACCATCTCATAATGTTATGTATTTAGTCGTTTTAAATTCTTTTTTGATCTGGATTAACCGAAGCTTACAACTTTCTGCTTGGCTTGGGTCAGGTAATCAACCACTACACGGGTGATCACAATGGCGCTGAATAGTGACGCTACAATACCCGCCATCAGCGTTACAGCAAATCCTTTGATGGGGCCAACTCCGAAACTGAAGAGGATAATAGCCACAAAGAACGTAGTTACGTTGGCATCAATGATGGCGCTCATGGCATTTGCATAACCGGCTTCAATGGAGGCTTTTAATGTTTTGCCGGTGCGTTGCTCTTCCCTGATACGGTCAAAGATGAGCACGTTAGCATCTACCGCCATACCGATGGTTAACACAATACCAGCAATACCGGGCAAGGTAAGTGTGGCTTTGAATGCTGCCAGAATTCCAAGAATGAAAACGATGTTAAGTAACAAAGCCAGATCAGCAATACCGCCACCTGTCCGGTAGTAAATGATCATAAAGATGGCCACAACACCCAATCCAAATAGGATGGAGTTTAAACCGGCCTGAATTGATTCGGCTCCCAAAGTAGCTCCTACCGTTCGCTCTTCAAGAATTTCAAGCGGAGCAGGTAATGCACCGGAAAGCAGAATATTCACGAGATCCTCAGCTTCGCCAACACCATCCAGACCCGTGATGGATGAACGACCATTGGAGATCTTGGTTTGTACATTTGGATAAGAGAATACATATCCATCTAACACAATGGCTACTGGTTTCCCGATGTTGGCTCCCGTGATGCGTCCCCATTTACGGGCACCTTCGCTATTCATACTCATAGAAACTTCAGGAACGTTGGTAGCTGGATCAAACTGAACCGTTGCATCTTCGATCACATCTCCAGTCAGTTCAATCTGTGTACGAACACCGATCAGCTGAAAAAGATCCTGACCACCCTGACCTGAAAGTGGATTTGCACTCCACATTACCGTTGTATTGCGGGGCATGAACCGTTGTACTTCATCAGCCTTTAGTAAGTCCATAACGCGGGCAGTATCTTCAGCAGTGGCGTATCCCATTAAATAGGGACTTTGAGCAGGCACCAGTACTTCTTCTAACGGGTTGAATTGAGTTTGGGTGGTATCGGAAGTATCTGAAGCTGCTTCAAAATTAGCATAGTACTCATTAACCTGTTCTACATACGAACGGAAGGCATCAGCATCAGCTGCCAGACGAAACTCCAGTCGCGCCGTTCCTTTCAGGAGGTTTCTAACACGCTCTTTGTCTTCCACACCGGGAAGCTCAACCACAATACGGTTATTTCCCTGCTTCAAAATAGAAGGCTCTGTTACACCATAACGGTCTACACGGGTGCGGATAATTTCAATAGCCCGGTCAAGTGCAGACTGTCGCTGAGTTTTCAGAAATGTAGCGATCTCTTCGTTAGTGGAACGACGTGTGATGTCCATAGCATCATTCCGGTAATAGCGACTTAGGCGAGCATTGGCATCCCGAGATTCGAACTCAGCAACCATTTCGTCGATGAAGTCTGTATCGTTTTCAAGCGAACGCTGTGCGGCTACATCAATTACATCGTGAAGGAGCTCATCGGCATTATCGCCAGCCAGCTCGCGCATAAGCTGTGGTACGCCAACTTCGAGCGTTACGTGCATACCTCCCTGAAGGTCAAGCCCCAGAGAAAGAGTGTTTTCACGAAGTGATTCTAATTTTTCTCTGTTTTCTTCCTGATATTGAGCCGCTTCTGAAGGACTCAGGCTATCAATGTAATTTTGTTCAAGACCCCACTGAATAGATGGGTATAAATAAAAGATCGTGAGCGCCAGAAAGGCTACGATCGAACCGATTTTAAATCCGTTACCTTGCATAATAGTAGTTTGTTAATTGTTTGAAATTATTGATCGAAAGTGAAGAGCAACCGGAAGTGAATTGATTTCGGTTTTTGAACTGCTCCTCACAAAAAAATTGGTGATAGAATTGATAAGAAAAGTCTTAGGGAGCACCAATTGCGGTTCCACCAGAAAGCGGAGAAATGTGGTAGTTGGCAGAAACGGGAGTTAAATAAAGCGTCTCAAACGGAGAGGCCTGAGCTACCCATTGTTCCTGAATATGTAATCCTTGGGTTGAAAATGAGATTCCATCAACAGGCGGAACAGTATAAGGCTGAGCTTGTTTGATGATAACAGCCTTGCCCATTCCCGAAGATGAATTTTGAAAGGCATTCCACTCTGTAAGCAACACCTGAAACACATCGTTTTCATCCTGAGCACCAGGTGCTAAAGGAAGCGTAAAATCATCTGCATGGGTTTTAACCAACGAGGAAGCTTTCCGGATCACGGATTCTATTTCATTGGTAGAATGAGATAATTTTTGGATCTCATTTATGACTTCAGCATTGTCACTGGTTTTGAGATTTGTTTTCAACCAATTCGTAAATGCATCCTCATCGCCCATTTGGTTAGATGGGGTCAGAAAATAGAAGACCATACCTGCCAACAAAATGGCGGCACCAAAAGATTGAATGATATGTGTGCGGAAAATTTTCATCAAGACTAAAAAGATAACCAACTAAAGCTTAATTGTGAACTAAAATTGTTGACCAAATTTAGAGCATGTAATTCCTCTGAAAAGATGAGAAAGAATGCTTTTAGCTGATTGGATATTCCTTTTTTATTATCGTCCAAACGGAGTTGTAAAGGGCTGTTCGGTTACATTCAAACGGATAAGTTTGAGTGGAATTTCCCCAGGTAATTCTAAACGGTGACTTTTTGCAGTCGCTCGAATTCCTCTTTCAGGAACTTACCGGTGTGTGAGCTTTCTACTTCTGCCACTTCTTCCGGAGTTCCTTGTGCAATGATCTCGCCGCCACCGCGACCACCTTCAGGTCCCATGTCAATGAGCCAGTCGGCTGCTTTAATGAGATCGAGATTGTGTTCAATTACCATCACCGTATTTCCTTTTTCCACCAGTTTTTGAATCACATTTACCAGCATTCTCACATCCTGAAAATGAAGGCCGGTGGTAGGTTCATCCATCACGTACAAAGTGTCGCCGGTGCCAACTTTTGAAAGCTCACGAGCCAGCTTGATGCGTTGTGCCTCCCCACCTGAAAGAGTAGTGGAAGACTGCCCAAGCGTGAGATATCCAAGACCAACATCAACCAAAGTATCGAGTTTACGACTGATGGAAGGTTGTGCGTCAAAAAACTCAGCTGCTTCTTTGATGGGCATCTGCAGCACATCGGATATGTTTTTGCTTTTATAATAAATTTCCAGCGTTTCCCGGTTATAGCGTTTTCCATTACAGGTTTCGCAGGTTACATATACATCTGGTAAAAAATTCATCTCGATCTTTCGAACGCCGTCGCCGTTACATTCTTCACAACGGCCGCCCTTCACATTAAAAGAAAAACGCCCCTGATCGTAACCACGGATCTTGGATTCGGGTAATTCCGCAAACAACCGCCGAATGTGATCAAAGACTTTGGTGTACGTTCCGGGATTTGATCTTGGTGTTCTGCCAATAGGCGACTGATCGATAGAAATGATCTTGTCTACATTGTCGATGCCTTCTATCGAATCGTAGGGCAGGGGCACCGTTTTGGATTTATAGAAATGATTAGACAAAATAGGAACCAACGTTTGGTTGATCAGCGTACTCTTGCCACTGCCGCTCACTCCGGTCACGCAAATAAACTTACCGAGCTGAACTTCCAGATCCTGATTCTTTAAATTATGTCCGCGGGCATTGGTGACGGAAATGGTTTTATCGTTTCCATCGCGACGTTTTTCCGGCATCTCGATCACTTGCTCATCATTCAGAAACTTGGCAGTATCGGATTTGGGATCTAATTCCTGAGGCTTTCCGGCTGTCACAATGTGCCCTCCGTTTACGCCGGCGCCAGGACCAAGATCTACCACAAAGTCGGCATGTTCAATGGTTTCGCGGTCGTGTTCTACAACTAAAACGGAATTCCCGAGGTCGCGCAGTGTTTCCAAAGACTTTATAAGCTTGATGTTATCTCGCTGATGCAGGCCAATACTGGGTTCATCTAAAATATAAAGCACGCCTACCAGCTGGGTTCCTATCTGTGTGGCGAGGCGAATTCGTTGAGCTTCACCACCACTTAGCGTTTGTGCTTCACGGTCCAGCGAAAGATAATTCAGTCCTACGTTGAGTAGAAAATCAAGGCGATCACGAATTTCCTTCAGTACTTGATTTCCGATGGTTTGCTGCCGCTCGTTCAGATTGATGGCGTACAGTGTATCCCGTAATTCCTGAATATCTTTTTGAACCAGATCGTGGATGTTATAGCCATCAATTTTATAGGAGAGAGCTTCTTTGTTGAGCCGGCCGCCATTGCACTTTGGACAAGTGACACGATCCATAAAAGCCTTCGCCTTATCGCGCTGCTTGTTCGATTTACTGTTGTGGTACTGATCGATGATGGTGTTGCGAAGTCCTTCAAATTTATGCTTATAGGTCACAGAATTATCTCGGAAATCATAACTAACGGAATACTTGGTTTCTCCGCTGCCGTTCATCAGAATGTCTTTCAGCTCTTCGGGAAATTCTTTGATGGGTGTTTCAAAATCCACGTCAAAACTAGACAGTATGGCTTTCAATTGTTTGAAAACGAAAATATCACGCGGGGCACCTAAAAACCGGATACCTCCATCAGCTATACTTTGTTCATTGTTTGGGACGAGGAGTTTCCAGCTTACATCATAGGTGTAACCAAGGCCTTCGCATTTCTTGCAGTTTCCGTAGGGAGAGTTGAATGAAAAAAGATTCGGAGCCGGATCTTCATAGGCCAATCCACTTTCATGGTCAAAAAGATTCTGGGAGTAGAGTTTATCGGAGACTTCATCGCCATCTTTTATAGCCAGGATCACGTTGCCGTCAGCCATTTCCAACGCCAGCCGGATGCTGTCAGCAATTCGCTTCTCACTTTTCGGGGAGATCACAAAACGATCAACCACGATCTCAATATTGTGAGTTTTGTAGCGATCCAGCTTCATATCGTCTTCCAGATCACGAAATTCTCCGTCAATACGGGCCTGCACAAAGCCCTGTTTTATGGTCTGCTCAAACAACTCGCGGTAATGCCCTTTTCGTCCACGTACAACAGGCGCCAGACAATAAGCTTTGGTGCCTTCCGGCATGTCCATCACATTGGCAACAACCTGATCGGCTGATTGCTTCTGCATTTTATTTCCGGTTTTCCAGGAATAGGGTGTGCCTATACGTGCATATAATAGCCGCAGAAAATCATAGATCTCGGTCACTGTTCCAACGGTAGATCGTGGATTCCGGTTGGTGGTTTTCTGATCGATGGAAATAACAGGGGAGAGGCCGTCGATGAAATCCACAGCCGGTCGTTCCATCATTCCCAGAAACTGGCGGGCATAAGCAGAGAGAGATTCCAGAAACCGGCGCTGACCTTCGGCATAGATCGTATCAAAGGCGAGCGATGATTTCCCAGAACCGGAAAGCCCGGTTATAACCACAAGCTGATCTCGTGGAATGTCGATATCGATGTTTTTAAGGTTATGCTCTCGGGCGCCGCGGACTACAATATTGTGTTGCAAAGTTGCTTCGGTTTTTGAATTTCAGAACTTCGAAAAATACAAAACAGAAGCGGGAAAAGCTTCATTCCTTTCTATGGAAATTGATGAGTACTGTGTTGGGGTTAAACCGGGGTATGTAAGTTTAGTCCTGATTGCGAACCTGACTGTTGTATTCTCTGATAAAAAGGCGGTTTGGGATGATGCCATCTTCATCCTCGGAAAACTGAGGCTTTATACGGTTCACAAAAAACATAGGGACTTTACCAAGGTATTTAATGTCAATTTCGCCTCGTTTCTCGCATTCAAAGAAATCTTTTACCCGCTCGTAGGTAGTTTCTGAGATATTGATGGAGTTTTCCTCGGAATGAGATTCAAGTCGGGCGGCGAGGTTTACCGTCTCACCCCAAATATCGTAAGCAAACCGACTTTTACCAATGACGCCAACCACTGCTTTACCTGTGTGAATACCTATGCGGATAGGCAGATATGGTACATTTTTATCCGAATTTTGGGCGGACATTTCTACAAACTGACTGATCTTAAGCGCGGCTAATATGGCATCAATAGGGTGAGAGTTGTTTCGTTCAGGAAGTCCTCCGGCTGCCATATAGCTGTCGCCAATGGTTTTGATCTTGATGAGGTTATGTTTGCCTGTGATCTCATCAAACCGGTCAAAATAATAACTCAGGCTTTTAATAAGTTCTTCCGGGCTGAGATCTGGCACAACTTTGGTGAACCCGGAAAAGTCGGTAAACATGACGGTGGAGTCCTCGTAGCGTTCCGGATTTACCGTTCCGTAAGCAAGCAAATGCTCGGCAACTTTCTCTGGAAAAATATTGTGGATCAGTTCTTCATGCTCTTTTTTAGTAAGCTCTAATTCCTTATTTGCGGCATTCAGACCACTTTGCATTTTACTAAGCTGATTGTTTTGCTCCAGCGTATTTTTATACGTGGAGATCAGCAGGTTGATGAGCTGGGTATGATCGGCCTGAATGGTGTATGTTTTGCCTTCCACTACCACATCAACATAATCGGCTTCACGGTTGGGAATGGGCGGGTTTGAGAGCAGCTCTTCAATTTTAATGAACAGCGTATCGTCATCATAAGGCTTGGTGAGATAATTATTGGCCCCCGCTTCGATCCCCTTCATAATATGGTCGGTCGTAACCATAGATGTGATCAGTATAAATGGGATCTTGTAGAGTTGATCATGTTCTTTAACTGCCCGGCAAAGTTCAAAACCGTTCATAACGGGCATGTCAACATCACTTAAGATCAGGTCGGGATATTCCGTTTTGGCAACTTCAAATGCATCTTCGCCATTTTGTGCCGTTAAAACTTCGTATCCCTTTTGAATTAATTTATGCCTGGTAAGTGTTACCAATGCAGGATGATCATCCACTACCAGAATACGCGTCTTTGTTTCTAACATCTCGAAAAATTAGGATTTATCTTGAATATATTTTATTCATCGATATAATGTATGAGAATTTTTAAGCATTAAGTCTGAAAAACCGATAGTTTTAGCATCTCACTTAGAAATAAACAACCTATGGCAGAAGTAGCACAGCAAAATTGGTCTCCCACCTCGTGGAAACAGAAACCTGTAAAACAGTTACCCGAATATCCTGATCAGCAAAAACTTGAAGAAGCTTTTGAGACACTGAAAGGATTGCCCCCACTGGTTACCTCTTGGGAAATTGACGCCCTTAAGAGCAAGCTTGCTGATGTAGCGGCTGGGAAATCGTTTTTGTTGCAGGGCGGCGACTGCGCCGAAAGTTTTGACGCTACCAAGGCACCCAAGATCGTAAATATGGTAAAGGTGCTGTTGCAAACAAGTTTTATTTTGATCCATGAAATGGGCGTTCCCGTTTTGAGAGTGGGCCGCATTGCCGGACAGTATGCAAAACCGCGTTCCAGCGATTTTGAAACGGTGAATGGAGAAGAAATTCATAATTACCGGGGAGATCTGATCAACGGGTTTGAATCAAAATCTGGCGTTCGGATGCCCAACCCGGATCGTCTTCTGGAAGGATATCACAAGGCAGGCCTTACCCTGAATTTTTTGCGTGCTTTGGCGGATGAAGGTTTTGCCGATCTCCATCACCCCGAACAGTGGGAGCTCGATTTCATGCAAAACAATGAATATTACGCCGAATACGAAGACATGGTGAAATCTATCACCAAGGCCGTTCGTTTTGTGGAGTCCATTGCTCCGGATACTTTTTCAACCTTGCAGAAAGTAGATTTTTACACCTCCCATGAGGCACTCAATCTATATTACGATTCTGCACAAACACGAGCGGTTCCGCGCAAAAAAGGGCATTTCAATCTCAGTGCACACATGGTGTGGCTGGGTAACAGAACGCGAGATCTGGATGGTGCGCATGTTGAATATTTCAAAGGCATCAACAATCCGGTAGGTATTAAGGTTGGCCCGCCGTTTGAAATTGATGAAACACTAAAGCTTATCGAAACCCTGAACCCAAATCATGAAGCCGGTAAGATTGTTTTGATCACTCGCTTTGGGAAAGACGAGATCGAGAAAGACCTGCCGGGTTTAATTCAGGCTGTACGTCGGGAAGGCTTTCCGGTGGTTTGGAGTTCAGATCCTATGCACGGTAATACCTTTAATACCGATGGCGGAATTAAAACACGTAATTTTGATGATATTTTAAGTGAAGTTCAGTCGGCATTTGCCATACACCGGGCAGAAGGAAGCTATCTTGGCGGAGTGCATCTCGAGCTCACCGGTGATAATGTAACCGAATGTGTAGGCGGAGCCAACGGCCTGGATGAAAAAGGACTGCAACGCAACTATGAAACCTTCTGCGATCCTCGCCTCAACTACGAACAAAGTCTGGAGATGGCCTTTCTCGTTGCCCGCGAGTGGAAGAAAAGCTATTCTTGAATATGTTTTAGGGGTGAGGTGTTAGAACAATTTCTAAAACCTCGCACCTAGCATCTAAAACCTAACCTCCTGCCAACTTGTTGCTGAATTCTGCCAGTTGTGTGCTACCCGGCTGTCAACTTTTCTATTCAAAAAAACAATTCTGAAATTTCTACAGAGACGTTTTGCCCCAATGTCAGGCTTGTGCCGGTAACGCTTCATTGGCATATGACTTGCAATTATAAGAGTGAATTAATGATAAAAACTCTAACAAAAATTGCAGAGCATTATGGCACTTATCAATTATACCCGACCCAATACTGAACTTCAGAACAAGAGATTCAGTGATATTCTGGATGAATTTTTTAATGATTCATTGAAGTACAGAAAAGATTCCTTTATACCCAGCGTGGATATTTCAGAAACTGACAACAGTTTCGAAATTGAGGTAGCGCTGCCCGGTATGAAAAAGGATGATATCAATATAGATCTCGATAATGGACGTTTAACTATAAGCGGTGAACGTACATTTGAAAATGAAGAGAGTAATAAGAATTATCATCGACTAGAGTCAGGTTTCGGCTCATTTAGTCGTTCATTTCAATTACCTGACAGTATCGATGAGGAAAGCATAAACGCGAAATACGAAAATGGTGTATTAGACATCACGATTAGTAAAAGCGAAGAAAAAGTTAAAAGACAGATCGAAATTTCATAAATCTGACATACTAGGTTTAGGAAACCGGGGTTGCCTGATAGCAATCCCGGCTTTTTTATTTGTAAGAAATTTATAAACCGCACAATTTTAAAGAATAAGTGCGTTGTTAATTCGAATCACAAATAAGAATAAAAGAAAACGAAAATGAACACTTTTGTGAAGAATACATTTGGAGTGGCAGCTGCCTTATTAGTCATACTTGGTTTGAATGTCGCTACATCCGATTCAGTACATACTACCTCTTCAGATAATGATACCAAAGTTACATCGGCTGAAAGTAGGTCTGTAGTTTCTTTAAAAGATTTCAATGATGCGATCGTAGATATTGCCGAAAAGACCAATCCCTCTGTGGTCACTATCACCACTAAACGAACACAAGAAGTGCGGGTCGTTAATCCTTTTTCAAGATTTTTTGGAAATCCAAGGGATGAAGGCCAGACTCAGGAACGTGTACAGCGCGGACTTGGCTCAGGTGTTATTGTATCTGAAGAAGGATATATATTAACGAACAATCATGTCATTGATAAAGCCGATGAAATTCAGGTTCGGATGATGAATGGCAACGAAGTAGATGCTAAAGTAGTAGGAGCCGATCCCCAAACTGATATTGCTGTACTGCAGATCGATGTGGAAGACCTGCCTGTTGTTGAACTCGGAAACAGCGATAACCTGAAAGTTGGGGCCATGGTATTAGCCATTGGTAGTCCATTGTCAGAAGATCTGGCTCACACCGTATCTTTTGGAATTGTGAGTGCGCGAGGCCGATCTCTGAATAATCTGACAATATATGGTGATTACATCCAGACCGATGCGGCCATCAATCCGGGGAATTCAGGCGGAGCACTGATCGATGTAAACGGACAGTTAGTAGGTGTTAACTCAGCCATTGCCTCCCGTTCAGGTGGAAATGATGGAATTGGTTTCGCTATTCCAATCAACCTGGCCGAGCGCATTATGGATGATCTGATCGAAGATGGAGAAGTATCTCGTGGGTATCTTGGTATCACCTTTAAAGGTGAAGTGGACCGAACGCTGGCGCGTGCACTTGGACTGAATAGTGATCGAGGAATCATTGTTGGGGAAGTACAGGAAGACAGTCCCGCCGATAAAGCCGGTCTTCAGGAAGATGATATCATTGTTTCCCTGAACAAGGAAGAGATCAGAAACTGGGATAGCTTCAGAACCCGCATTGCCGTTTACAAACCTGGAGATAAGGTCACGCTAGGTATTATTCGTAATGATGATAATAAGACGGTTGATGTGACGTTAAGTAAAAGAGAGGATGAGGTAATTGCACAGGCATCTCCCGAAAATAGTCAGGAGCTAGAAGATAAATTAGGTTTTGAATTACAGGAGTTAACCTCAGATATTCGCAGGCAGTTAAACGCGCCGAATGATTTAAAAGGTATTGTGGTTGGAAGTGTAAGCGAAAGCAGCGCAGCTTATGAAAGAGGCTTGAGAAGAGGAGATATTATAACCTCAGTTCAGAAAACCCGAATTTCATCAGTAAGTGAGTTTTACAGCGTACTTGGAAATGAAGATAGCGAATTAGTGTTACTCACTGTTTATAGAAATAATATGGAACAATACGTAGCGTTTGAACTATAAAGTGAGTGAAAGAATTTGTACCCCGAAAACCCAAACCCTGGTTCCTGATACGAACCGGGGTTTATTCTCAATTACCCTGATTAATAAAATTTATAGTAAAAAGAACATATTTACTTAAAATTACAGGGAATGTTCTAAAACATTCCTTATCTTAGAAGGACAGAAATTTTTTGAATTTGTACCCCGAAAAACCCAAACCCTGAACTCTGATACAGTTCAGGGTTTTTTTATTTCCGTGATTTTTCAACAGTTTAGGGATACTTCTGAAGCTCAGTATCAGTATAAATTTCGATCAAAATAGTATCTTAAGTTGAAGGAAGCTTGCCATCTAAAAGAATTCGTGGTGGTTTGAAGATCTTGATTCCTGTTATCTTGTCTATCTTTATCAAAACCCAGTAAGACTCGCCCAGTCAACGAAAGTCTGTTTTCGATAAAATAGGTTAAGGCAGATCTTACATAAGACTGGAACTGGTATTGCCTCTCATTGAAGATCCGTTCCTTAAATACTGGTTTTTCATAATGGTTATTGAAACTGGTTTCCAATAAATACCGGTCGGTGATGGTCCATAGCCACGAAAACTGAGCTATCATATCAATATCCATTTCTAACTCTTCATCTTTTTCTAATGGGAAGGCTATCCGGTGTTGGGATACAAAACCAAGCTGATGATTCAGGTCCAGGTTTTTATACCAGCGAATCTGTGAATAGGCATCAACTCTTTTCCGTATCAGCAAATCACGCATCACATTATCGCTAATATTGGTAGTTTCTTCATCCCGATTTAACCGGTTGTAATAAGCGAATTTCCCACTTAGTAACACATCAAAACCTTCCAGTCGCTGCCCGATATTCTCACTAAAAACATCATCGAGGTAGAAGATATCGTAAGCAGAGATCTCATCTAATTTTCCGGACAGTTCCTGATTCATATCACTCCAAAAATACTTCCTGGAGCGATCCTTGGTTTTTGGATAGCTGCTTGCTTTGGTAAACTGTTCTGCTGATGCTATGATCTCATCGCTGGTTAAATTGCTATTGGTGATGGCGGAGTAGCGTTCATTAAGTCTGATAGCTCTGATCTGTGGTCCTATATTGCGAACTCGTCCAAATCCAATGCCTAATTCTGGGTCAGCTCGGAGATACCGATTGCGTTCTTGGGCTTCGCGGTCATTCTGTGGGTTGAAGGTATATTCAGCTTCGAACGTACTTCCTGAGAAACTTATATCACCCATAAACCCTGCCAGGACGAACAGATCATCATTCATATAAAATTTAGAGTCGAATTGGATGAACTGCCCAATAACGTTGGATCTGGTGATACGATCTGCATCAATTTTGATCTCCTGAGGATCATAGTCTAGATCAGGATTTGTTTTTTTCACTATAAGAAGAGTAATTGCTTCCAACCCTAGCATAAGTGTAAAGATCAATCATCTTCTGTTCCGACTCCCGGTAGTATTCATATACAGGCCGTAGAGAAATATTTAGCTGGTTCCTTAATTCACGATCCTCAAAAATAAAAGGAAGTTCGGTAGTTTCCGGATCACGATCTAACTTAAAAACATTCAATTGACCATTGTTTCCAATACTTGCTGTAGAAAGCGAAAAATTACTATACCCCCAATCTGGCAGCCTGTAATCTATGATATATTGAAAGTCAGTACTGTCAGAAAAGCCTATGCTTTGCTGCGCTAAAACCGGTTTTGTGATGAGAATTAGAATGAAACAGGAGAGGCAATACTTGAAATATTTCATGTCAGATTAGTCAGTTTGGCGAACAATTTGGCACTTAGAATTCTTTAGCAACATCACAAAAGGCAGTGTACAATTTTATAACATGTAAATGCGACACAATTTTGAGAAAGGCACGGTTTTGGTGAATATGAGTATAAAAAAGAGATAAACGGAGAAATCATATGAACTTGAATAAATTTACATTAAAGGCTCAGGAAGCCGTTCAAAAGTCCATAGAGCTGGCACAGTCTGCCAACAATCAGGCCGTAGAACCGGCGCATATTTTGAAGGCATTTCTGAGTGACCAGGAGAGTATCGTAAACACATTACTTAGCAAGTTGGGAGCAAATCCGGCTACTATTGGGAAAGCGATAGATTCTATAACGGACAGACTTCCAAAAGTACAGGGTTCATCTGTTACAGGGCAATACTTGTCGAACACCAGCAAGGAGTTGTTTGATAAGGCCCAAAAAGAAGCAACAAATTTGGGCGATGAATATATCAGTTCTGAACATGTGTTGATCGGAATGACTGAAGTAAAAGGTGAAGTCGCCAATCTGTTGAAAGACCAGGGCGTTACCAAAGAAAATATCCTGAAAGTGCTGAAGGATGTCCGTGGAAATCAAACCGTGGATGACCCCAATGCAGAAAGTCGCTACGGAGCGCTCAAAAAATATGCCCGTGATCTGAATGAACTCGCAGAGAAAAACAAACTCGACCCCGTAATTGGTCGTGATCAGGAAATTCGTCGGGTGATGCAGATCCTTACCCGTCGTACCAAAAATAACCCTGTTTTGATCGGGGAGCCGGGAGTCGGTAAAACCGCCATCGCTGAGGGCATGGCTCTGCGTATTGTTCGGGGTGATGTTCCGGAAGGCCTCAAAACCAAACGCATTGTTGCCCTCGACATGGGCTCTCTTGTAGCCGGAACCAAGTTTCGTGGAGAGTTCGAGGAACGCCTGAAAGCTGTGGTAAAAGATGTGTCCGATTCTGATGGCGAGATCATTTTATTCATAGATGAAATTCACACTTTGGTAGGAGCCGGCGCAACAGAAGGCGCCATGGATGCGGCCAATATTCTGAAACCTGCCTTAGCTCGTGGTGAACTTCATGCCATCGGAGCCACTACACTGGACGAATACCGCAAATACATCGAGAAAGACAAAGCACTTGAACGACGACTTCAGACCGTACTGATCAACGAGCCCTCCATCGAAGACACGGTTTCCATTTTACGGGGATTGCAGGAGCGGTATGAAGTACACCACGGCGTTCGCATTAAAGATGCGGCTGTAGTGGCCGCTGCTGAACTTTCGCATCGATATATTGGCGATCGGTTTCTGCCTGATAAAGCCATTGACCTGATCGACGAAGCGGCTTCTCGGTTGCGATTGCAGATCGACTCTCTTCCTGAAGAGCTGGATGCTGTAGAGCGACAAATTCGTCAGCTTGAAATTGAACGGGAAGCCCTGAAACGCGAAAAAGATCAGTCTAAGATCAAAAGCATTGAAAAAGAACTGGCTGACTTGGAAGAGGAACGAAAATCCATGCGTGTGCAGTGGGAGCAGGAACGTGATCTGATCCAAAAAGTGCGTGAACTGAAGCAAGCCATCGATACCACCAAGAACGAAGCCGATAAAGCTGAACGACAAGGAAATTACGAAAAAGTAGCAGAGCTCCGTTACGGGACTATTGCTCAGCTTGAAAATGATCTGCAGAAATCCCAGGAAAAACTGGATGAGATGCAGGAAAATCAGTCGTTGCTAAAAGAGGAAGTGGATGCCGAAGACATCGCTGATATTGTGGCACGATGGACAGGAATTCCTGTTCGCAAAATGCTGCAAAGTGAGCGCAAGAAACTGATGCATCTGGAAGAAGAACTGCACAAACGTGTGATCGGTCAGGATAAAGCTATCGAAGCTGTGTCGCATGCAGTACGCCGCTCGAGAGCAGGCTTGCAGGATGAGCAGAAACCCATCGGCTCGTTCTTCTTCCTCGGTTCAACTGGTGTAGGTAAGACAGAGCTGGCGCGGTCGCTTGCAGATTTCTTATTCAATGATGAGGATGCCATGATCCGCATCGATATGAGTGAGTATATGGAGAAACACAGCGTAAGTCGGTTGGTGGGAGCGCCTCCAGGCTATGTGGGATATGACGAAGGAGGTCAGTTAACTGAAGCTGCTCGCCGACATCCATACTCAGTAATTTTGTTGGATGAGATCGAAAAAGCCCATGCGGATGTATTCAATATCTTGTTGCAAGTGCTGGATGAAGGTCGCCTGACAGACAATAAAGGCGTGACGGTGGATTTCAAAAATACCATCATCATCATGACCTCAAATATCGGTTCACACCTGATCTCCAATGAGATCGAGAAGTCCGGTGGTGATATGAGTGATGAAAAATACGATGAGCTGCAAAACAAACTGATCGAGCAATTGAAGCAGACGATTCGTCCTGAATTTCTGAATCGTGTGGATGATACTATTGTATTCCATCCGCTCAATCAGAGTCATATTCGCTCCATTGTGGATATTCAGCTCAAACGTGTGCATAAAATGCTTGCCAAGAACGAAGTGCAGCTGGATGTTCCCGAAAACGTGAAAGACTGGCTGGCTGCCCGCGGGTATGATCCCGTATACGGTGCTCGTCCGCTTAAGCGTGTGATCCAGCAGAATATCACCAATAAGCTGGCTTCATTGCTGATTAGTCGCGATGAAGAAGGTCCGGTTCATTTCGAAGCCACAATGAGTAAAAATGGAGATTCCATAGAATTTGCTGAAGTAGTGGAAGATGCTGAAGCCTGGGCGGAAGGTGATTAGAAATTCAAAATGAAAAATAGGGTTGGGATGAAAGTCTCAGCCCATTTTTTTTGGGATTAGTATATGAAAGTAGATTCCGGAGGGACACAGGTTCTTGCTTTCTCAAAATTTCTCATCCAATAAAAATCTACTTCATGGCAAGAACCTGTCTCTCTTTGGAGAGAGAACGGATTTAGCTTTAGCTATAATCCAGCGAGAGGAGAGAGTGGTAACGACTTGGTTATGAGATCTGTGAATGTGTGACGGAATTCATTAGATGCTTACCCAATTTTTAATTTTAAATCTTTCATTTTGAATTCCAGCTTAGCTGGACATATTCGTCTCACCTTTAATCTTATCATACTCAGTATCATTCGGCTCCCATAACTCAATTTTGATACCGTTGGGATCCATGATCCACCCGAATTTTCCGTATTCAAACACTTCCATTTTGCCGATCACTTGCACGCCTTCTTCTTTTAGCGTTTCCAGTAGTTCTTCCAGGTTTTCCACACGATAATTGATCATAAAATCTTTCTCGCTGGGATTGGTGTACTCTGTGTTTTGATCGAATACGCTCCAGGCAGTGAATCCTTTCTTGTCTGGCACTTCTGCATGTCTCCATTCAAAGGTTCCTCCATACTTTCCACTATCGATACCAAGGTGTTTCTGATACCAATCTTTTGAGGCCTGAGGATCTTCACTTTTAAAAAATATTCCGCCAATTCCGGTTACTCGTTTCTTCATAATAGGTGATATAGTGATTTGGTGAAAGATGATATAGTGTTGTGCTGGAATTGATTATACCAAACCTGTTTTTGCTTCCCAAGAGGTATTTGAAGTTCGTTTTTTCGCTCCGACCTGGAGCGTCAGGAGCGAGTGAAAATTGTGTTTGTTCAAAACCGCGCTACGAGGACCGGTGGACGCTCGCAGGTCCTCCTCGATTACTTTATCACGATGTCAATATATCACCAAATCACCCCTCATTTATCACCCAATATTCATACAACGTTCATGTTAAATAGCTTTTTTAAAAGTGTCACTCAAGACTAACACTCAATCATAATTATTATGGCTGCTCAAACACTCGACTTATCGAAACACGGAATCAATGTTAATCAGGTCCTTAGAAATCCTGCCCCGGCTACTTTTTACGAAGAAGCTATCAAATACGATGGAGGCTCAGCAATCGCTAAAAATGGTGCGCTGGTTGTACGCTCAGGTAAAAGAACCGGGCGTAGTCCTGCGGACAAACGCGTAGTGGATACTCCCGAAGTGCACGACGATGTATGGTGGGGAAATGTGAACATCTCACTTGATGAGCACACGTTCGACATCAACATGCAACGTGCCACCGATTATTTGAATACCCGTAAACGACTGTATGTAATTGATGGATTTGCAGGATGGGATCCCAATTACCGGCTGAAGGTTCGGATCATAGCCGAACGACCTTACCACGGATTGTTTATGCATAATATGCTTATTCGTCCAACCAAAGAAGAATTGGAGAATTTTGGAGAGCCTGATTTTGTAGTGTACAATTCCGGTAAATTCCCGGCTAACAAGCACACCGAAGGAATGACTTCCGATGCTAGTGTGGATGTCAATTTCAAACGAAAAGAAATGGTGATCCTTGGAACCGAGTATGCCGGTGAAATGAAGAAAGGTATTTTCACGGTAATGCATTATCTGATGCCTAAGCAAAATGTACTTTCCATGCACTGTTCAGCTAATGAAGGGGAAGACGATGTGGCTTTATTCTTCGGACTTTCCGGAACGGGGAAAACTACGCTTTCAGCTGACCAAAACCGCAAACTGATAGGGGACGATGAGCACTGCTGGAGTGACGATGGAGTATTCAATATTGAAGGCGGTTGCTATGCAAAAACCATCAATCTCTCTGAAGAAAATGAGCCGGAAATTTTCAATGCCATTAAATTTGGTACCGTACTCGAAAATGTAGGGTATGATGAAGAAACCCGAGAAGTGGATTATGAAGACGTTTCCATTACCCAAAATACACGGGCCTCTTATCCGATCGAGTATATTTCAAATGCCAAGATCCCTTGTGTAGCCGGCCATCCGAAAAATATCATCTTCCTGACCTACGATGCCTTTGGTGTATTGCCTCCGGTAAGTAAGCTTTCGCCAGAGCAAGCGATGTATCACTTCATAAGTGGATATACCGCAAAAGTAGCCGGAACGGAAATGGGCGTAACGGAACCTCAGGCAACTTTCTCTGCCTGCTTTGGAGCGGCCTTCCTGGTGTGGCATCCATCTAAATATGCAGAGATGCTGGCTGAAAAAATGAAAGAGAAAGGTGCTAATGTTTGGCTCGTTAATACCGGGCTGACTGGCGGGCCTTATGGCAAAGGAAGTCGTATGGACCTGAAAAGCACTCGTGCCATTATTAATGCGATCCATGCCGGAGAGCTTGACAATGCACCTACTGTAGAGGATGAAGTATTCGGATTCCAAATTCCAACAGAATGCCCGAATGTGAAGTCCGAGATCCTGCTTCCAAAAAATACCTGGGACAATCCCGAAGAATACGACAAACAAGCCGAAAAACTTGGTCGATTGTTTGCTAAAAACTTCGAGAAGTATCAGGAGGGCAGTAGCGAAGCCATTATCAATGCCGGACCAAGAATTCCGGTAGAAGCATAGAAAACCAATCTTTACTTCAGGTGTAAAAGCCTGAAATGAGAAGTGAATAGCGTAGGGCGGACAGAGATGTTCGCCCTTTTTTTTGTGGAAAGGTTTCTGACTGTCTTCCCTGTAAAATCAATGAATTGATTTTACGGTCCCTCCGGCGGGACACAGGTTCTTGCCTATTCGATCAATTTTTATCGAGAACGACATTATGAAATAGCCAAGAACCTGTCTCTCTTTGGAGAGAGACCGATTTCAGCTTTGCTGTAAATCAGAGAGAGGACAGTGCTTGAATAGTTCCGAATGTTAATATAGAATGGATCTGGCCAATGAGAAAATAAGTTCAGAATTACGACAGTTCTTCGGGGTTGAGTCCCTTCAGATCATCCGCCACAAACTTGCGTCCTTCGCGCACAAGCTCACCATCCAGATACACATCAGCGCCAATGCAAACGAGATCCCAGTGGATGTTACTGGAGTTGCCATTTGGAGCCACTTCGTAATCTTTACCCAGTGTAAGATGATTGGACCCGTAGATCTTTTCATCAAACAAAATATCGTACATTGGGCTTTCAATGACTGGGTTCAACCCGAAACTGAATTCTCCGAATCGTCGGGCTCCTTCATCAGTATCGAGGATATCTTTGAGAGCCTCATTATTGGAGGAGTCAAAATCAACGACCACTCCATCCTTCACTTCAAGCTTTACGAATTCAAACGGCTTGCCCTGATAAACGGAAGGCGCATAAGAGATCACTCCATTCACAGAGTCTAAAACAGGAGAAGTAAATAGTTCGCCATCCGGAACATTTCTTTTACCAAAACAAGGCACCCAGTTTTGTCCTTTTACGGAGAATTTGATGTCAGTCCCTTCGCCTTTCAGGTGAATTTCATCCGTTGCACGCAAACGTTTTTCCAGCGGTTTCATGGCTTCCTCCAGCTGGCCGTAATCCACCAAGCAGGCATTGTAGTAAAATTCTGCGAAAGCGCGAGTTGGCATCTTAGCATTCATGGCAAAAGCCGCTGACGGATAACGCATGATGCACCAGTTGGTGTTGTCGACACGCTCATCAAAATGAACGGGTTTCAGGAAATGCTCGGAATAAGCCTTATTGGCTTCTTTGCTGGCTTGCGAGGTTTCGTAGATATTTTCTGATGCCCGAATACCAATAAAAGCATCCATCTGCTTCATTTTGGGAAGCTGATCGACCGAAGCCTGGTTTTTCCAAAACTCTTCGTTTCCATTTTCAAGGAGAATGCGCTGAGTATCAGCATCTTCGATCTGTACAAAAGGATGCGCATTTTTGGCTCGTATCTGCTCCACTAAAGCCCGCAGTAAATTGATGCCATTCAGTCCAATAAGCTGGACCATTACATTCTGTCCTGATTCAACTTCAGTGCTGTGTTCAAGGATCAGGGTCGCAAGTTTTTGGTCGTTTTCTGAAATCATGCTCGGGTCTTTTATGTAATAATTTTTGTTGAATTCTTTTGATCTAAAGGTAAAGAAATTGTGGCTGAAGTGTGCAGTGCAATGGTGTTAAAGTGTTACGGTGTTATGGTTTCGGAATCAAAACATAACACCGTAACACTAACGCACTGTAACACTATCACCTATATTAACTACCTTATTGCATAGTTCTATTTCATTAGGGTCGTTGGAGGCAAGGAAAACAAGAGTTCCTTTTTCGGCTTCAGTTTTTACGATGGAAGTCACCAGTTCGTGGCCTTTTTCATCGAGATTGGAACCGGGTTCATCCAGCATCAGTATTTCAGGTTCATGAACTAAAGCTGCTGCCAGTTTTGCCCTCTGCTGCTGACCAGTTGAGAGATTTCCAAAAAGCTGTTCACGTAAATGTGGAATTTGAACTCTTTCCAGCAGCGCATGGATCTTTTCGGTTTCGGCTTTGTCGCCACTGGCTTCCATCAAAAAAATAAGATTTTCTTCTACTGAAAGTTCCGCATATAAATTGATGTAGGGGGCTGCATAACCGATGTGCTTTTTAACCTGTTTCTGATTCATCAAATGTTCATGATTTTTCCACACTATGGAACCGGAGTTTGGACGAAGCAGGTAGGCGAGGCATTTCAGTAAAGTAGATTTTCCACTTCCGTTGGAACCGGCAATTCCTAACACACCGGAGTTGTGCTCAAAGGAGAATCCTTCAAAAACGGTTTTGGTATTAAACTTTTTACTTAGGTTTTCGACTTTAAGTGAAATCATACCTAAAGGTAGCAAGATTAGTAATAATAACCTGACTTTGAGATAAGACTAAACTGGAATTTATAGATACAGACTATTTCGGGGCGGATGCCTGAAATCTAATTGGTTTTAGGTTTTAGCAAGTGACATCGAGTAAAGAATCAGATCCCCTTCTATAAGGTGATGACCCTTAGCTTAATTTTGAGAAACAAAAACTTCACCCCAAATTTGAAAACAATAATAGAAATACTAAATCCTTAATTGTATTGGGAGTCGGGAGGCTTTATTTTCAATCAAATTCCAATTACCAATATGCATCAGGCAGTCGAACAAATTATTGACAAACTCATCGGCGCGGTTAAATCCGATAAGCCGTTCTATACCCTCAAGGACTTGCTTTCGGCAGGGTTTCCGTCCTTTATTGTAGAACGTATCCGAATGGAGATCAACGATAAGATCCGCCAGGAATTTGTGCTTGATGAAAGCGTATGGACAGACACATCTCAACCGATTGTGCAAAGATCATGGGAAGATTTCAGGGATGCACTGTACGCAAATTCCCGCATCCCAAAAGATAAGATATATGTGGTAACGGGGCGCGTTATGGATGAGATCGTGAAAGTGTATCTAGAGCCCCGGCAGCATATGGCAGAGTATATCTACAAAGGGGAGGATGAGCTCGGGTACGATGAATTGGTTCGCCGAACTGATAAACTTACCATTTACAAGCATTTTGGGAAGGCGATACCGCTCTACATGAAAAAGAGAAAGTTGGATACGCTGGACAAAAAACGGTGTAAACTGCTTATACATAACCTTGACGCGAATCTCGTGGCATCTTATTCAGCCAAAGATTGGGCAAAGGTGCTGGAGCTGCTTTTTACTTTTTTTGGAGGAAAGATCGATGCCAAGCTTATTCAGCTTTTCTTTGAAGACAAAGGGCTTTATTTGACCGCAAAAGCGTTTAATGAGTTGGATGAGGAGGTTACAAAAGAGCGTTTCATTGAAATTCTTTCTTATCCTGATCTGCTGGATGTGAAGCTGCAGGAAAAGTTTAGGGATCAATTCCGGGAAGAACTCATTGCCCAGAAAAACAGGTTCGATCATCCCGATGAGGAAGAGATGGAACAGATCGATGAAAAGGAACAGCGACTTCTCGATAGTTTTTTTGGAGATTACAAAGCCGACGATCCACAGATGACGGATCAGGAATCTTTTAACGAATTGTTTAAGTCGGAACAGAACGAGAGATCGATTTTTGAAGAATTTGAGGAAGTTCCTGATGCAGAGGAGATCTCGAGATCACTGAAGACCGGGGAGCAAAGTGAAGAGATCAATAAATTTCGCCAGAACTTGGTAACGGTTTTAGATCAGGCCGCACACTCATTCAAAAACCTGGACGAGGATGATGAGGAAGAAGAGGAGCTTGCAGTTAATTTATTCGAAGATGAAAAAGAGTCAGAAAAAGACCATTCGGCAGAAGATGAGGTTGATGAAGACGAACCAGCATCAGAGCAAGACGAATTTGAACCATTGATTGTGGAAGAGTCGGATGAAGAACTGATCGAAATGGATGCCGGCGAAGAAGGAGAGGATGAGGAACCCATGTGGCAGCAGTTTTTACGTCCCGATCAAATGGATGTTCTTATGGGCACCCCAAATGACGAAGATGAACTTGTGGACGAAGAGTCTTTGTTCCATGAATCGATGGCAGAGGATGATGATACTGATACTGAGGATGAGACTCCTCCCGAGCTGGAAGATTTTTTAATTGGCCAGGAAGGGGTATTTGTGAAAAAGATCTTCTCCGGAAAGAAGAAAAAGTACAAGCTGGCATTACAAGAAATTCAAGAAAATGAAGACTGGGAATCTGCTTCCGAGTTTATCCACCAAAATGTTTTCTCACCCAACGAAGTCGATATGTTTTCTGATATTGCCGTTGAATTCACCGATCGGTTACAAACATATTTCCAAGAATATAAATCCTAAACCAAATAGTATTTATGGCTACGAATCCAAAAGTAGAACGACTACAAGAACTCCGAAAAGAAGCACTTAAAGGCGGGGGAAAAGCCCGCATCGAAAAACAGCATGATAAAGGGAAACTGACTGCCCGCGAGCGAGTTGATCTATTGCTGGATAAAGGCTCTTTCGAGGAAATTGATAAATTTGTAACGCACAGAAGCACTGCTTTTGGTCTTGATAAACAACAGTATTTAGGGGACGGCGTGGTTACTGGTTTTGGGAAAATTCATGGCCGGCCGGTGTATGTGTTCAGCCAGGACTTTACTGTTTTTGGAGGTTCTCTTTCCGAGACGCATGCCGAAAAAATTTGCAAGATCATGGACCTGGCACTGAAAAACGGTGTTCCGATTATTGGGTTGAATGACTCAGGCGGCGCCCGTATTCAGGAAGGTGTTTCCTCTCTGGGTGGTTATGCCGAAGTGTTTTGGAGAAATAGTATGGCTTCGGGCGTTATACCGCAGATCTCGGCCGTAATGGGTCCGTGTGCCGGTGGAGCCGTGTATAGCCCGGCGCTAACTGATTTCATTTTTATGGTTGAAAATACCAGTTATATGTTTGTAACAGGACCCAATGTGGTGAAGACGGTTACGCATGAAGAAGTGACATCTGAAGAGTTAGGCGGAGCTTCAGCTCATAATACGAAATCAGGAGTGTCCCACTTTTCAAGTCCCAATGATGCGGTTTGTCTGAATGATATCCGGGAGCTGATGAAATACGTTCCACAGAACTGCGAAGAAAAAGTGCCGATGATCGAATCCAAGGAACCGGATTCTGCCAAAGCTAAAGCGCTGGATGATCTCGTTCCTCTCAACCCAAACAAACCTTACGATATCCACGACGTGATCGATGGGATCATGGATAAGGATTCATTCTATGAAGTCCACAAGGATTATGCAGACAATATGGTAGTTGGTTTTGCTCGTTTGGGCGGACGTAGCGTGGGCGTAGTGGCCAATCAGCCGCTTTCCCTTGCCGGGGTGTTGGATATAGATGCTTCATTGAAAGGAGCTCGTTTTGTGCGCTTCTGTGATGCATTCAACATTCCCTTAGTGGTATTTGAAGATGTGCCCGGTTTCCTTCCCGGAACCGATCAGGAGTGGAATGGCATCATTAAGCACGGAGCGAAATTACTATATGCTTTTTGTGAAGCTACCGTGCCAAAAATTACAGTCATTACGCGTAAGGCATATGGCGGAGCGTATGATGTCATGAACTCCAAACACATTCGTGCCGATTATAATGTCGCATGGCCCACCTCTGAAATTGCTGTTATGGGAACCAAAGGCGCAGTGGAGATCATTTTCCGGAAAGAGATCGCTAAAGCTGATGACTCGGAAGCAAAACAAAAGGAACTGGAAGACGAATACAGCGAAAACTTCGCTCATCCTTACCTTGCTGCCGGACGTGGATTCATCGATGATGTTATACTTCCATCTGAAACCCGCGAGAAACTGATCAAACAGCTTGAGATATTACAGAATAAAGTAGATTCCGTACCTCAGAAAAAGCACGATAATTTACCACTGTAGAAAATGTACGGAGTACTTTTGTGCTCTCTGCTTTGGAACTTGAGCCGTCAAAATGACGGCTCTTTTTGTTTGATAAAGTTTATACTTGGGGAATCCCGCAGGTTGTTTATGCAGCAATAATTATAATGTCATTCCGGTAAAACAGAAATATCAATGTGGAAATAGATCTATGAACATAAATTGGCTTTGTGTTTTCATAACAAGTGTAATTTTGGCGACTGTATTTAGTGTAGAGGCAAAACAGGTGGATTATCCACGCGATACATCCTACACGATTCACAGTGCCTATCACAAATATATGAAGAACTATCCGCAGATTGAAGTGGCTGATCCTGTATTGGATGATCAGATCAATATTCAGAAAAATATTACATACAAATTCACGGGCACGCGAGATCTTCGGCTGGATGTGTTCTCTCCAAAGGATATGGGTAAAGCTTCCCCAGCAGTGGTGATGGTGCATGGCGGTGGTTGGATATCCGGAGACAGGACACTGATACACCCGATGGCAAAAGCGTTGGCTGAAATAGGATTCGTGGCTGCAACCGTTGAATATAGGCTAAGTCCGGAGGCAGAATATCCAGCAGCGGTCTATGATATAAAAACGGCTGTGAAGTGGTTAAAGGATCATGCGGTTGATCTTCAGGTCGATACTCACAAAGTTGCCATAATGGGAACTTCAGCTGGGGGACAATTGGCAGCATTAGTAGGGGCTACTGCTGAAGATCCTGACTTTGAGGATCCGGCTGATAGTTCTCAAGCTTCAACCAAAGTTCAGGCAATTGTAGATATTGATGGCGTGTTGGCATTCATTCATCCCGATTCTCAGGAAGGTGCAGTGGCAGGAAAGTGGTTGGGGGGAGATCAGAATGAGGCCCGAAAAAAATGGATAGAAGCTTCTCCTATCACACATGTTGGGGCAGATACACCACCGATGCTATTTGTCGGCAGTTCTTATCCACGGTTTTTGGCTGGAAGGGAAAAGGTGACCGCTATTTTGGATGAACATGGAATTGAGAATAGAACCCATCTTTTTGAAAATGCTCCACATTCCTTCTGGCTTTTCCACCCCTGGTTTGAGCCGACGATAGACCACACTGTAGCTTTTTTGAATGAGGTATTGACGGACTGATCTATCGGGTAAAAAAATGATCAAAAAGAAATAAAGCGATCAATGAATACAGCGATCCACAGAAGAGGGAGGTAGGCAATGGATGCAAACATCATTTTTTTTGCATTTTGCTTACTGCGGTTCAATCCGAAATTGATGGTATATGCCAGAAACCCTAACGCGAAGAGCATTCCAAGTACTAAGAATATCATCCCGGAAATGTTAAACTGGTACATCGCATAGGTTACAGGGAACAGGCTGAAAACACACACTAAAGACCATAATAAAGTTTTGTAGCCCGTTTCGTCTTTCTTGGGAAGCATTTTTAGTCCGGCGCTGGAGTAGTCATCCTTGCACAACCATGCAATAGAAAGTACATGCGGAACTTGCCAGAAGAACATGATGCCAAATAACAACCACATGCCGGGTTCTGCGATATTGCCAGTGGCAGCCGCCCAGCCGCCTACAGGAGGCAAAGCACCGGGAATTGCTCCGATAGCGATATTGACCGGTGAAACTTTCTTCATGGGGGTATAAACTCCGAGATAGATCAATGCCGTAATAAAAGAAACAGCACCTGCTACAGGGTTTACAAGTAAAATTAGATAGAACAAGCCGGAAAAGATCAGGCTCAGAGAGAATATCATCCCGCTTTTAGAGTCTATACGGCTATCAGGAAGGGGGCGTTTGGAGGTTCTTTTCATCAATCCATCAGAAACTCGCTCAATAAACTGGTTATGAGCTCCTGTTCCGGCTGCTATCAGATACGTACCGATCAGAGCGTGAATGAGAATCACGAAATCGATGTTAGCACCACTGCCAAGGATGAACCCAACCAGCATACTAATCAACACAGACATGGTTATGCCCGGCTTAGTGAGTTGATAGTAATCGGAAACTACGTCCGTAAAAGATCTCTTGATGAGAATGTTTTCTTCGGCTGAATTCATGTAACTTTGGTAGGTCGTATGATTGCTTTATGCAGCCCTGAATTTAAATATTATTCCCCATATTTGACAGTCTTTTAACATGAAATTAAATGCTTTTCAAAAAACAGCGATTACCACGGTAGCCGCTACTATTTTCCTGATTCTTATTGGTTCATTAGTGCGCGCAGCTGGAGCCGGACTTGGATGCCCCGACTGGCCCAAATGTTTTGGTATGTGGATACCGCCCACCAGCTTAGCCGAGCTGCCATCTCAGTTTGATGCGAGCCAATTTAACGTCTACAACACATGGATAGAGTATGTGAATAGACTTGTTGGGGTGGTCATAGGATTGTTGATCACCATCACTTTTGCACTCTCTTTTCGATATCGGAAAACGAAGCCTCGGGTATTTTGGAGTTCAGCAGCTGCTTTTGTACTTGTTTTGTTCCAGGGATGGCTTGGGGGAGTGGTCGTAAAAACCGGGTTGCACGCGGGTATGATAACGATTCACATGGTAGTTGCTATGATCATCATGATCACGTTGCTTTATAGTGTATTTGAAGCCACAAGTGACCTATTGAAGATTCGTATAGGGGATGAATTTCGGAAAAGGTTGCTATCGGCCGGCTGGGTTCTTTTGGCTGTTTCGATGATTCAGCTTGTCCTTGGAACGCAAGTACGCGAAGCGATTGATGTTATCAAAAATGCAGAAGTATTAGTGGCTAGGGAAAACTGGATCGATATGGTTGGGACGATGTTTCCCATTCACCGAAGTTTTTCGTGGGTTGTACTTGGTATCGGTGCCTGGATGTTCTTCTTGATCAGAAAATATGAAGCCACCGGACTGGTTCGCACGTTGGGATTTGCAAACGTCGGCTTGGTGATATTTCAGATTTTTGTAGGACTGGGACTTCTTTATCTTGATATGCCCCGAGTACTTCAGGTGTTGCACTTGGTAGGAATGGCGTTCATGATCTGTGCCCAATTCTTGCTGATCATGGTGCTACGGAAGGACAAAAAAGTAATTTCAGAATAGAAGTTTAAAGACGCTCCAAAAGATCACCTAAAAACACCTTGATCTCATTAAGATCTTTTCGGGCCTCTGCGCTGAGTTCCGGGGCTTCTTCTTCTTTTTTATCCCCGTTTAAAATCTCATTTACCCCTTCAGAGCTATACTTTCTGTCATGCAGAAGTTCCTTAATACGAAAAACCAGAGCCAGCTCCTGCTCTTTATACACTCGATTTCCAGCACTGTTCTTTTTAGGCTTAAGCTTGGTATAGGTCTTTTCCCAATTCCGGAGAACATGCGGCTCAAGTCCGGTTAGCTTGCTGACATCACCCATTGAGTAATACAATTTTTTCATAGCTGGCAGAAAGTGTATTTTGTCGTTTTCAATACCGTAAAAGTAACCTATTTCTGGGTGACTTTGCAAAACCATTGTTAGGTCAACTAGCCATAATTTCTTGGGTTTGAACAAAACAAACGGTTTTTCAAATATCACCTGTGAATATTTATAAAAGAAGATATTTTGCAAGAAAATCATACCAATATGCAGGTAGACGTTAGTATCGTTATCCCGGTGTACAACGAAGAAGAATCGTTACCAGAGCTGGAGAACGAGATCGCCAAGGCTTTAGGTGGTACGTACAATTACGAGGTCATTTTTGTGGATGACGGATCTTCAGACACTTCCTGGCAGCAGATCAAAAAACTGTCAGATGAAAAAGAATTCATTCATGGTATTTCATTCTCGCATAATTATGGTAAAAGTGTGGCACTGCAGGCCGGCTTTGAAAAAGCTATCGGAACTTATGTGGCAACTATGGATTCAGATCTGCAGGATGATCCCAATGAAATCCCCGAGATGATCCAAATGCTGAAGGATGGCTACGATCTGGTAAGTGGCTGGAAGAAAGAACGTCATGATCCCATCTCGAAAACGATTCCTTCCAAGTTCTTCAATTTTGTAACCCGAAAAGTAGCAGGAATTGAACTCCATGATTTTAACTGTGGGCTGAAAGCCTACAAATCGGAAGTCGTCGAAAATATTTATCTGTATGGTGAATTACATCGTTACATTCCCATGTTGGCCAAGAAAGAGGGATTTACGCGCATAACCGAAAAGGTGGTCAAGCATCATCCCCGAAAGTATGGGAAAACGAAATTTGGCCTTTCGCGTTTTATGAATGGTTTTTTGGATCTGGTTACAATCTCTTTTGTGCAAAAGTACCTCCAAAAGCCCATGCACTTTTTTGGGACTATTGGAGTGATTCTGCTGATCATTGGTTCAGGAATAAACTTATACATCGCCTATATTAAATTGATTTTGGGACAGGGAATTGGCGATCGTCCGCTTCTTATTCTGGGAGTTTTACTGATGGTGCTGGGCGTGCAGTTATTCTCAACCGGACTTTTGGGGGAAATGATCAACAAAAATAATGTGGAAGGGCAGAAGCCAAGAATAAGAGAAACTGTCTGATACTTGAATCGCCTCTGCAGCGTTTTATGTTTGTTTCATTCTAACCATGACATCATGAAAGCGACCAAACGGTTCGGTTTATTTATAACGATCTTATTCTTAGCAGCAAGCGGTTGTGAAAGCTTATTCCAAAAAGATGGTGATGTTAATATACGTATTCAAAATGCCTCTTCATTCAACATGGATAGTCTGTTTGTGATTTTTGCAGACGATGAAGTTCTATATGGTGATATAGGTTCAGGTGAGACAACCTCATATAAAACAGTTTCCAGATCTTACCGATATGCCTATATAGAGACAAAAGTTGATAACCATACTGCTGTCTTGCAACCCATCGATTTTGTAGGTGAGAGTACATTAAAAACGGGAAACTACACGTATTTACTAGACTTGATCAACTCAGGGGATACCGGATATAGTCTGACATTGGCACTGAGGAAAGATTAAGAACTGGAAATAAAAAAAGCCTTGTGAGCAGAACTCGCAAGGCTTTTTTGGTGTACCGCGTACGGGATTTGAACCCGTGCTACCGCCGTGAAAGGGC
>CERJ01008618.1_pt1 | contig 29099 bp, 28 predicted proteins | sample 530781 | NCBI WGS metagenome assembly CERJ01 (sample SAMEA2620967, study PRJEB7988) | marine metagenome | biome: marine biome (ENVO:00000447); feature: deep chlorophyll maximum layer (ENVO:xxxxxxxx); material: "saline water (ENVO:00002010), including plankton (ENVO:xxxxxxxx)" | depth 30 m
ACTGAGTTCTTCACTGTTCAGGAATTTGAATTTCTTATCCCCCCGGTGATAACGGAATAGCTGGGCTTCCAATAACTTGAGAAACAGCACCCGGTTCATCCATGTAATACAAAGTTCCAGGGCTACGGCGAATAACTGGTCGTCTTTGTTTTCGCCATAATTTTTGAGGGGTTCCCGTAGCGTACTAAAATGATCTTCCGCATCTAAAATCCGAATGGTGTTTTCAACCAGGGAGCCGGGATTGCGATTTTCTTCGCTTGCACGACGGATGTAGCGGGTGTTGCCTTCCGTGGTCTCTTCAAGCCCAAGGATATAAAGCAGTTCGCGATAGAATTCCCGGTTCAGGCTGTTGCTGTCATTCGCAAACGACTCTTTCAGCAGATGGATCGGAGTGAATAACTTGAACAGCGGAATGAGTTTCTTTTCGTACTCGCTGCCTTCTTCCCCACCCAGCAGTTTCCGGGTTTTATCCAGCGGCACATATAGTCCGGTGATGGAAGTACCCTGTGTTTCTACAAATTTTGCGATCTCACTGTACATGAAATCATTGTTGGACGATACTTTTTGATCCGCTTTCCAGCTTCTCCAGGTTTTTCTCAGGGCAGATGGTTTGTAAAAACAGCGTTCAAATTCCTGGGCGTCAAAGATAAACCAATCGTGCATATTGGTGATGATCACATGCTTCAGGTCGGTGTTCTCTTCCTCTATTCGCTGCTCCAGGTAATACAATACCGCTTCATGCAGCGCTTTCTTGTTGAAGTTTTTCCGGCTAATCATCTCGGCTTTATTCCCCGGACGCTTGACCTCCATCAACACCCCTACCGGTTCATTCTTCTTAGTACCGGTATAAATGGCCAAATCAATCCGGCCGCTGGTATTGATCTTGTAATCGTCAAAACCAAGACCTTTAAAAAAGGGAGGCAAAAGGTTTTTCAGATGTTCTTCATGCTCATCCGCTTCCACCGCATGGTCTATTTGATCCAGTAACCCTGATAGGGCATTTTTAAAAGTATCAAACTCCGGTCGCTCTACCGGTTCTTTTAGAAAAGCTTTGTTGATCCCCTGTCTGACTGTTTTAGTCTGTAGCTGCATATTCTATAAAATTGAATGATTGCGCTTAGGCTAACAAAATCAGGGGTTAAAGACAAAACAAAAATCTACTTTTTATAAAATTGAAATAGCATTTTTTCCACTTCCCAATACTCAATCCATTCTTTTGATTCCACAACCTCACTCAATAATTCCCAGGATTCTTCCCAAGAGAGTTTTCTCGGTATAAGAGAACATTCTATTTTCTATGGCCGTCTTGCACATAGCGGAACCATTTGGAGGGTTGATCTTAAGGTCGCCGCCAGATGCTGAGCCTCTATATATGTTTGGTACAGCCAGATGAGCTGTCAACCCGAGATTGAAAAAAGCCTGTAGTACAACTCCACGAAACAGGTATCGAAATCAGCCCGGTAGGAATGATTTTTTTCTTGCAAGAAATTCGTATTGCCAGGCCATATATATGTTATACGTTATCAGAAACATCACCTGAAAGCATAAATTCAGACAAGAGCATACACTAATAATTCACATTTCTAAACTTCGATCATATTTGTTAATTCTGTTTAATTCTGATTTTCTTTTATCAAAACATATAGTCTCTTTACTACTATAGTCCGCCGATATAGAATCTCTGAGATTAGAAATAAAGCTAAACTTTCTAGCCTCTTTTAGCCATTTGGAATAATTGTATTGTTTAGTGAATGGATCAATATGTAGATTTAATTTGAGAATATCTTCGATGAATTTTGGCCTCTTTTTAAGGACTAAAAGAAACAGGGACATGTGTGTTTGATTTGGATAGTCATTATCACTTAGGAGCTTGACAAAGAATTCAGAATTCTCTTCAATATTTATGGCATCAATATTCACCAAAGAAACCAGGTTGTTAATCATCCATGTAAAAATAACCCTTTCTTCCTTCAGTATCTTTCGAAAGGAATACTCAATGAACTCATTAGAAGTAAAAAGATTTAACTCGTCCTTGCTTATCTCGCAAGATCGGAAGTATTTATAAAGTCCTCCTAGTTTCAATGATGGTATTAGCTGAGGATTACTATATATAACAGCAAGCCCAACCCCAACAGACGACAAATATTCATCTTTCGACGAAAGCAAATTTGAAATATTATCGATAGTGTAATACTGACAGTTCGCTAAATAAGCTACTATTACATTCTTCTTATCAAGTTCTGCTACCTTTAATTGGTCTTGAATATTGTTTTTTTCATCTAATAGTTTTGTTATCTCCTCGCTTAATGATAGCCTAATTTCAAACGGATCTACATACCTTGAAGAGTCAATGCAAGCATCTGTTACATCACCAGAAAAACTATAGGTATGATCCGCGTCTTCTCTATATAATTTTCCATTTTCGATTGCTGAGAGGATCGCGCCTTCTTTCTGATTGCTTACGGATTTATCGCCCAACATCCTTCTCCCTAATTTCATTGCCACTCTCAACACAGAGTTCAGCCAGTTTAATAATCTGTCTTTTAAATGCATTGTTTTCGATCTTTATGATGCCGCTATAATTCCGAAACAGCATATTGATGGATGTCCCAAGAGTAAGGCAGGGTGAATTCGCGCTCAGATCTTCAGAAATAAAATACCTATCATGTAATGGGATATTGGCTTTATAGACCCTGAATTCAGAAAATATTCCCTTTCCCTCAACTTCCTCAACAGCTTTCTTGAAATTAGATTCATGTGTTTGTTTTTGGCCGCCATTATTGGGATCGGCAAGCTTCGTTACTATTCTAATTTTTCTTCCCTGCAACGATGCGAATGTATGAATTATAAAATCAATGTCCGATGGAAGAAAATACTGATCAATGATTGTTATTCTTTTGCATTCTAGTCGATCAAACTCATTTCTAATTCTTCGTTGCATTGTAGCTAAGGTGCAGGAACCCCCTTCAATCATAGGGATTGTAGTTAGAGGATCAAAGTCTAAGGACGCGCGTAACTGTTTCTTTCTATCTTTCCAGCTACTCACTATTACCACCTGTTTTAATAGATGATGAGCTATGCGTTTGAACAGTCCCGCTACTTGTCTTTATGCCTCCTAATGCAACATCCATTTTAATGTTAACTGACTTGATAAAATAGCTCTTCTCCTCAAATATAACTTCTTCGCCATCTTTTATGGTCAGTTCCATATAATCCGGTTCAAATTTGATGCTGATATTTTTCGGTTCATCAGATATTTTAAATCTTCCAACTTCTTGTTCTTTCTCGTTCCTTAGGAGAAAAATTGCTTCGCAATTTTGATACTCATTGAATACGTCATTTATATAAAATGTAACTCTTGTTTTATGATTCCCATCAAGTCGCGTATTACGTAAAGATGCTTCAATTCTTATGGGTGTGTAAATTGCAAAGGTGTTTAGTAGGTGCGGATTCTTAGTCAATGGAACGACATATTCATCTTCAAGCCTGGATATAGCCTCTTTCTTTTCGCGAAAAAAATTGTCTATAAACTCACCCTCTATGTTTGAGAAGTAATAGATTGCTTTTGAGCACAATGAAATAAACGGCTTGTATCCATCCTCACTGGCGTCATTGATTAAGAAGTCGGTATCGCTTTGTTCCCAGTCGAAAATTAAGCTGTGTTTTTTCGAGTTTACATCTATCTTTAAAATTTTATTTTTTAAAAGTTTGTCTACTTCATCACAGCTGGGCAAATCGGTGAAGAATGCGTATATGTCGCCTTGAATATTATATCTCTTCCACCCACTAACTCGATAGTCTAAGTCTGTTAATTTCCAGAAAATTGAGTGCCCGTAAAAAACTTTATAATCACCATCAATTTTTTGGCAGAAACAGAGTGTCCTATAAATACTATTCATTTAAACTTATAGCTTTTATGAGATTTATAAAATATCCGATTTGGGTCGAAAGTGGGCATGCAGAATAGTATAACATATTAATGATGAATATTTCATCATCCGTAAATGTATATCATACACCTCACAATTTCATTAAAATTTATTGGTTATGAATATTCCAGATCCAGAAAGTTCAATAAACTCGTTCAATTTTATCTGCTGAATAAAAATTTATTGAACCCCCAATCATCCATTCCGCTCCAAAAAGTGCGTATTCCCCTCCACCCTCATTAAGGCATTAGCCTTGGTAATATACTGGTGCCCAATATACTGGTGCCCAAACCGGTTTTTGATATGATCTACCGCTTGGGTGTGGGCTGCTTTTTCCGCCTCATTCTGAAAAACCCATTCAACAACTGACACTTATCAATCTCTTTAGTACGGGTCATATATTTATTTCAGATTTCTATGCCACTAAATATTTTGCCACTTAGTTAATAAAACCTCATAAGCCTTAAACAGCTTTTGGTCTGATTTATAATGTGTATTCTGATTAAAGACCAGTTGGAGCTTTTCGGTCGCCTCCTTAACGGGTAGTAGACTCTGTACCACTAATTGATCGAAAATCCAAAGAAGGCCGTGGGTTTCGATCTGATGCTTCTTTGCCATTTTTCTTAAGGTACCGTCGCTTGTAAGTAAAATACCGCCTTCATTTGCTGTAAGAGTCCAGACAGAGAGATCTGCTATTGATAAGGCTTTGGACAGGTTATTTTGGTCCCTAACCTCAATTACATTATTTATCCCTGAAACAATACTCAGGTATCCGGAATCTACCCATTGCTCCAATTCATCCCTTTGGTCAGATTCCAGCTCCATCCACACTTGCCGGGTAGTGACTATTTCAAACTGAAGTTGAAAGAAAGCAGAACACGCTTCAGATTCTAAAAGATCAATAAATATACAAGCGTCTGTTACTGCTACTTTCATTTATCCCAGTAAAAATTCTTTTCTAAACCGGGTTATGCGCTGATTTTTTAGCGCGGCAGCCTTAGAAACGGTTATAAATTGTTCTGCAAGTGCATGTCCGAGTAATTGATCAAATCGAAGGGCTTCTTCCTCTCCATTATAAACAGCAAGACCAGACTCATCTTGCTTGTAGCCATTTTTTGCCATGAATTGGAAAAAATTACTAAAGGTAGCTCCACTTATTATGCTTAGTTCTTTCAGCCTGTAAACAACAGCTTGCATAGAAATGCCATATTGCTTTTTGATGGCCTTAAGTTCTTCCAGAGAGACCTTCTTTCTTTTTAAACCAAGTTCATTTTCAATGGCACTGAGTGGTAACAGCATGGCTCCGGCAAAATAGTGGCAAAGCTTTTCCTGCTCATTTTCTGGAAACTCTTCCAGGTTTAATAAAAGGTGAGCAAGCTCATGCAAGACAGTGAACCGATACCGATCCAGACTTTTTCTTTTCATTGAGTTAAGACCAATCACCGGAATAGAATCATTCACCCAAGTTGAAAACCCATCGATTGAGACATCTCCTTCCAACTCAATCACCTTAATACCATGATCTTCTAATAGCTCAAGTACATTATATAACGGATCGGTGCCAAGTTTCCACACTTCCCTCAATTTTTGAGCAGCTTTTTCAACATCTTTTTTCCCGCTGATGTTAAACCCTTCCAATGGATTTTTTACGCTTGGCTGTTTCCCGATAATTTGCTCCAACTCAAGATACCGGCTTAGGTAATCCCGGGCGGTTTCAATAATGCGGTTTTGTTCTTTTTTGGAAAGTGAAGCCAACTTTCTAAACGCAATTTCCTTAATTTCAACCGATACCTCTCGGTAGAAATAATCTGGTTTAAGCTCTAATGCTTCAGCAATATCTTGAACCATGTCTAAATCAGGTTCAACAGTACCTTTCTCGTATTTATGCAGAGCCTGTTTACTCACCTTATTATCCATCTTATCTGACAAACTTTGCAAAGACAGGCCTCTCATAAGACGTGCATGTTTGATCCGATTGCTAATTGCTTCCATAGAGTGTTTTGTGGCTTGGTTAGTTGACAAAGTACAAAATAATTTAGTATTTTGTCAACCAGTTGAAATATTAATCTTTAAATATATAGGAGGTAACAATGGCAACTAATGGTAAATCCGGCGATAATCGGCGACATGGTGCAGTTCGTAAGCGAACTCAGGTAAAGCACTCGAATGGCAAATTATTTGTGAAGCGAGATGCTGAAACTGGCAAGTTTATGGACGTTAAAACCAGCGGCGGGAAGTTCAAAGGTATCCGGAAGGAAAAATAAAAAAGGCCTAAGTAGTATGAATACTTAGACCCTTTAAATTCTAATAACACGGATCAGAGCCGTGCTACAGCGTATTTAAGTACTACAATGTAGCAAGGTTTCTGCTCCGTGTCAATTTCAAACATTCAAACATGGAGACAAAACATGTCCGCGAAAGAACAGAAACCTAAAGACAAAAAGCCCGAAGACTGGGCGACTGAGATCATAGTAAATGGTCGAAAAGTTGAAGTAACCGAAAAGAAGCTTTCATTCGAACAAGTTGTAAAGCTTGCCTTTCCTGAAGCTGAATTTTTGCCCCATATGGTATATACCGTTACCTATAAAAGGGGAGCTAACCAAAAACCCAAGGGAGTAATGGTAAAAGGTGATGTAGTAACTATTAAAAAAGGGATGGTGTTCAATGTTACACGAACTGATAAATCATAACCCTGATTTAAAAAGACTACAAGATGAAGGATACAAGCTGGAGCTTAGGGATAAGCACCTGCTTGTGCACCGTATTCCGTATGTGAACTCCTCCTCCGAAATCGGAGAAGGGGTTCTTGTTACGGATTTAGAACTTGCGGGTAACAAAACAGTTAAGCCGAAAAACCATGTGATTTATTTTATAGGTGATCAACCCTGTAATAAAGAGGGTAGTGAGATTACGGGAATAATACACAATACCACGACCCAGAAACTGTCGAACGCTATCACCGTTAACCGGTCTTTTTCGAATAAACCAAAGCCAAATGGATATAAAGATTATTACCATAAGATTACACGGTATATCGAAATTATATCTGCTCCAGCAATTTCAATGGACTCATCGAAAACGGCAAGAGTTTACGAGGTGATCGAAGCGTCAAAGGATGAGTCTGTATTCAATTACATGGATACAAATTCAACTCGTGCTGAAATTGGAGTCATTTCTGAAAAGCTGGAAGGACATAAAATAGGTATCATTGACCTTGGAGGTACTGGATCTTATATCCTGGATCAGATAGCTAAGACCCCGGTGCAAGAAATCCATCTTTTTGATGGCGACCGCTTCTTGCAGCACAATGCTTTCCGCTCACCCGGTGCTCCATCTATAAAACAGCTTACCAAACAGCATTTTAAAACGGACCACTTCAAGAGAATCTATTCAAATATGCACAGGGGAATAAAGTCTCATCCTAACTATCTGGACGAATCAAATCTGTCTAGTTTAATAAAATTGAACTTTGTATTTCTGTGCATTGACAAGGGATCTGCTAAGAAAGTTATTATTGAATACCTAATCAGTAGGAAAATTCCATTTATAGATGTAGGACTTGATGTAAATATAGCCGAAGAAAGCTTATTAGGTACTATCCGTTCTACTCTGGTTACAGAATATATGACCGATCACGTACCAAACCGTATTACAATGATGGACCGAGATGCGGATGAATATGCCTCTAACATACAAATCGCTGACTTGAACGCTTTAAATGCAATTATGGCGGTAATTAAATGGAAGAAATATGTTCAATTCTACCAGGACCAAGAAAGGGAATATTCTTCTTTCTATGATACAAATGTAAATGAGATGCATAATGCAGATTATCAATCATAAGTTTGTAGAATTCATCCCTGAACAGGAAGATATGAAGGATGGAGTTATTTATGTGTCTTTAGAATATGACACGGCTGTCCATAACTGTATATGTGGATGTGGTGAGCAAGTGGTAACCCCAATTTCTCCAACCGACTGGAAAGTAACCTACAACGGTGAGTCTATATCTCTACACCCCTCCATCGGGAACTGGGATTTTGATTGTAAATCCCATTATTGGATAAAAAAAGGGGAAGTAATCTGGGCTGAAAATTGGTCAGAGCAAAAAATTATTGCTGGTAGAAAAATTGACCAACAGATTAAATCCTATTTTTACAAACAAAATGTTGGTGAAAATAAAGAACGGCTATTTTACAGATTAAAAGAATTCATAATTAGAATACTCAAAAGGATTAGACAATATTTTATAAACCAGAAAAGCTAAACAAAGTTCGAAAAAATTTGTAACATTTTAGTCAATGAATACTCTTTTATATTGAGTCTGAATTAACAAATTTCTTCGGCATGCAAAATAACTTTATGAGATACTTTATTTTAATCATCACTGTATTATTTCTTTTAATAGGTCTTACAAACACATATGCTCAAATCACTTTTGATGTGAAAACTCAAATGTCAGAAAAACAAGACCTGCAAAATTATAAGCAGGGCTTGCTTTCTGCAATTTCAAAATCCGGATGGGCTAGAGAATTAGAAACTGGTGAAGATTATTCTCTTTGGCTTAACGATTTAAATCGTTCATACCAAGCTGACTCTGTAATAGTAACCATAATTGTTCAACTCAGAACAAAAGCAATGTTTACCAATGGTGAATTTATAGATGCACGACAGGTATGGTTAAAATACCATTGGGATAATGCTGAAAAATATGCAAGCAAAGAACTTTTAAATTATGATTTTGACAGTGAAAACCATTCCAGTTTTGATGAAACAATATATAACCTTAGCAGTGCTGCAGGATTAGTTACTTCTATTGGTTTTGTAGATGTAACTGGGCTTTCAGATAAGGGAGTACAATCATTAATTACTGGTATCGCTTCTGTCCTCAAAAGAGAACCATCACCATTAGAAATATTGGAAAGTCTTTATTTGGGAGAACAATCTTTATTTGCTGCCAAAGACATGGTTCAACAAGCTCCGAATTGATAAGCTAGTTATAAAGCTATTGATAGCTACTTTAAAAACTACCCAATCACATTCACCAACTCAAAAATAGGCAGATATAACGCCACAATAATGGCACCGACTATCAGTCCAATAAAAACAATTAAGAAAGGTTCGATAACTGAGGTAAGTCCCTCCACCATAATATCCGTTTCCTCTTCGTAAAGATCTGCCACCTGAGAAAGCATTTCATCGAGGTTTGCGGTTTCTTCTCCCACATTGATCATTTGAATGACCATTTCAGGAAAAATGACGCTATCCGTTAATGACTGTTTAAAGCTTTTTCCTTTTCGAATGGAAGACGACATTAGGCTAACTTCCTTTTGTAGAATCAGATTATTGGATGATTCTTTTAGAATATTTAATGCATCTGATAGGGTAATTCCACTGTGTAGTAACGTTGCCAACGTTTTTGTGAACTGACTGACTAAACTTTTAGTGTAGAGCTGGCCGAAGTAAGGGACTTGAAAGAGCAAACGGTCCAAAAACGTGCGACCCTTCGTTGTTTTTAAGCCGTAATTAATGCCTACAACTATTAGAACTATACCTGCTAAAATAACTATACTGTAATTAGTCAGAAAATTACTTGCTGCAAGAATGATTTTTGTAGGAGCTGGTAATTCTGCCTGAAAATCCCGGTACATATCTACAAACGTTGGAACTACAAAAATCAGTAAAAAACTAACGGCAGCAACAGCTACCCCAATAATCATTCCGGGATAGGCTAAGGCCATTCGTATTCTTTGTTTGAGCTTATAAGCTTTTTCCCGGTAAGAAGAGAGCCGAAGCATAATCTCGTCCAATGTACCTGAAACCTCCCCAACTTTTGTCAGTTGCCGGTATATATCATCAAAAATAGCCGGATGTTTCTCCAGCGATTTTGCCAGGCTGTTTCCCTTTTTGACCGATTTACGAATATCAGCAACAATAGGTTTAAACTTCTTGTGGGATGTCTGCGCTTCAGCCGTACTTAAAGCTTTCATAAGAGGAAGCCGGGCCCGAAGCATTACGCCCACATTCCTAGTGAAATCTATGAGTTCTTTTTCAGGAATTCTGGATATAAAGGGAATATCGATGTCTCTCTTCAGTATGCTCTTGTCAGAGTTCTTACCGGATAGTTGCTTCTCTATGGACGCCGGATATTTTGCCATGGTTCCAAGTTAGCGTTCGATGTTCACTGACTCCCATAAAATGGGCTTTCTTATTTTAATTGTTGCCGAATCCACCATGCTTCGAGCCTCTCTTCTAAAAAACAGGGTGTAGTTCACCACATTTTGCTCATCCTCAACCCTCTCCATAATAGAAATATTCACGCTATCTTGAGGGAGAAAAATAGATGAGTTATTAATCTTTAGATTTCCATTATTCCAGGAATACCCTCTGTTCTGCTTTTCCTCAAAGTTAACAAGCAGTGTCGAATCGGTATAAGAAATAGCTTCTGCCCTAAACAAATCATTATGTAACTGATCACTTAATATCTGAAAATCATTATAGAATGAAATCTGTTCATTCCAGGCTGACATTCTACCACTCACAAACACAAAAGATACCGACACAAGGCTGATAACTATAGCAAGGATTGCCATGGCCATTAATACTTCCACCAATGTAAATCCTTCTTCATTATGATTCATTCGTTGTACCATAACCGTTTTGTGTATAAGGTTACACTTGGTGATCGCAGGGTATCCTCTTTGAATACAGCTACTACAATAGAATATAAATGCTCATCTTCTTTTGATATAGAGGTTTTTACCCACCATTTTGAGTTCTTTAAAGAAATGAAAGAAGAATCTTTCCGGGCAATTAACGCCTCTTCCATCGCATTTTTAGCCAAATTGAAAGAAGTGATTTTATCTTTGGCAAGAGTATTTCCTCCGGCAACCCCTAAAAACACAGCAGCCGGGACCAAAACGGCCAAAAGAATCGCTAATGCCACCAGTGTCTCCAATAAACTATATCCGTGTTCTTCGTTAATCATTCGACCTCAAACCAATCTAAAATTTGATACTCAGGATGTTCAGAAAACCCCAGTGGAATCACATAATTTTCCGGGCGGCCCGACAAATCAATTTCCGCATCTTTCAGCCAATTTATATAAGATGAGGGAGATTCGTAAAAATAAAACTGATGTGTCAGAACACTACCTAATACTTTCCCTTCAAGTTCTGTTTGACCAAGAGTATAAATTCCTCCCCGTACCACCGCCTGATCTGCCACCCGTACCCGAAATAAGCCCGAAGTAAAATTACTGGATTGAACAGGATATATAATCGTTCCATCAACCATGGCCTGATCCCTGATATCAATAATGATCTCCTGGCGTTCTGCTGCAAACTCCTGGCTGGTATACAGCATACTAGGATATCTTAAATAGGCCTGGTCTCGTATGATAATATCATTCCCGGAAATGGCCTGGGTGCTTAATTCGGCTCCCCCTCCGATTTGAAGTGATTTTCCTGCATATATCAGCATGTTTTCTCCTGAAATATTCCCTCCGGCCATTAACGTATCCCTCACAATGAGCTTTGTGAATACTCCAAAGTGATAATTCCCATTTATGATTGCATTCCCGTTTATAACGATCGTAAGATCCCTGGGAAAGGATATAGAATCCCCGGAAGACCAGGAGATACTTTCCTCAAAAAAAAGCGTGTCTTTGGGTTCTGCATTCACTTCTGCCATCCCGTCGTAATTACTTAGAAAAGTCCGTAATTGCCCGTTTTCCAGTAAGTTGCTAAAATGCGCCTCTTGGTGCTCAAGAAAGGTTGCATCAAACAACGGCAACAAATATCCGGACTCTCGATTTAATTCTCCTTCTATATCTCCGCTGAAAGGCCTGCCCTTGAAATCAGTAGTTTGGGTTCCTTCCTGCCCGGTTAAGGCATCTCCTTTTAGTTGCGTTGATCCGGTTAGCATTAGTACCGAATTGGTATCCCCTAATACAACCGCATTTTGAAATGCATCACTTTTCCCAACTCCTGCAAGTATGCGGATGATTTTCTTTTTTCCCTGTACTTCGGCAGTAGAATGAATATTCATAAAACCACCATAAGCACTGGCCCTGATAGTGATCTCTGTGCTATCCTGATCCCGGAATGTGAATGTTGTATCATTTATAACCGACTGATAAGGATACTCATTCAAGAAAGTGTAGACCCCGGCTTCAGCAGCATACCTTGCTTTGACTTCATTAATATCTTGTTGAATGAATCGGTTCTGCAAATAAATCCCGGAAAGTACTACCCCGATGAAAAGACTAATAATGATGACGATAATAAGTACGGAGGCTAAAGCCGAACCTTCTTCATCTTGTATGATGTTTGGGGTATAATTCATTTGCTGAAAGTAAATAATAAACACCGTAGGATGTAATAGCTTTGAAACAATTGGTTCAATTGAGCTCCTCTCATTTTATGTACCAGCTAAAAGTAGAGAATCGGACGTTATCTGTTAACTTTGTAAAAGAAATCTCAAAATCTTTCTTGTCTAATAAGAAAATCAGCTGATTTCAAAACTTGAGGCTTTGATTGAGTTTCTTCAGTCCAGTCTTCTATAAATTTATTGTTCATTGTTGAATGATTTTAAGAAAAGAGAAATAGTAGAAGCTGTTAATGCTAAGATATATTGCGCCTCATGTCTGTTAAATGGGGTTCTTTCTTCATCCCTTTTATTTGGGTGGGGTGCTAAATGAGTTGCATGCCTGATAGAGTATCTTATGTAATAAAATCTTTCAAGCTTTTCCATCTCCTTCCTATTATTGCCATCCTTTGAAGAATTTATAGCTTTGGTCAGTTCTTCTCTGTCTTCTAAAATATTTTCTAATTCATCTAAAGCAATTCGACATGTTGTAATTGCTTCTTCATAGTATCCCTTCTGGAATAATTCTCTTGCTTTATTAATGTCATTTGAAATATCACCTTCATTTTCTTTATCCAGTTTTTCAATTACTGGTATTTCAAATAAAGTATACCTCCCATACCCCATTTGATCTAAACATTCGAGCCATTCAGATTGGCTAACTCTTTTTATGGTTTCGACCTTTTTTACTGAAGGAATAGGTAATGAAGACTCTTTAAGTTCTAAAGAATCACAGGAAATTAGTATGTTGAATTCCAGCTCTGACCCCTTTCTTAATTCTTCTAATTCCTCAATCTGTTTGTTAGAAAGATTTAGGAAAAAGTTTGAAATTCCTTCGTTATCATATTTGGAAGAGTTTCTGAATGAAAATGGTTGCTCTGGTATTCCAACGCCTAAAAACACTTTATTGCCTGAATTTGCTTTAACCGAAATGTTAGCTGTAAAATTATTTAGTATATAATTTTCCTCATCATTTGAATGAACAGTATATCGGGTGTGAAAGTAAAGTCTGTTGATTCCTATTCCAGTATTTCCAAATAGCTTCTCTACGTTAAACTTGGCTATAGTTTTGCTTTTTGAGGTGAGCATACTCATGAGTTCTCTACTTTTATTTATGCTTTGATTTGTATTGAAATATTCTAATTATAAACATTATACTCAACGTATTTTGTTTTGCATCAAAAATATTTAGAAAATGAGCTTGGATAAAGAGTTGTTAAAAAGTGATGAGCTAAGTTATGAATATAGCGATGAGTTTCAAGATTGCTTAAATGCTCATGGGTTATATAACTCTCAAAGGTTCGTGGTTAGATTATCACCAGTAAATCATGATAGCTTAGACAAAATTACAAAAGAGGAATTCAGTGAGCTTTCAGAGCAGGATATACAATCATATTCAACTTATCTACACGAGACTATTCACTGGTGGCAGCATATAGGTTCAACTATAGGCTTAATTATGAGTCTTAGTTATCCTGCTCAGACTCATAGTAATGTTGTGCATTTAAGAGAATACCTCAAAATAAGTGGGGCGAAGAAATCTATTGATATCTATAACAAGATTAATGCTACTGAATTTCATCCTACAGATGATGAGTTTCACCATATTAATATCATATTGAATAATTACTTTGATATTGAATACTTCAGATCATTAGTTACGAATCCTAAAACAGCTAAGTCAGTTTATGATTCGGGCTATTTCGAGTCTGTAGGGCATAGTTACTTTACAGGGTATACCTATTCTATTCAAGTATTAGCTGAGGTTTTTGACCGTAGATTCAATCATTTCCCCAAACCCGATGATTGGTTAGATGAAATCGACAAACTAAAAGAGAAAAAAGTTCGAGGGTATTATTATGGTTCTGAGATCGTAGTTCCGCCGTTGGGATTGAAAGAAGTTTTGGAAGGACAAGCCAGATTTAGTCAATTACAGTTTTTACACTATGCTTTTGGAAAGAAATATGATTGGATGGACTTTGCTAAGGTTGGCAAGTTAGACGGGATATACTTTAAAGCGTTTCAGATTTTTTTGGATATCACAGAACTCGATTTACCCCAAAGTATTCACGACCCTAAAGTAGGTTTATTCTTATTGGTTTGTGATTTAGCAATAAATCCCGGAGAAGGATTTCCTTTCAACTTAGAGGATTGCGATTCATTTATTACTTCAGTAGATCCGGGATTCAGGTTTACAAATATATGTTTAGCAATAAAAAAGAGTCCCGAGTTAGGAGAAATGATAGTTGAGTATTCAAAAAAAGAATATGAGAGTGTTTCAGGTATTTTATGCAAAGCCATTGATACTTATACTCCGAATGAAACGTGCAGTAAAGTTCTAGAATGGATTAAAAACTCAGAAGAATTACAAGCACTTCTCAAGGAAGAAGAAAATTTTACATATCAAAATATTAACCAGCCGATAAGGGTAATTCTTGCAAAGTTTTTAAGATATACTCAGGATAAAGTCGAATTCCCTGAGTTTTTTTGCTGGCCGGGTTACTGGAAAGTAGGAGATAAGACAACAGAAAATCATCAAAACATATGGATGAGGCACCTCTCTCTATTTATGGATAGAAAAGGAGATAAGGGTATTTATCCAAGAGAATTCCCAAATGCAATTAAGGAAAATATTCATAAAACATTTAATGCATTTTATGCATGGAATATAATGTATGATTTAACGCGTCAATGGATAATTGGGGAGGGTGATTTTAAATATGATTATACGTGGCTCACAGAAAAAAAGAAGGAAACTGAGCTAAAGGAAAGCGCCGATAAGGTGTTTGAAAATATTTATGGTGAATTTCCGGATAATTTTGAAATACTAATGAAAACTAAATCGTAAAGTCTTTGATATGAATTGGAATGATAAGGTAAAAAGCGTATTCACAACATATCCAAGAAATGGTGATACAAAAAATACTTTCTGGATTGAAAGGGAGGAGCAAAAAGCGTTAAGAAACTATCTATCACAAGAGGATCATATTTGTATTGATGGGCCAACTGGTTCAGGAAAGTCTTCATTGGTTATTACGAATCTGTATAGAGAAAATATTAAACATGCCATGATACAATTAACTGGGGAGCTAACTTGGACAGACTTTTGTAAACAGCTTGTTGACCCAAAAATTGTAAATACAAATAATTTTAATGCGGGCTTTGAAATTGGTGTAAGTGGTGGTTTGCCAGAAGGTAAGTTAAGCTTTAGTCTCGGCTCTTCAGGAGATGAATTGCAAGATTTAGAATATCTTTTAAAGAAAGCTGAAAGTTGGACTGAGCATGACCTGTGTAGAGAGTTGCAAGACAAGGATATTACTTTAGTGATAGATGACACTGAGAGATGTAGTGATACGCTTTTAAAAAGGCTGTCAGACGTGGCGAAAATTCAAATCCAATCTTATCCCTCTAAAAATGCACGTCTGGTTTTTATTGGTGCAGGGGGTGTTTTGTCTCGCTTACTTAATGCTAATGATTCTTTAGGGGACCGAATTAATCATTTAAGCATAGGAGCCTTTCAAGATAAAAGTTACTCATGGCATTTTTTGGTTGAAGGATTTAATCGCTTAGGTATGAGAAACCCAACAAACTCAAAGTTTAAGAGTGAAATTGAGAGGACTGCTGAGTGTAAAAAAACAACATATTATGCTGCTGATGGGTTGCCTAAAAGTTTAAATAAACTAGGAAAAAATATTGCACTTTTTTCGGGTCATGGCAACCATGCCTCAGCTGCCACTATAATAAACGAATCAAAAAAAATGTTCCAACAGAATTGGAGGATTCATTCTAAGAACTACACTTCCATAGCAAATCTACTTAGAAGTGATTATGTAGCTGAGTTAATAATAAAAGAGCTATGGGATACCGGCATTGGAGCAGTGCATTATTTAGATCAAATGGAAAAAAAGATTGTTGGATCTAAAGATGAAAATGGGAACGAGATTACAAATGACAAATTTTATTCAATAATTGATGAATTAATGGAGACAAACTTTCTTACGGTAAGTGGTTCTTCGAAAGGAATCGTTTTTGCTACTAATCCTTCTTCAGCTCATACATTTGGTGTAGCAATGCATAATCGTTCTCTATTTTCAGGGGCTTCTAAGTTATTATCTGGGTTGGAGCAACTCGAATTGGAATTTGGGTGAGCAACACTTAAATCTTTAGCAGGGAGTGTAAATCAAACTCTGTCTAAGTAACCACGAATACCATTAACTTAGACGATCATGACACAACAAGAAATAGACCAGTTACAAGCGAAAGCCTTAGAGCAATTTAAAAGTGGAAAACCGCTATTTGGAGAAGGAGGCGCGTTTTCCCGATGCTCAAGGGGTTTTTAGAAGCCGCCTTAGAAGCGGAAATGGATGCTCACCTTGATCCCGTGGAGCGCGAAAAGGGCAATAAACGCAATGGGAAAGGCTCCAAAACTATCAAAAGCTCCGAAGGCAGCTTCCAGATAGCGACCCCTGAAGACCGGCAAAGCTCTTTTGCCCCACAGATTATAAAAAAGCGGGAAACGATCTTAGCCGATAACCTGGCGGATAAAATTATTGGCCTTTACGGGTTGGGCATGAGCTTGCGCGACATTAGCGCTCATATTAAGGAAATGTACGACACCGATATTTCCCATACGGTGCTTTCGCAGATTACCGACCGCATCATCCCCGAGGTTAAAGCCTGGCAGGGGCGCCCACTAGAGCCCGTGTATTGCATTGTATGGCTGGATGCGATGCACTACAAAGTCCGCAGTGAGGGTCGCGTGGAGCACAAAGCCCTCTACAATATTTTAGGCATCAATCCCGACGGCCACAAGCAGGTACTGGGCACCTATATCTCCGAGAGTGAAGGGGCAAACATTTGGCTGAGTGTGCTTACCGATCTGCACAACCGCGGGCTCAAAGATATCCTGATTGCCTGTATTGATAACCTTAAAGGCTTTCGGGAGGCTATTGAGAGTATTTACACGAAGACCGAAGTGCAGAGCTGCGTGGTGCATCAGATCCGGAACTCTCTGAAGTATGTAGCCAGCAAAAAACCATGAGTAATTACTATTTGATAATAGATGGCTTTCTGTCTTTTTACTATCTACGTTACAGCGAAGTATTTACTATGGATTTCTTGTGGAAGTAGCTTTTCGTCTTTAAGGCAGTCGTGCAGGAACAGCTTTCTTCCTCATAAAAAAAGACACTCTAATTTCTTATAACGCCTTTAGTTAATTGCTTGCCTAATTGTTTTGGATAGGTTGGGGTTAGTTTTGAGCTACCTGTATACTATAGCGCTTCCTTCAGGATATATATTATATCCTTTTTCCAATCCTAAACGCACTCCTAAATTATAGTAGAGGGTTACTGTAGTACAATTATCACCACGATAGTTTTTTGCAGTAGGAATACCTCGTTCATCTTTTTCCAGTTCTGCATCATAATAAAAAGAAAGAGTGTCCAATTTATTTTCAATTATGTCTAAAGCCTGATGAACCAATTTCCATTCATAACCCTCTATGTCCCAACAAATTAATATATCCTCATCTATGGATGGGGCATTCCCAACATTTAATTTAACATAATTTGAGTCAGGAGTGTTTTCGTGCTCACCATCAATTATATATCTGATGCTATCATTTGTAATTATAGTAATGCTATGTGTTCGATCAGGGGAGACTATATAAACCGTTCGCTCATACTTTCGATGGGAGCAACTTATCAAAGTGAACATTAAGACCAATAATGTCCCGCGCCCAAAAACTCTATTCTTTCTTTTCATATATAACTCTCTCTTTTAATCGTGTACCGTTATTTTCAATTCTCGGATGAATAGATTATGACCTATTCTCAGTCCAACATTTTGAGCTAAACGGGTGACCTTAGGTTCCCTGCCCCCATTATAAATATCAAATGCCAACCGTGATACCTGACTTGAGACTCCATTACGTCCTGCTACAATACCAGCAGCAACATTACCAAAATCCCTTGCAGATGCAATCTTTCCATCCTTGGTTACACCCCCTCTATATCGGTGTTGTTGTACACTCGTGTTCACTCCTCTCTCGTCTACACCTCTATTCTTAAAATCCAATTTATCATTGTATCCCCCTCCATCATCGGTAAGAGTATATGTTGCTAGACTTGGGTTATCACCAATGATTTCGTTATCAAGAAAATCTTGACCTTCTGTATTATTTAAGTCTATTTGAGCACCTAAAACAGCGTTATCGTTGGCATCAAAAAAGGAATGCGTTGTCAAAGACTCTCCGATCTTTTCTCCGTTTGTACTACCAACGTAGATACCAGTATCACCATCGCTTGGATCGCCTCCTACTACAGAGTAAGTACCATCTTCATTTTCAGTAACTATTGTATGTAAGGGGGCCATCCCCGTGGGATCAATATATCTTAATGGGTTATTCATCGTATAATTATAGGTACTCCACCCAGGAAACTCATTGGCCAACGGATCCACCTGCAAAAACCCGGGGGCATCCGCTCGGTAGAAGCGGGCGCCAAAATAATCATATCCCGTCTCATCGTCCCGCTCTTTGCCGGTGAAGCCTTCTTTGGCCGGGGTGCCGGAGATGTAGCTCCGCCCGTCCATGAAGAGTCCGAAGGGATAATAATCGGTTGCTTGCAATACGGTGCCGGTGGCATTTACCACCGTCCGGGTAGAGCCTAAGTGGTCTTTGTAGTAGTAGCGCTTGCCGCCGCTGTTATCTACACGCCCTTCCACACCATTGCCCACAATATTCCAGTGTTCCAGCTCCCAGCCGCTTCCGGTGTTGGTAAATACGCCCATGGTTAAGTCATCATCCATTACATAATATTCTTCGGTGCCGGCTAAGTTTTTGTAGTACCGCTGCCCGGCCGCATTATAACGATAGGTGATGTCATTGCCAACTCGCACCGGCTGGTTTTGGTGGTTATAGTACAGGTGAAGCCCCTGCGGTTCGCCCAACGCCAGGCCTTTGTCTTTATCGATGGTGAGGTTGCCGTTTTCGTCGTAGTAAAAGTCTTGTCCGTAGGGGGCGCGTGGAGCTACGGTCCAGTCGGCGGGTTTGGAGCAGTCCGGGGTGCAATTTACCTGGCTGCGGTGCAGGGCTACGGTTTCATCCCCTTCTTGGTTGGTATTCCAGGTATAGCCGTCGTGCGTATTTCCACCCCAGCTTACGTAATCCACAATAGTTCCCGAGGGGTTGCGAAGGGCAATTTCATTAACATTACCATAGTCATTGGACATGCGTAACACCAGTGCTCCTTGCCCGGAGTTATCGCGCAGGTTAAAATCATACCCATAGCGATAGTGCTCGCTATACAGCCCGTGCTGGTCGTTGGCAAACACCACTCGCTGCCCCGGTTCTACATCAAACCCACCCAGGACTTTATATTTTTGAGCCGGGTTGCTTAGGTCTTCGAGTTGCCAATTTTGCAGGTTAATGGTTTCCCCGGAAATATTCTTCAGTTCGATGTATTCGGCCGCCCCGTAGTTCCCGTCGTGTTCAGAATCGTAATGCACCTGGCTTATAATTATCTCAAGCCCGGTGGAGGAAGCATAGACCTTCTGAACATAAGGATCCCGCGCGACAACCGTCCAATCCGACGGTTTTGAACAATCCGGATCACAGGAGATCTCCTCGCGGTGTATGGCTACGTTTTCATTGGAGCCTTGATTAACGTTCCAGGTGTAACCTCCATAGAAGTTCCCGCCCCAGCTAACATAATCGACAAGATTCCCCGCAGGATTTCTTAACGCTAATACATTGTCGTTCCCTGAATCATTTTTTAGTCGTAATACCAGCCCGGTTTGCCCGGTGTTATCGCGCAAATCAAAATCATAGGCGTACCCATAATTTTCGCTGTATTCGGTGTCTTGATTATTGGCAAAGACCACACTCTGATTATGCTGTACATAAAAGTCATCCAGTACTTTATATGTCTGGTCGGTGTTCGCTAAATCTTCCAGTTGCCAGTCTTTCAGGTTGATGGTTTCACCAGAAATATTTTTGGCCACAATGAATTCCCCTGCCCCATAATTATCATCATCGTATTCTGAATTATAATGCACCTGACTAATAATCACATCAAGATCATATCCCCAACTGTCAATCACATCGTTTCTATCATCATATCCTTCTGTATTATTATTTCCAATATGATCAACCCGGGTAATTTTATTCGTGCCGGGCAGGTAGTGGTAACTTAAGTTGTCAATTTCCTGATTTGAATTATCCGAGCGATACAGAAATCGGCGGTTACCCTGCGTGTCCTTATAAGTAGATCGCTCCCTGTGGCTTTGAACAACTCCAGAACCATTAACCACAGCAGCGTCCGTCAGCCGGCTTAGTCCATCATACCCATATTGGTATTCATAGGGGGTTGTAGATATTTGCTGGTTGCGGTAATCAGCGGTTTCAATATTGCCATCTTTTAAATATTCATACTCTGCGGAAAAGGGAAGGGTATTATCTCCAATTTCTTCCATCCATCCACGAATAGTGTATTGGAACTGCGTTGCATCTAATCCTTTAAATTGTTTGGAATTCATTTGTCCTGTGGGGTCATAAGAATACTGAACATCCGGCTGGCCAGATGAGGATCCTGCATGAACCTGCTTAAGGTTTCCAGTCAGATCATATTCATAGAAGTGAGACAAGGTATCTCCTTCAACTTCTGTCTTTTTAAATACAAGTTCTCCTAACCGGTTATACTCATAGATGAACTTGGTATCCAGGCTGCTTTCCCCTTCGGTATATACGTATTTGGTTTTTACCCAACCTTCCCGGTGGTAATCATAGAGTGTTACCTGCCATATACTATCCGATTTGACGGCGCTGGCCGCTAATTTTCCTTTCAGGCTATCCATTACCGCTGCATTAATTTTTGCAGAAAACAAGTTCCAGGGATAAGAGGTTGTGGATGGTTTTTCGTCATACGCATTTATATTCAACCAATTAGCGGTGCTGAGCTCAAATCCATAACTATTAAACCCATTTAAGTTGCCAAAAGAATACGCTGCTTCCCCACTAATCAATGGACGGTTGTCAAAATCATACGTTGTATAAGCTACTATTCCATGTTTTGCCTGACGAGCATCCTGACTAAATCGAAGATTTCCTGCCTTATCGTATTTGAATTGCACAATCCCTGCATCCGGCGTCTCGGTTTTAGTTAGCAGTCCCCTCTGGTCATAGTCATAGGTAGACACCCAGTCTTCAGGGGCTCCGCCTCCTTGAGGAACATTGAAGTAATTGGGATGACGAACTTCCCTGAGCTGATCCTGCTCATCATAAATGAATTCGGTTCGGGCATTTTCACCGCCTATATCGTTATGGGTAAAAACGTCACGTCCCCAGCCGTCGGTATAGGTGCGGCTTATGGTTCCTTCTTCATTGGTTACTTCTTTGTACATATAATCACTGAGACTACCACTTCCGATTCCGTATGAATGCACTATTGCCCCACTTTCACTTTCTCCGCCTTCGGGGATGGTTTTCGAAATACGACCTAATGGGCTTTGCTCATAAACATGCTCCATATAAGGATAGTTATGATAGTAATAGGTAGAAATATTTTGATCAAAGGACTCTACATAGCTGATTTGCCCGGATTCCCGGGAGGGTTTCCATGTTTTCCATTCCCTGCCCTGGCTGTCATATTCTATAGCAGATATTATTTTATCCAAACCCTCTTTCTGTTGAGTTTGAATTAACCGGCCCAGCCCGTCCATATACTCTACTGACTCCCGGGTACTGCTTCCATCATACCTGCCCGTACGGATGTAATTGGAATTCAACTCCGTGTAGGTCCCACCGGTATACCCAATCTCATACTGGTAGTCTTCCACCAGCTGTCCTGCACTATTTCGCACCTCTTCAAGCCTGCCAAAATCATCATAGCTATATGATGATTTTTGATCATTCTCATCAAAAAGTTCGGTAAGTAACCCCAGATTGTTGTACTTAGCTAATACCGTTAGGCTATCCCCATCGCCCGTCAATTTAACAATTCCTGTCAGATATATTCCATTTGTTCCATTCATACCATCCTGACTGAAAGGGCTAGTATTGCTGCCAAAATAATACTTGGTTACGTTGCTGTTTGCGTCCTGTATTTTTACCGGGTTTCCGTAACTGTCATAGGCCAGATATTTGACTTGATTTATCTGGCCGTAGCTATCCGCAGAAATACAAATAAGCCCGGCAATCAATACTGAATATTTTACTACAATTTTAATTTTAAATATACTTTTCATGATTACAGCCCTCTTAATTTGATGAACAATTTGCTGGTGGCAGAAGAGTACCCTCTCCATCCCATACCCACACGCCACAAGGCAGCCATTGTCCACTACCCCAGTCTTTCCATAGTGTCCAACTTTTTGTAGTATCTGATCCAGCTTTAACCGTCACTGAATAGGGTTGGGTGAGCATATTCCGTTCTTTCATCTCTCCAGGACTATTATATATTTCATGGGCATATTTGTACTCTGTCTGCCTTTCCTGCCCATCTGAATTTGTTTCAATTATACTACTGAGTTGCTTGGCATCAGCATTATCGTTATAAAAGAAAGTTTTTGTCGTTTCAATAAAATTTTGAGCCTGTTGATCATAGGTTTTCGTTACGGTTTCAACCTGCTTCATCCAGTATGAATTATAAACGTATGTAGTATTCGTAAAAGTAGTATCAACTGTATTATTTATTATCTGTTCTATTTTAAGTTCAACACCTTCTGTTTCTCCAAGTAGTACTGCTTCAAAATTATAGCTATTTGTAACTTTTTGTAAAGTATCACCATTGGAATCCCCTGTCATTTTGCTTAGAATTTTTCCTCTCTTCCATGAATTTAAATTACCTGCTGTATTTAGGTGATAATGATTGTACCCACTATTTCCACTTAAGGAAATAATATTCTCTATTACATTACTATAACCAACAGAAGGACCTACCGCTGTCTTTGGTGTGGACCAACGTATAACTGCATGACATCCTTGAGGAACCGCATCATCATTTCCAGAGATTAGTATGTCGTGGGTTTCAAGCTGGCCATTTAGATAATATCCGCTATATGATGGATATTCATATGTTTTTACCAGGTCATTTTGATGATTCATTCCGTCGTGTATAATTACACTATCTATCCTTATACCTCCAGCAAAAGAGTTTAACGAATAGATATTTGGTTCATAGGCAAATTTGGCATAACCACCAGTAGGATATACTATTTTCTTTAATGAACCTTCCCGAGCATACATAGAATTTGCGGAATTGTCTGGCTCTCGGTCATCACCAGATATCACTCCCGATAAAAAGGGATTAGGTATTTCAGGAACCATGGTTGAGGTAGCGTCATTATTTAATGCTCCATTGTAGTATCCCCAGTAATCCTTATTATCAGAAGTATAATCAATTCCAGATGAAGCAGAATAGTCATAATAATCAAATGCATGAATATGGTTTTCTGTTTGAGCGGGACCGCTAATAGTTACACTATCTAATAGTCTTCGTTGAACCCCTTGATTTTCATACCCAAAACTGACCGTTCTTTTCGTAGCATCATCTTTATTTTTGATTACAATGCTATTTAAACTCTGGTTATCATTTGCATAACCCAAGCTTGTTCTATTGAAAATAATTTTTTCTTGTGCTGTTGTAATGGCATTTAAAAACTTAGTATCTGTTGTGTTTTTAGTACTCCATTTAGTATCAAATTGCATGGTCTGAGCCTCACAAGAACCTCCTGAAGCATGATAATAATTAGTCCGATAATGAGAATTTGTTGTGTAAACATCTGACCCGGTTGACGTATAGTCTAAAGTAATTATTTCACCAGTATAATTCTTAATTTCGGATAGATACCAACTCGATACATAAGAATGAGAACTAGCCATCCCACCCATCGTACCGGATCTATTTATGGTACTTACAGTTGAAGTTTCTGCTACATCAAAAGTGTAGGTAATTCCAGATTCATCTTTAACTACCCATTCTACTATCTTCCCGTTGGAAAACGCAGGTTCCACTATTAGATTTGAATAAGGCATTTGCAATACATTTCCATCCTTATCAAACATAAATTTAATGTTAATCCCTGGCATATTGATGTTGAAAACATCCGGCCTAGAGTCTTGATATCCTTCTATTACTAATTGCTCAAAATGTTCTCTACCACTAAATGTGTAATACTCATTAACATACTTGTAGACATCTTCCCCATTATAATAGTACCCATCAGGATCATCATCAGGCAACCCATACATAGTGCGAGAAATGACTCCACCTGCATTCAACGCCCAACCTAGACCAATTAATCCTGTACGCTCATCAACTTTAATTCCAGAAGCGTTATAAGAGATTGATATAGGCAATTCAAGCTTAATTCCTTGAGCTTGATGTAATGGAATTGAGATATTTGGAATACCGGAAGCATAATTCATAGGTATATCAGAAAATTTCTGTAATGAAGCTACATTAGGTGATGGAAAAGCAACATTAAAAGAAGAAATTGAAACTAAACCGTCATCACCTTGAGCTAAACACGTCAATGAAGAAGTTCCAAGGAAAATTAATATTATAACGCTCAAATTGACTTTATTTAGAATGCAGTTCTTTAATTTCATCTTCACAAAATTTTGTTGATAGTATAATTTTCTTTATAGCTTAATAGTGGAAGGCAGGATCTTCACGACATATGGACTTGAAAATAGGGAATGTATGTCGCACGAAATGTGGAGAAAAGACTTAATTAAGATTGTAGTAAGCATGGCAATAAATTGTTAAACGTTAAAGTTTATTTCTTCAATCACTGCCTTAATGCTGTCCCCTAAAATTATTTTTTTCTAGATACCACCAGAAAAGGTTACATGCAAATTATTTTTACAAATAACAGTATTTAATCTATAGAGTTAACGATAATAAATAGTTCAACAGACCAGAAATTTCTGCCAATAAGTATCCTATAACTATATGGGAAGCTGACAGACACGACTAAAAAACTGGCCGATGCCCTGGAGGTTTCCCTGGATTACCTGGTGGGCGACCGGGATTTAAAAGTATTGGACAAGCAAACGCTACAACGCTTAGAGGATATACAAAACCTGCCCGAACAGGACAGAGAACATGTTTTCTACACTCTCGACAATCTTATTAAAGCCGCCAAGTTTAAGGCGATTCAATAAGCTAATTATACTTTATTTTGCCTGTTATTCGGATGGTGAATATTTAACCGGTATTCGAATCAGAAGTGCATATACACCCAATGCTAAAATCATTGGTACTGCAAAAAGCAAAAAACTTTTTACCGGACCTCCCCATAAAAGCCAAACGACCATAGGAATAATCAACGTTAAAAAGAATGCTACTATCCTATATTTTGTACTTTCCAATTCTCTTGGAAGAAACGTTAGTAGTAATTGGTGAATCAATCCACCCACTAAAACTGGGATCACATTACTAAGATAATACACTCCACCCGTTTCCATAACATAGGCGATTTCGGTAGCTCCAGTGGCTTGCTGCAAAAGTGATTGTATCCAAACGAATACAAAGAATATCGGTAATACCACTAATGCAAGTAGCACCAAGTTCTTTAAAACTTTAATCCACACTATTCTTCTCATTTTTTCCATTTATCATTAATCCATAAGGGTATCAGATGGAAAGGTGTTTTTTCCGTACGCTGGAACAGAGTCGTTGGTTTACCGCCCTTCCAAAAATATGCTTCTGCTGACGGAAAAGCATCTCTGTTACCTAAGGTATTAAATCCTCCTTTTCCATCGGGTGTGAAATTGATTTCTCCATCAATAGCAGGTCCTGGAAGGACAGAATTTTTCGCGCTAAACGAAACAGTAAATTCTCCATCTTCACCAAACGCCACATCAATTACATTTGTAGATAATGGATCTTTACATTCTCCACCTGTGGTACACGTTGGATTTGCTGTAGGTGTGAAGCTCTGGTTTTCAACATCTATGTGTAGAAATATTCTTGATTTTTCTGGATCAGAAGATGAAGAAAAATCTCGATTATCTCCTTTAAGCCCAAGAGCATTTTCCGCTTGGATAAATAATGCAACGCAAACAGTCCCTTCTTTATCAGCGGGTTCTGGACACCTCCCATCTGGATCTATCAATCGTAAAGGGTTACCAAACACATAACTGTAGGAAGAGTTTGAAAGTAATCTTGGTTCCATTTCTAAAAGCTCCAAAGGACTTTGTTCATGTAATATTGGATCGATCTGCAAGAACCGCCCAATAATCGGGTCATAATTCCGTGCTATCATGTAATCTAAGGTAAGATTCGCCTCGTCATCTCTTTCATGCCCGGTAAACTTGTAAGTATCATTCGGATTGCCGGAGTTGGAAGATCTTCCAGGCATAGCTAGCCCGAACGGGTAGTAATCATCATAGCCAACTACATTACCCTGATCGTTTATAGTAGTACGAACGGTACCCAAATGATCTTTTAAGTAATAGTAACTTTCATAATCCCGTACTACCGTTACCTGTATGGATTCGCTGTCACTTCCATAGCTATTCCATACCGTCAATTCCAACTCATACGTTTGGCGTCGTTGACCGGGCGCAAGACTGGGAAAGGAATAGTAATCACTATAACTCCACGATATATTCGTCCATGACCCACCAGTTGGTCTCATTCGCCATCGATACTGAGTGATGGAACTACCATTACCCGTGCTACCATAGGCGTATAAGAAAGCAACTTGCCCCTCATAAAAACTATCTCCATTGTAAGGACTCGCTAAATTCGCCGTGGGGGGATAGGTGCGTGCTTCTGCTAACGTAATGGATGGTAAAAGGAGTAAAAATATAACCAAAGTAGAAGGAATTAAATACAGACGGCTCATTGTTTTTCCTCCTCGTTGGTTGTTCTTTCCTGTTGTTCTTTAGCCTGTCTTTGTAACAGGTACTGCGCTCTATGCACAGCCGCATTCTGAGGGCCTTCCGCTCCGGCTACCCCTTCCAGAATATGCCTGGCCTCCTCAGTTCGCTGATGGCGAAGTAAATAGTTGTACCGGCTTTTTCCCATGGTAACCCCCTTTTTTTCTATGTAAGAGTGATTTTAGAAGCAATACTTATACTTTTTTTTGAATTAGATGCCAAAACGGCCTTTTTGTAGGGTGAGGCGGAGCCTCCTCAGAGCATTGCGGAGCAGAGCCACCGCAACGAGAACAAATTCGCCGTAGGTGGATAAGTACGTGCCTCCACCTCATAGGTACACAACAATAAAGCCGGAAGTGCTAGCACCAAAACTATAATTTGTACGTTTCTCATTGTTGTCTTCCGTCTTATGTTCTTTTTCGTATAGTTTTACTTATTTATAGTCTTCTTAAATATTTGGCCCACCTGGAGAGCATATCTTCTACACCCTCGATAATCTTATCCAAGTCGCAAAGCTTAAAGCCCTTTAGTAGCTCGTACAAATAAAGCACCCTGGTTACTCAAAAGATGACTTTTTCATACAATTCTTTTTTAAAGTTAGACTAATCAATAAGCCTGCATTTAAACCCTAAGTTTGTAGATTCTTCTACAATAAGTTTGGCAACAGATTCTTCTTCAAATTCCAACACCACATTTTCATTTCCATTCATTATTCTAGTATTTACATTTTTAGCGTCCTTTAAGGTTAAATTACCTTTATCACGAAGAAGTTTAGTGAAACTAATCTTCTTGGCGCCAACATCCCAACCATAAAATTCTACTTTTCTCATTGCTCTATATCAAATTCTAGTTTTGTAACTTTACCTGGATTCGCACCAGTGGTCCTTGGAGTTCCATTTATCACAACTTTATTTACCCCTTGCTGCTGTCCAAAGTCTTGAACGATATCTTTCAATCCTTTGATGCCTACTTCGTTTACTAAATCACCTTCTATATTAAAGTTATCAATAGTAAGCACACCATCTTTCTGGAAAAAAACTCCATCAAATTCAACTGTCTTATCTCCAACTTCAAACTCATAAATTTTTGCGTTCCCATCTTGATCAGCTAATCTAAAAGAACGTTTAGAACTCGATGCAGCATCAACTATTACATCCCCACGTTGGAATAAACCTTTTACAGCTCCCCATGTTTCATCCCCCAACCTTGCTGCCGCCCGACCCACTTTAGTAGCAGCAAAAATACCAATTGCTGCATCTTCTGGTCCCGGAATATAGAAAGAAGCACCTATTAAATAACCCTCCGATGCTTTTTGTCTTGCTGCCATATGTTCTTTTAGTGCTTTGGGACCACGCTCCATCGCCTTCGCTGTACTTGTTGCGGCACCAAGTCCATAGCAACAACTTGTTGGCGCTCTCCCATCAGGGTCCCACATATTTATTGGGTTATTCATCGTATAATTGTACGGACTCCACCCAGGGAACTTCTGTGCTAAAGGGTCAATTTGCTGGAACCGTCCAAGTACCGGGTCATAGTTACGGGCTTTCATGTAGTCCAACGTGAGGCTTGCCTCATCATCGCGTTCATGACCGGTAAATTTATAGTTATCATTCGGGTTTCCGGTATTGCTGCTACGTCCAGGCATTTGCAGTCCAAACGGATAGTAATCATCATAGCCAACTACATTCCCCTGATCGTTTATAGTAGTACGAACGGTACCCAAATGATCTTTTAAGTAATAGTAACTTTCGTAATCCCGTACTACCGTTACCTGTATCGTTTCGCTATCACTTCCAAAGCTATTCCATACCGTCAATTGCAACTCATACGTTTGGCGACGCTGACCGGGCGCAAGATTGGGAAAAGAGTAGAAATCACTGGAACTCCACGAGATGTTCGTCCAGGAACCACCAATT
>CERJ01021983.1_pt1 | contig 28636 bp, 26 predicted proteins | sample 530781 | NCBI WGS metagenome assembly CERJ01 (sample SAMEA2620967, study PRJEB7988) | marine metagenome | biome: marine biome (ENVO:00000447); feature: deep chlorophyll maximum layer (ENVO:xxxxxxxx); material: "saline water (ENVO:00002010), including plankton (ENVO:xxxxxxxx)" | depth 30 m
AAAATGATCTAAAGCTCGCTGGTAGGCTCCAATGGTTGCCGGGGAGAGGTGGTTTTTTGATTTGTAGAAAAGCTCGATAGATTCGCTAACCGTGTTGCAATCAGTGGTTTCATCACTGGTGTTTCTTTGCAAAACCTTCTTGGGATTGAATCCTTTTGAAAAGGGATTGATCTTGCCTAACGATTCCAGTTTTTCGAGTTCGGTTACCATTTTTTGAGCAACATCCTTGTGTCGGGTGCCCAATGATTTTCGAACATTCTTTTTACCCAGTTCTTCAGAGTAAAAATTTACATAGTAGTATTTACCGCGCTTGATTAGAAATGCCATAGTAGGTGCCTTCTGAATTAAAGTTCGGTAAGCGAACTCTTAATTCAGCAGCCTTTGCGAGCGGTGATCCCAAAATTGTACATAGTAGTGTACATAGTAGTTGGGAATGTAGGGGAATGAAAGTGTACAATTCCGTTCCTTTGCGTTCGCTTACTTAGTGTAAGTAATTAGGCTTTTTTTTGGCTTAGAAGGGAATTGAGAGGGTTTTTACACCCTCTCAATAATTGTGGGCCCGGCAGGACTTGAACCTGCGACCAATCGATTATGAGTGGTGTAATTTATTGCGTTTAAAGACTATAAAGGCCATTTTCAAGCCTTCCTGTACCCACTATTGTACCAACATTAAAGTTCACTAGTGAATGTTATTCACGTCTTTATATATTATCTATAACATTTACTATAAGTTACCCTGAATATCGCACTCGAAAAGATCTACAAATTTGTAACTTTTATACTCCTCAAATATACAAAATTGTGCTAGAATTAGTGTGAAAAAATGGAGTTCAAGAATTATAAATGATCGGTTTTTGGTTTCCTGATTTCAGCAAATTTGAAGAAGCTGTTTTCTACTTTTGTAGATCCTTCGAGGGCTCAGGATGACGGTTTTAGATTTGGGGTATCTATTCTACACAAACTCACCAACGTCCGTCATCCCGCACGTAATGAATATGGAGATGCGGGATCTCCTTCCATAGGGTAACTCTTTTGCCAACGATTCGTTGTTCAACATCACAAATCGATTCAGGGAGATCCCGGTTCTGCGCTTTCGCATTCGCTACAGCTTGACCGGGATGACGAGTTTATAAAAATATTTTGTAAGGAATCCGTTTCACTTCAGTTTGTCCGGGATGACGGGGTTAGTTGAAAAAACTGGCCCTTCGCGAGAAAACCCAATCCCCAGCCCTTGCCCTAACGCTCATGTTGGTTAAAGTGTAGGTGGTTTTGCCGCCAAGATGGTGGTGATATGGTAAATAGACTAAATGCGCCAGGGTAAGGGAGCTCGTTGGTTAACATCCCAAGTCGATTCAGGGAGATCCCGGTTCGGCACCTCCCTATCGGTCGGATTGACCGGGATGACTACCTTTTATGGCTTTTTAAGCTCAGCTTACGGGTTCGGAAGTGGTTTTGAGATCTTCCTGTTTTTCTGCCTTAGATTTGATGTGTATGTCATCTACGTTGTTGGGGCCGAATTCGAACTTCAGACCGATTTTGGATAGAATCATTCTTTTGGTGCCATTCGTAGGAAACATGAGAATGGAGGTGATCAACACTACGCCAAGGATAACATGTGGATTCATAGAGGAGATACTTGCAGCCAGAGTTGTTATAATAATCGTATATGCTGAAAGCATGATGGTAACACCCGCATGACCAAGTCCAATTCGCATCAGTTCATGATGAATATGATCATTGCCTGGCAGAAATGGAGAGGTTTTACGCTTGGCTCTTCTGTAAAATACCCGGATGGTATCGTATAGAGGAACAATCAATATTGCTACTGGAATAACGGGTGACGAAAGCCCAAAATATTGCGTATAAGCCGGAACTTCATTCAGCCCTATAAACCGGATGGCCAATACCGATAATAGAAAACCAACGATCAACGAGCCGGTATCTCCCATGAAGATGGAGGCAGGTTTGAAGTTATAGACCAAAAAGCCCAGTAGTGAAATTGACAGAATAAAGGACATGGCAGCCATTTCAGGACTTCCGGCCAAATAAAATCCAATTCCGAAAAAGAGAGAGGCCACAAGCCCTACACTTCCAGCAAGACCATCAACGCCATCGATCAGGTTGTATGCATTCATAACCACGATCATGGTAAACAAGGTAATTCCAATACTTGCAATAAAAGGCAATTCATGTATCCCCAGCATACCGTGGAAGTTTCCTATATAAGTGTTGGTTCCGAAGATCAAAAGTAGCCCTGCAATGATCTCTACTCCTAATTTTTTTGCAGCTGAAAGTCCGATCAGATCGTCTTTCATCCCGGTAAAGAAAAGCAACACCATGGCAGCGGAAAAATAGGGATATCCTCCGAAATCACTTGCAACACCGGTAATGGAATACCCAATGAAGAAAGCCAGGAAAATAGCGATACCTCCAAGAGTTGGAACAAACCGAGTGTGGAGCTTGCGCTCACCATCCGGTTTATCATAAAGATCTTTTAAGTATGCGACTTTAATGAGCAACGGTATGGTTATATAAACAACCCCAAACGTGGCAATACTTACTGCCAATACCTGAATAATATTTGTATCCATTTAATTATAAAACTGAATTAGATAAACTACCCAAAGCTTAAAATTTCATTTTCCCGTACAATACCCTACTTATTAGGATTGATAATATACTAAAGTGCATATTATTTTAGAATTAAATTTTTATCACCTTTCTATTATCACATATTTTATGCATTTAAAAATATAATTTAAGGTCGGTGTTTTGTTTTGATCTTCTTACACGCTTATCATCGCAATCGTTCCCAGATTGTTCTTTTGAAAATGCTTTTTTTAGATACCATTTATAGTCTTTCTGAAACTATTTGTTTCCAGGGGTGAAAGGGAGTGTAGCTGTTCCAAAGCTCGTGGTGAAGCGTACTTGCCAGGGGCTTGTTCGATGTACTCGTTTCCGAGCTCCTGCTTCAAACATATCTTCTCGAATTCAACATCGTAGACCCTCCGAAAAACTTTGGGTTTCATCCCATATCCCTGACAGCAGGGGGGGTTCCCTTTTTTGAACCGGGATTTATAGGATTATGGGATTTGCAGGATTTTTATTTGAGATAAATAGCTTTACCAATACTAACCACCGACCGTCATCCCGCACGAAGTGAACACGGAGATGTGGGATCTCCTGCTATAGGGCAACGCTCTTACCAAAGTTGCGTTGTTGAACATCCCAAGTTGACTCAGGGAGATCCCGGTTCTGCGCCTCCGCATTCGCTACGACTTGACCGGGATGACGGGTAGTTTTGAGCTTGGGATATCTGTTCTACACAAACTCACCAATGCACTTGCCAACGTGACTTTGTTCAACATTCCAAGCCTCGTCTGGGATGACGGGCTTTTTAAGGTTGAGAAATTATTTCAGTAAATCAATTAGGTGTTTTACAATACGGCCTGAGGTTTTTCCATCCCATAGCTTTGGTATCTCTCCTTTTTTCCATTCTCCTGCGAAGAGTTTTTCAAGGGCAGGTTGAATGGCTTCGGGATTGACGCCCAGCAATTCATTTGTTCCGATGTCTACGGTTTCAGGACGTTCAGTGCTATTTCTTAAAGTCATACAGGGGATGCCCATTACGGTGGTTTCTTCGGTGATGCCACCGGAGTCGGTGATAACGGCTTTGGAGCGTTCCACCAGGTAGTTGAATTCCAGATAACCCAGTGGCTCGATCATGTGCAGGCGCTTATGTGAAATACCCAAGTTTTTCAAAATTTTAGCGGTTCTGGGGTGAACCGGAAATACCAGCGGAAGATCTTTTGTATTATTGATGATCTCATCCATCAGGGATTTCAGGATTTCTTCCTCATCTACATTGGATGGACGGTGTAAGGTCATTACGATATAATTGCCTTCTTCCAATCCCACTTCATCCCAAACAGGAGGTTTCTGAAATCTTGACCGATGCTTCAAAAGCGTATCGATCATGACATTTCCAACAAAAAAGATGCGCTCGTCCTCTACCCCGCTCTTTCTCAGATTGGCATTGGCCACATCCGAAGTGGTGAAGAAATAGTTGGTCACAGCATCGGTAGCCAGACGGTTTATTTCTTCAGGCATGTTCCAATCACCGGAACGGATTCCGGCTTCCACGTGGGCGACCGGAATATGCATTTTTTGTGCGGTTATGGCGCAGGCCATTGTGGATGTCACATCTCCTACCACCAGACAAAGATTGGATGGTTTTTTCATAAGTAACTTTTCATAGCCGGTCATGATGGCCGCGGTTTGCTCAGCCTGAGTTCCGCCTCCAGCTCCGAGGTTCTCATCGGGGGCGGGAATGCCGAGCTGTTCAAAGAAGGACCCGCTCATGTTTTTGTCGTAATGCTGACCGGTGTGTACCAGCCTAAAATCTATATCCGTACCCTGTTCTTGTTCTTTCTTGATGGCGTCAATGATGGGAGCAATTTTCATGAAATTTGGTCTTGCTCCCGCTATTAGATCTATAAACATATACCCTTTGTTTAGTCTTTTTAAATTTTATTGAAAATAGTGATTTATCAGTAATATTTTTGGATGATTATTATAGTACCTGTGTCTCTTTGAGGGATAGGAAGAAGCTGCTTTGATGGTTGGACAACTTATGGTACCCAAGCCTTTGCTTTCCTCTCCCAGTCTGCATGAACAAGTTCATTTTGCATCCCCTATAGTCGGCTTTATCTCAATTTTACCGAGATAGTACTTGTGATTCAATCACTTCAAGCATTTCTTTAGCCAGGAGTTTTCGCTCGTAGGCTTGGGCTAAATTGAGGGCGTTTTGGGATAGGGTTTTATATAACACTTTGTCAGAAGCTATTTTGTTTATCGCTTCCATGAACTCTACAGGATTTTCAGGCTCAAAACAAACTCCTGCTCCAAATTCATCTATGATCTCTTTGGCCTGACCTTCTACACCTAATATGATCGGCTTTCCCATCGCACAGGCTTCAAATATTTTTGATGGGATTACGGTCTTAAAAGTATCCGACTTATTCAAAGGAACTAAAGAAGCATCTATAAGAGCTAAGTAGTCTGGTATCTCTTCTTTTGGAATAGGATCCAGGAAGGTCACGTTTTTAAGTCCAAGTGACTTTGCAGTTTGTTGTACGTGTGCTTTTCGGGCTCCATCTCCTATAAACAGAAAATGAATATTCTCAAATTTAGCTCCCCCTATTGATTCCACAACGAAATCTAAAGAATGCGCTAATCCATGTGTTCCAATGTATCCGATCACAAAATCTTCTTTGATACCCAGTTCCTTTTTTAGCTCCGGGTTCTTCCTATTAGAATCAAAAAGTTCCAGATTTGCTCCATTGGGTATCACATGCATTTTTTCTTTTGGAATACCCCGGCGTATTAAATTCGTTTTAAAAGCGGGCGTATTGGGAATGACTACATTCGCTGAACGATACAACCCCAATTCGATCTTTTCCAAGGTTCGATAGGCCCGGCTCTCTTCTTTCAATGCCCCAACACTTGCAATCGATTCCGGCCATAGATCTCGCAATTCAAAGATCCAGGGCTTTCGTTTTAATTTCGACAAAAGCCATCCCGACCATGTGGTAAAAAACTGTGGTGAGGTTGCTATAATTACATCCGCTTTCTCAAATAAACCATATAGCGAAGCCATCACAGAAAAGCTGAGATAATCTAAAGTTCTTTTGACAAATCCTTTGTTGGCTGAGACATACGACCATACCCGAATGACTTTCATCCCGTCGATGTATTCCACTTGCTTAAGCTTATTCTGATAGCCCTCGTAAATTTTTCCCTGTGGAAAGTTGGGATTGCAGGTAATTATTGTGACTTCAGCCCCGGCTTCAACCCATTCTTTCCCGTGTTCATACGTTCGGGTTGCGGGAGCGTTTACTTCAGGCGGGAAGTTGTCGGTAAGGAATAAAATTTTCATAGATAAGTTTGAATGATCACAAGAATTTTCGCTCGTGAAGATAGTTTTTTTTAAGGAATTTTTTGGGTTCTGATTCGAAGTTTAGGTCTACCGATCCTTGGTTACAAAACCCCTCCACCCACGGGCGGCAGGCTTTTGTTTCTCCGCTTCTAAGTATGGGAGAAGACACTTTAGTAGTTTTCTTGGCAAATTCTGGCATCTCAAGCCTTGGCTTTCCTCTCCGGGATAGGGACAGGGTTTTTATATTATTAGAGTTGTTTTTAGGCTTTTATTGAAGGTAATGACGAACCTTTGGGCTTGTTGTGTTTTATTAAAACCAAGACAGAATGGATATGCTTCAACGGAAACAGAGACATAATTTCCGAGAACCAACGTGAGGTTTTTTAATTTAAAAACCCCTTCTTCAATTTTTATTGGTTCCACATCCGGGTGGAGATGGATATATGCTATAGCTTCTGTTTGGCTACCATTAATCTCGTCCGTTATCTCTAGCTCTTTTCCACTAATTTTCCATTCGCGGATATTGTGTATTCCAAGATCTTCATAGCCTGTATGTGTGGCTTTTAGCTGCTTTTCTTCATCTGTTATGATAACCGGTTTTGCCCGTCTACCTACTCTGAATCCTCCCCAAACATCCGTCTGTTCATTACCATTAACCATTACGGTATTATGTGAAGCCGTACCTCTTTCTTCCTCTCGAGATTGATTTTTTTCATAGGTAGAAATTCCGCGATCTACAATGAGGGGTTTTTCTTGATGATATAACACAAAAGACAACGTATCTGAATGTGAATGACCGGGTTGATAAGTTGGGCCGACTTCTCCCACGTCTGCCACCATTTCAATATCCCCGAATTCAAATTTTCGGTAGCCAGATTCTTTGAGATGAATGTACTGAGGTGCGAAGCCCAACTGCTTTGCATAATTCAGGATCGCCTTGGGTTCAAGTGCTTGTCCGCCAGTACTGTCATTAAGCATGGGGATGTCTCCGTTACTGAACATGATAGTATGCAGCCAATTCACCATTTTTTGGATGACTTCCTTTAATTCCTCCTCAACATCTTGAAGATCGTGCTTATTGTTGATGAGGAGATTGTACCCATCCAACGCCCGCTGCAATAAAATCACATGATACATTGGGGAAAGCTCGAAATGTGCCCCATCTTCCAAAACCTGTTCTTCCAATTCGGGTTTTAGAATTTTCTTTGTGAGACTAGTTAGCTTTTCATCCCGAAAAAATACCGCACCAAATAGCAGTGAAAAACCATTTTCCAACAGGTGATTTCCCAGCAGATGATATTCCACCTTTTTGGTGAGTACCTGATATTTCGTATACAAAGCATCCACTAATTCCTGAGGATATCGGTCATGCTTGGCCAGGAATTTGATCCAGTTAATAGTTCTCAGAGAAATCGGATAAGGCTCCATTCCTTCCGGACGATTTTGTGGATCTTCAATAAAAGATTCAATCAGTGCTTTCCCTGTTTCCCAGTCCATTTCAGGTTGATGGAGGTAGTCAAAGTAGTTGAGATGGTAGGTCCAGAGTTTACCGTGCCCCAAATAATTCCAGTTGACCTCGTCTTTAAAATTTTGCTCAAGATTCAGGAATTCGAAGTGGTTATCGTCGAGATAGTGGGATTGCTGATTAGGGAATGAAGCGAGTTTTAGTTTCTGAAAATTTGGGGTTTCTATCCCTTCAGGATATTGAACCGGAAAGAACTTGTTTCGCAATCTGTACCACAGCTGATACCGAATTTGTATCGGCTTGAGGTGTTTGAGGGTGTGGTAGTATCGGGAGAGTTTTTTGAGCATGGGTTGTTTTATATGACGGCTCAATGATAAGGAATTTTCAATCTCTACTTTTGTACCAATTTCACCCAACCTGACATTGTCATTTCGACCGTAGAGAATGAGTGCCGACAGGGCGAGAGAACGGAATGGAGAAATCTACAGGGTTGGATTCCGCATCCTGGGCCTTAGCACACTCCGTAGATTTCTCGACTGCGTTTGTTTATCCGATTCTCGGATAAGCAAAGCTTCGCTCGAAATGACAAATGGAGGGGTGATTATTAATTCAACCTACACCCGCACAGGCTTACCTTCCTTCAAACTTTCAATCGCAGCAAACGTCGCCTTCGTAGTATTCACAATTTCATCAAAAGGAATGAGCGGCTCGCCGCCTTCTTTCCAGCGTTTGGTAAGGAGCTCGAATTGTTTGTGGTGGCCTTTGTCTTGTTTGGTTTTGAGGATCTTGCTGGAGAAGCCGCCACCGAAGCCGTAGCCGTCCAGGCGACGAAAGTTATCCATAATCAGGTTGTTCCCCTGGTAGTACACTTCCACCCGTTCTTTGGAGTAGGATTTATTGCCGTTGGCAAAGTAATTGATCACACCCAGCGATCCATTTTCATATTTTAGATGAATGGAAGCGTTGTCGGTATTTTCTTTGGGATCGGTGCCCATGGCTTGCATGCTCACTTCCACCACTTTGGAACCGGTCAGATAGGTGATCAGATCTACATAGTGACAGGCTTCACCGACAATACGTCCGCCTCCCGATTCCAAATCGTGAACCCATACATCCGGGGGAATATGCCCGGCATTCATGGTAGTAATGACGTTCATGGGCCCCGGACGTTCGCCCAAAAAGGATTTCATCTTCTCCGCATGGGGCGAAAACCGACGGTTGAAACCAACCGTTACCGTATTGCCTGTTTCTTCTACCGTGGATATGATCTCATCCAGCTCTTCCGGTTTCAGGGCCAGCGGTTTTTCCACAAAGACCTGCTTACCGGCTTTCAGAGCTTGAATCGACATTCCGGCATGAAGGTTATGCTGAGTGGTAATGACCACCCCATCTACTTGCTCATCGTTTAAAACCGCATCCAGATCTGTAGTGCTGTTTGGGATACTGTACTTCTTAGCCAAAGTAGTCGAAGACAAGCCTCCCGAGCTCACAATATACTTCATTGAAGCCCCGACCTTATTCAGTGACGGAAGTATCATAGCCTGGGTGAAGTTTCCTGCCCCGATGATGGCCATTGTGCCTTTGGAGGGTTTGATCTCTGTATTAGGCAATGATACGGTACGGCTGTCAGCTGTCAGCTGATAGCTGTTAGCTTCTGGATACTCAAGAATAGAGGCTATGCTCTTTCCTGCGTCCATATCTCCATATATGTTCAGGTAGTCTTTTAGTTCCACCCTTTCGGTGATGAGTGATTGCACATCCAGACTTCCATTTCGGATGGCCTCCAATACGGCTTCAAAATTTCGTTTTTCGGTCCATCGCACATAGGGCAGCGGATAGTCATTTCCGCGTTGTTCATATTCTTCATCGTAGCGACCGGGGCCGTAGGAACAGCTTACCTGAAAACTAAGCTCTTTCTCATAAAAATCTGCCCGGTCGATGTCCAGTCCGATAACGCCCACCAGTACAATGCGACCGCGCTTGCGACTCATATTGGCGGCCTGCTTGATCACATCATTCGATTTGGTGCTGGCGGTAATGATCACCGCATCGGCGCCCACCTGACCGGTAAACTCTTCCATGAACCGAACCGGGTCTTGCTTGCCGGAGTTGACAGCGGTGATGCCATAACTTTCTGCCTGCTTCAGCTTGTCTTCGTCCAGGTCAAATCCTACGACTCTGCAGCCGTTGGCCTTTAGCAGTTGGCTTGTGATCATCCCAATTAAACCTAAACCAATGACCGCTACGGTTTCACCTAATGTAGGCTCAACTAAGCGAATGCCCTGCAACCCGATAGCACCCACCACCGTAAAGGAAGCTTCTTCATAGGAAACCACTTCCGGGATCTTCGCGACCAGGTTTTTGGGAACGGCTACATATTCAGCGTGTTTGCCGTTGGAAACCACCCGGTCTCCGGGACTAAATTCCGTTACGCCTTTTCCAACCTCCACCACTTCACCGGCCTGACTGTAACCCAACGGCAAAGGAGTTCCCAGCTTCCGAAACACCGCCTCCAGCGTAGGCTGTATGCCGTCAGTTTTCATTTTATTGATGACTTCCTTTACCCGCTCAGGCTGCTGGCGGGCTTTGTCTAACAGGTTGGCTTGACCAAAACTGACCAACATTTTTTCCGTCCCTAAAGATACCAGGGTGCGGTGGGTTTTGATGAGTACTTTACCCGAACCGACCCGTGGAACGGGGACTTCTTCTAAAATGGTTTCGCCGGATTTGAGGTCTTGGATGATCTGTTTCATTCTAAAAAATAACTTTAATTTTTTTCTACTATTGAGCCGAAAGCATTTTTAATCAACTCAAGCTTTTGCTCTGGATTTGGATAATTAATCAGTACTGCTTTATACACTCCCTTAAACACGAATAAGCTGCCAGCAGCGGCACCAATTACACCAAACTTACGGATTAGTTCTTCAATATCGTTAAGTGAGCCCGCACCGCCAAGAGCAGTAACCGGGATGTTCACCTGGGATTTTATTTTTTCAATAAGGCTGTAATCATACCCTTCCATAACTCCATCCTGATCTACGGAATTGATTACAATTTCACCTACCCCTTTGTTGGCTAATTCAACTGCGAAGTCAACCGGGTTTAAGCCTGTAGATTTGGTGGCATTGTGAATATGAACTTCCTGTTTCTTAAAAAGGCCTTTTTTCTTTACATCAATTACAGCAACAACACTCTGATTACCTATTACACGGCCTATTTTGTTAACCAACTCAATATCATCAACCAGTGCAGAACTTAATGCTACTTTTTCGGCACCTAAGTTGATGATCTTTTGAGCCTGTTCAACCGTTTTTACACCACCTCCATAGCAGAGAGGCATCCTACATTCTGCAGCAATATTCTTAATAAGCCGATAATCAGGTTCATTGCCTTCCACTGAAGCATCGATATCGACCACCATTAATTCATCGGCTTCTTTTTCATTGAATATTTTGACCGCATTAAGCGGATCACCGACATATTTGGGATTCTCAAACTGTACTGTTTTTACTAGCCCCTTTTTATGTACTAAAAGACAAGGAATGATTCTTGGTCGAAGCATTATAGTTCTGAAAAATTTTTAAATATTTGAATACCGTTTATATGGCTTTTCTCAGGATGGAATTGAGTACCAAATATTTTGTCTTGTGAAACTGCTGAGGTAACAGTATTACCATAATTGGTTTTTGCCAGCACATCACCCTCTTTACTACACACAAAATGGTAGGAATGCAAAAAGTAAAACCCTCTTTCAGGATCGATATAATTAAAAAGTGAATTATTTTTCATTTGCCGAACAGAATTCCAACCCATATGAGGCAACAAAACGGCTTCACCATCCTTATTCTTAGGTTCCAACTTTTTCACTTCGGCATCAAACCATCCCAGGCCTTCACGCTCCCCTTCATCACTTTTTTTTGCCATTACCTGCATTCCAACACAAATTCCAAGAACCGGTACTTTCTTTTCTAAAACCTGTTTATTTAAAGATTCAATTAAACCTGAAGAAACAAGCTTCTCCATAGTTTCGTCAAAGGCACCTACACCGGGTAAGATCAGTTTTTCAGCTTTGGTGATTTCTTCTGATGTATTGGCAACAAAAGCGTGAATGTTTAGCTTTTTGTAAATATTGAGAATAGCCTGAATGTTTCCCGAACCGTAATTAATAATACCAATCAACGTTTTCCTCCTCTTTCAAGCCCCATCATTCTCATTACACTAGCCCCGATATTATAAATAGTCTCCATTGATTTATAATCCTCATACGTCCTCTTTGGCATCTTAAAGTATTCCTCAAGCTCACTTACCGGAATTCTTAATTTATTGGCCACATATTCTTTGTCGTGTTCTACCTGTTCTGGATCGTATGCCGGCGTTTTAAGTTCTTTCAAGGCTTCTTCTCGGGTCATTTGATTAGTGAGAATTAGACTTGAAAATTGAACCTTTCTTGTATCATAACCAAATCGTTCAGGCAACCAATAACTTTCATAAAACTTGGTAAAACGGGACTCAAAATGTTTTTGAGGGTACTTTTGATAGCCATATTCCTCTACCAAAAAATTCATGGCTTCGTCTTTATTATACACCATATAATCTAAAGGGCGGTACAATTTGATGCCTCTTATATAAGGCAGATATACCTTATGCCACAATATGTTAGTGACCGGATAATCTTTTAATTTTCCGCTGCCGTGTTTTTTATGAATATCCTTTAGCTGAATAGAATCGGATTGATAATACATCCACTCCAGAGGATTTCTTACACATTCCGTGGAATAATTCCCACCGGTTAATATGTATTTGATTTTATGCTTGGATGCAAATTTATACATGGTTGCAAAAAATGCATGGTCCTGGGGAACATCAGTATGGGGAACACCGGATTTAAAAAATGCCAGCTGCAAATCCCGAACTTCTTCCCAGTTGATCACTTCGGTATAGAGATCAAGGTCTAAACCATCAATTAGCTTTTCAATATTGTTTACCGCTATTTGGGAATTCCATCCGGCATCTACATGAAAGACCAAAGGTCTTAATCCGTAGTCATGAGTCATTTTATACAATAGGTAGGAACTGTCAATTCCTCCGCTCATACCCATCAGGCAGTCAAAATCTTTTCCCTTGCCTTCTTTTTTAATGGCCTCTACTAATTGCTCTAATTCCTCTTCTCTTCCTTTACCATAATTCCAAACCGGTTCAATGTCTTTGTAATAGGTATTGCAATGATCACAAACTCCATTTTCATCAAAAGTGATTTTGGAGTCGGTGGTATCCATTACACAGTTTGTGCAAACTTGAATGTTACTCATTATTAATTTTGAATAGATTTTTTTGCAATTTCAGAATACAGAAACCTTAATCTGTTTTCAGAAACAGCAGCTTTTTTCATTTTATTTAACATAGCTTTGTTACTTAACACTTTCTTTAAACTTACCAATATATCTGTTTCTGTTCCTTCTTCAAGAAATAAACAATTGCCACCTATATCAATGTGCTGAATTCCCTCCCATTTTTTAAAAATACAAGGTATTCCTGCACCTACAGCCTGTTCCCATAAAACAGAATGGGTCCCGGGAAATACCATCAAATCAGAAGCAACTATTATTTTTGTTATTTCAAGGGGATTTAACCAACCTAAGTACTTTATGTTGCTGTGCTGTACTTCCTTTAAAAAAGCACTTTCCAATTCTTTATTAGGTTTGCCAAATAAAATTAAAGAACAAGTTTTGGTCTCTATTGACTTAAAGGCTTTTATCAATTCAAGATAATTCTTTCTGCCATCAAATTTACCCCCGGCAAGAATCATAGTATGATTTTGATTTAATGCTAGTTCTTTTCTTTTCTCTTTTCTTATCTCAGAGAACATATCTAAAGGTACTTCGAGGTTATCAAATCCAAATTCTAATAATTCAATTTTTTTTCTCTCAATACCATAAACTTCGTTCAGAAAAGTATTTCTTACCGGTAGTGTGCCAAAAAAACTTGTAACGAACGGTTCTATTTTCTTCGCACACCATTTATAAATAATTTTATGTAACAGATATTTTGATAGAAATTTTTTTGCGCTATTAATAAAATCTGTGTGGCTATCTACATACACCTTACAATTATTCTTTTCAGCATATGTCGCAACTTTTCTGATACTAAGAAACTGACAATCATGTAAGAAAATAACGTCCGGTCTAAACTCTGAAATTTCTTTCTCTAAGTTGGAATATATTCTAAGCTTTTTGACGATTTTTATGGGAAGCCACCGTGTATAAGGCAATCTTGTTACCGATATATCATCCTCATTTTGATAACTTTTAGGTTCAATATTACCTAAATCCCTATTATCAATATATGTCTCCGTTGAGGCTATGATTTTAACATTATGACCTAATGCTTTATGGTGTTTGGGAAGTATGTTTTCCTGATAACCATAATTGTCTATATAAAAATTTGCCAAGCAAAGGTGAAGTATTTTCATTTAAAATGCGATTTGATAAGGGCAACACATATTTGAATTTCCAAACATAGCTGCTAAATAGATTATTAAGTATAAAACGCCAATAGACGGGCCAATTATTCGATCTTTCTTATAAACCCAAAAGTAATGAACGATGTAGGCTAATACCAAAGGCCGAAAGATCAGAAAATATTGTGCCAATCTATTAATAAGTTGAAACTCGTAAAAAATATTAAATAGAATGGCTCCAATAAAAAACAGAACCAAATAAGGCTTGTATTCAGGTCGTCGTTTAATCCAACTTTTACTCAAAACAATTATCAAAAAATTAATAGCTAACTTGAATGCAAAACCCAAGCCTAAACTTGTTTCTTGTGCGGCTAATCTGCCTGATTCAGCATATCTGGCATATCTTTCCACTGCACCAATATTATCACCTAAAGATAATACCAATAGATCCAAATTTTGATAAATAGCCGAAAGATCAAAAAAGAAAACTGTTATTAGTGATACTCCATATATAATAATCCAATAAAACTGGTTATAAAGTTTATCATAAGGGATGAAATAAAATGGTATAAGTAATAAAGAACTTGAATGGAATAAACTTGCCCCTATTATTGATAATAAAAATAATTTCAAGTTTTTGTCAATTATGAACTTGACACTGAAAACCCACATAGCCATGGCTGCAAATTGACGAAGACCATTCATTCCCCAAAAAAAGTACTCATCTACAAATATAAAAAACACAAATAACGGGATAATGTGTTTGGGAACAGACTTGAAATAAAAATACCATGATAAGAAAGCCATTGTAAAGAATACCCCTTGATATCCCAAATTCAGTACTCCAAAAAGCCAAACTAAGGTGTAATAACCCAATTCATAATATTGGTCGAAATACAAAAAATCAGATTTTGATGTTAGCCATAAATAATCCAGAACATATCCTTCCCAGTCTACCCCAACCTCAAATCTAAATCCAACAATAAAGGATAATACTATAAGTACTAATAGATATAATACATTAAGTTTATTTGGATCGTATATCCTCTCGGATTTTAATTTTTTTCCACTTAGGTAGTACGTGGAGACAACCATAAAAGACAGTATTGACAGATAAATTATATAGGTAAATAAATCTGTCATTATTCTACCGACCCTATATATAACTCATTATATTCGATACCTATACCACTCCATGTCAAATCTTGAACCTTACAGAAAGAAGCTTCAACAATTCTATCAAATTCGGGACTTTTTTTAATATCAAGAGCTTTTTTCAAGTATTCAGTAATGTTATCCCGATTAATAAAAAAAGCTGATTTTTCGTGTTTAAAAAATCCGTCAACTCCAGTATTTTCATGACCGATGATCAAACAACTAGCCGCAGCTGCCTCAAGAAATACACGTCCAAGAGTTTCAGGATAACTTGGCATTATAAAAATATCTGCTTCATGCATTCTTTCTGCCACCGCTTCCCTATCTAAATAACCCATAAAAGTAACTTCACTATTGAGTTCCAACTTAGTAACTAAATGCTTTAAGTTTTCAAATTCCGGACCATCCCCGACAATTTTATATTCAAACTCATAACCTTGTCGCTTTAACTCAGCCAATGAACCTAATACCCAATCAAGGTTTTTAAGATCTAACAACCTGCAAACACTTAATAGTTGTATCTTTTTTTGATTCTTCTGATCTGTATTGAAAAATATTTCATCAACTGGGTGTGGAATTAACTTTAAATTGTAACCATTTTTAAACTTGTTGAAATTAGTTGGGCTGTGTGTAATAATTGCATCAGCAGATTGAATTATTTTCCTTAATATTGGTAGCCGAAACCATATTGTCTTTGAATCTCCTCTTAAATTTATGATAAATGGTTTGTCAAGGCGTTTGGATAACCAATAAGCGACTATAGCATCTGGTATCAAGTTCTGAGACAATATGAGTTCAGCACTTTTGGCTTCATTCCCCAGTTTTTTCTTAACAATTAAATGAAACCATATCCAATTAAGCGGAATTAAAAAATAATTAATCCAAAAATTACTCGTGGGTGGCATTAACCAAGGATAAATGACTGTTTCATATCCTTGCACATCAATTCTTTCAGTTAGTTGATAATTATAATAAGCATTCCACTTTTTACTGATTTTTGATAATAATAAAGCAACATAAGGAAGGGACTTCGCTATTGTAAATTTAAAATCAAATTCCTTGGTAAGATGATCTTGAATCCGAAGAATAATATCATTTTCCCTCTTTAGATTTTTAAGAGGAATAATTGACGAAATATTATAAATTTTCATTTAAATATATATAATATCTTTTAGCATGCTTTTAAACCCAGAGTATCTTGAATAACCACCGCCTAAATATAGCTTGAAGGCTAAAGATGTTCTTTTAAATATCCTTTTATTCTGCAATAAAATACGCTTATTAATTATCTTAATTCCTTCTCTTAATTTGCTTAAAATTAATTCAATATTAATATCATTATTTATCGTAATAATAATTTTTTTATTTCTTTCAATATAGTCCACTAAATGCATAGACAGATTTTTATCATTATATATCCCTTTCTTAGGATCGGTAGTGACTTTACTAATCAAAAAATCTAAATATTTAGTTTTATGTGGTGTATTTACCAAGCTATCTTTTGTGGCATTTTTTTCATGCCTTCTATAGTATGCTAATACCACTTCTAGTATTTCCCTTACTTCAATAAAATTTGCACAAGCGTGAATCCAACTGTCGTAATTTAGGCCATTGGGTATCGGAAGACAGGTTTTTAAAAATTTGCTTCTTACTGCAGTTGCCATGCCGGTTACATATCCTTGCAAGCTATCATTATAGCTTTCTATTCTTTCAATTTTAGTTTGCCCAATTTTATTCATATTTGAATCACAAAACTCAAGATCATGAATTAATAATTGACATCTAGGATTAGCTTCAAAACGTTTATATACGGTTTCAATTTTATTGTCAAACCATATATCATCCTGATCACATATAAAAATTAAATCACCAGAACAATTTGATAATGCATTTTCGAAATTGTCGTTAAATCCGCTTCCCTTATTCTGAATTAAACGTACTTCGAAGGGGGCTGCTTTTTTAAATTCCTTTAAAATTTCGTTAGTTTTATCTGTAGAATAATCATCGCTAATAACTAATTCATCAGGCTTTTGTGTCTGAATTAAAATACTATCAAGTTGTTCACTTAAGTATCTATCCCCATTATAGGTTGCCATGACAACTGAAATTTTCATTTTTACCAATTTAAATTATTTATAAAAGTACAATCTGAAAATTTCGGTAAAATACTATCCTTATCTGAGATTAATGCCTCTTCTTTTGAAATCTTCCAATCGATTTCTAAATCTGGATCATCCCATCTAATTCCCCGCTCAGATTTTGGGTCGTAATAAGTATCACATTTGTAGCAAAATCTGGCTTTATCTGATAAAACTACAAAACCATGAGCATACCCTTTAGGAATGAACAATTGTTTTTTGTTTTTATCAGATAAAATTACTGAACAATAGTCACCAAAAGTTAACGAATTAGCCCTAATATCAACAGCAATATCTAATACTTTTCCATAAGTTACCCGAACCAACTTTGCTTGAGCAGATGGTGGTACTTGAAAATGTAAACCGCGCAATACATTTTTTGTTGAAAATGACTCATTATCCTGCACAAAATTTGTACTAATGCCATACTTTTTGAGGTTAGCTTTATTATAACTTTCAAAAAAATAGCCTCTATTATCAGTATATATTTTAGGCTTAATGATGTGACATCCTAACTCATTTATTCCTTTTTTCATATATATATAATTATATCAAATATTTATTATAATTTGAATACAATATCATAATTATGGTATATATTTATTTATTTGTGTTTTTACTGTAAAATACTTTGACATCCAATACAGTGTGTCTGTAAATTTTAAATCTCGCAAACTTTGCTTCCAAAATTTTCGAGTTATTTCCAATTTATTCTTCATCCCATCAAAATCATGAAAATATTTATCTAGTATTTGAACTATTCTCTGATAATGAATTTTTCTATCTCTAGAAGTATTTTTTTTATGTAAATTCCTCAAGAATAGTGGTTTGTTTATGAATCTATATTTTAATTTGTTACGCTTTAAATGATCAAAAACATTAATATTAAATACCCAATCATCCGCAATAAGATCATTGTCAAACGGTTGAAAACTCCTTAGAAAATTTCCATCTGCTAAAATTGATTGTATAAAAATAACAGGAAGTTCTCTTGTTAGATGGTTAAAGACCTTAATAGGGTCATTACTAAATAATACAATATTTGATTTATCTGAATTTGACAAGCTAATTTCTTTTGCCCCCTCCATGTTTATCCCATTACCATAAACAATTTTCACATCCCTTGTGTTTAGTAAATCTATCTGCTCTCGAAACCTATCTTCTATATATTCATCATCTCCTGATAAAAAAGTTATAAATTTACCACTGCTCATATCTACTAATTGATTTAAATTGTATGCAATACTTTTGACTCCCCCGTGTTTTTTTTTTAGAAATTTTGTTTTTATTGGGGCATTCACCAATATTGAATCTATAATATCTACTGTATTATCTTCGGATCCGTCATCTATTATTAACAATTCAATATTTTGATAATACTGATACTGATTGCATACACTTTCAATGGATTTTCTAATGTAATCTTCCTGATTATATGTTAGCATCAGTACACTTATAAGTTCATCTTCAGAATCTGTGTCTTTCATTACATGATTATTTTACGTAAAACTTATTCCTTTTTTTTAAATTTACTTTAGATCTTAATTAATTTATTGAAATGTCTTTTTACTAATGTCGTAATTTCATAAAACTCATCTAACTTAAAAATATGACTAAAGAGTGAGTAACTAAAAACCCCAACAAGTATACCTACTATAAGTTGCATTATATAACCAGTAACTAAGAATGTAATAATGTATACACAAATTGACATCCCCGCAGTCGAAATTAGGAAAGGAACCATATCTCTTATTTGGGCAAAATAACTATAACCAAATAGTTTTCCTGACATGTAGGCACTTATATAAGAAGATATCGTAGCAACTATAAACTGACCAATGACCATTGCCTCAACACTAATAGGGGTTGTTATTAATAATGCACCAATAGCTACTGGAGCTTTTGCTATATCCACTTTTAAAAAAAGATCTGAACGCCCACTTGCATTTAACATATTAAGGTTTACTAAAGCAACTGGATTATGAATCTTAACAAAACAGTACCACTGGAGTAGTGGAACCACTGGTAGCCATTTTTTACCGAGTAAAAAACCTATTGTTGGTTCAGCAAGCAACGCTAAAAGCGTCATGGAAGGTAATGTAATAAAAGCAGTCATTTTAACTACTCTTTTAAAAATAGAGAGCATGCGCTCTTTATCTTTTTGTAAAGAAGAAAGTAAAGGAAATGTTACACGTTGAAGAATTGATGTAATAGTAGAAGCAGAAAGATCTCCTACTCTTTTTGTTTGTGTATAATATCCAAGTTCTCCTGCAGTATAAACTCTGCCAATGATGATGTTATAAATTTCTGACATTAATTTACCATATAGAGATACAGCAAGTAAATTAGAGCCGTATCCAAATAGCTTTCGAAATGACCTCTTTGAGAACTTTATTGAAAATTTCCAATTCCCCACCATCCAATATCCAACAGTTTGTGAAAAACCTATTAGCAAATTTTTAAACACTAAAGACCAAACACCAAAACCATATATTGCTGCTACTATACCAATACTACCTCCGATAAATAAAGAAACAGCATTGATTTTTGCATGTGTCTTAAAATCCATCTCTATTGTTAACTTTGTCCTCTGAACAATCACTATAGCGCCAAAAATTAAGTTTAGCGATAATATGCGAGTCAAAGAAGTTAGTATTGGATTTTCATAAAATGCTGCAATGAAAGGCGCTCCAACATATAATATAATATACGCTAGAATACTAATAACTAGGTTAAATAAGAACACGGTAGAGAAATCTTCCGATGTCTTATTAACTTTTTGTATGAGTCCCGATCCCATACCACTATCAATAAAAACTTGTGATAGGGCAATAAATATTGATAGCATTCCTATTAAACCAAAATCCTCAGGAATTAACAGTCTAGCTAATAAAATACTGATGATAAACTGACCAGCTGTTAATGAGAATTTCTCAATAAAGCTCCAAAATACCCCAACTGTGGTGCGTTCTTTTAAACTATTACTTGACACTTTAATTAATTAGACTTCAATTTAATATCAGGGGTAAATATGTTATTGCTTAAATAAATTTATTTTATCAATTATATAATTTACTTCTTTTGAAGTGAGAATAGGGCTCATAGGTAGGCTCAATTCAGTTTTATGAATATTTTCAGTTATAGGTAAAATTTCATCCCTAAACTCAAAGTATGCCTCTTGTTTGTGTGGTGGTATTGGGTAATGAATTAAGCTTTGAATTTCTTTCTCATCAAGATATTCTTGTAATTCATCACGAAATTCACATCTCAAGGCAAATAAATGCCATACGTGAGCTTGATTATATTTAGGATTGTTTATCTTAGGAAGTTGTATGTGTTTATTTTTAATGCCATCAATGTATGAAGCAGCTATTTCTCTTCGCTTTTGATTATCTTCATCCAAGTAGTCAAGCTTAACAGTTAAAAAAGCAGCTTGCAGTTCATCTAACCTACTATTCAATCCTTTGTATTTGTACACATATTTTTCATTACTACCGTAATTACCCAGGCTTCGCACTACCTCTGCGAGTAGGTCATCTCTAGTGGTGACGGCCCCTGCATCTCCAAGTGCTCCTAAGTTTTTCCCAGGATAGAAACTAAAAGCAGCAGCATCCCCCAATCCACCTGTTTTAGTGCCTTTTATTTCTGCGCCAATAGCTTGAGCATTATCCTCTATAATCTTAATATTGTAATTTTCTGCGATTTTTTCCAGCTCTTCACTCCAACAGACCCTCCCGTATAAATGAACTACCATGATTGCCTTTGTACGTGGCGTAATTTTTTTTTCCACTTTGGAGATATCAAGATTTAATGTTTCATAATCTGGTTCTACAAAAATAGGTTTTAAGTCATTATCAGTAATTGCTAATATACTGGCTATAAAAGTATTAGCGGGAACAATTATTTCATCCCCTTTTGAAAAAACTCCCATTTCAATATAACCTCTTATGATTAAGCGAAGTGCGTCCAGCCCATTACCGACCCCTACCGCATGTTTACTATTGGTATATTTTGTCAAGTTTTCTTCAAATATGTCGACTTTCTCTCCTCTAAGATACCAACCTGAATTGATGACTTCTTCAGTTACTTTCCTCAGATCATTGAGATATCTTTGATTTAATTTTTCTAAATCTAAAAATTTTATCATTATAAATGATTTATATAATTCAATTTAATGTGTTTTGAATTTTAACAAACGTAACAATAAAGTAAATTGATTTTAAATTATTTTTTATATGCTATCAAACAAGCTACTATATATTTCTGTTAATTTTTTTTCATCTTGACTCCAGTTATATTTATTTTCTACAGATAATCTCGCATTTTCTGAATACATTTTTAATTTTTCTTCTGAACTCAATTTCTTCAAAGTTTTTGCAAAAGATCTTGGGTCTCCTGACTTAAATACTAAACCACTTTTAGTTTCGTTAACTATTCTACTAAGAGGAGCAACATCAGATACTAAAACAGGACGTCCTGTTGCCATGTACATAAATAATTTATGTGGAACTGTGGTTTCTGTAAGCCCGCTCGATCTATGAGGTATGATGCCAATGTGGGATTTATAAATATATTCGAATGCTTTTTGCTCATCTTCAAGATAATTGATCAATTGAACATTATTTATATTATGCAATTCAATTAGGTCTTGAAATTCCGAGTAAATTTTTGATTCAGGTATTACACCTACAATTTGTAATTGGTATAGATTTTGGTCAACATATTTCATTGCTTTAATTGCAGTATCCAACCCTCTCAGATATTGAACAGAACCCATATATGAAATAATTATTTTATCCTCAATCAAAGGCAAATCTTTTTTATTCCATTCAGTTATTATTTTTGTGTTAGATACAACAGATCCTTTTTTAAAAAAAGGTTCATTTTCAAATCTAGATAATGCTTCTTCAACAACAACTATAAATTTGTTAGATTTTCGGAGCATTTCATTCTCATATTTTTCCCAACGTTTTGGAGTTTTGTATTTTTTTTCAACCAATTTCATAAGTGGTTCAGGATTACGCTTTATTAAAAAGGATCCAATAGGCCTTATATAACGGCGTAAATTAGATAATTGGTCTTCTAACTTTTTTTTATCTTCTTGCCATGCCGGATAATTTTCATGCAAATCAATAATAAGTTTTGATTTATAATGTTGACTCAGCCTGTAGCCTAGATCTGACCATGGTAAATCATGTACATGTACCACATCAACATCATATACTTTTATATTTGCCAGTTGACTTATAATATGTTGGATATTGGACGGATTTGTTTTAAAAAAGAGATTATATAACCAGTCCTTAAACTTATTGTTATTCACTCTAATTATTTCATACTCATCACTGTCATTTCCAGATTGACTGGCAACTACAATTACCCTATATCCTAGTTTTTTTAACGATTTATACTCTTGTTCTACCCTGACGTCTGGCAGAAACCTTTGATTCAAGATCATTAGGACAACTCTGATATCCTTAGATGATGTTTTTTTATTTATCATATTTTTTTAGCACGATTTGTTACCAAAAAAATTTATTGGTAACAAATCTTTAGAATTAGATTTAGTGCAATTTTCTGAGGCTTTAGTAAATGATTATCAAAATTCATCTACTTTTTAAAACTCAGTTACGAACTTCTTTTCAAGTTCTTTGAATGAATAATAACATCCGTTTATTTGTTAAAATGTAACTATCTTTAGTACTTATATAATCTATAAAGAGAATCTATACTTTTTACAATGAACTGACACAGTATAAAACTAGAAATATATTATTCATTTAATCTATTGTTAAAATTGTAGCTCCCATTGAAAGACCAACACCGAAACCAGCTATCAAGATTTTTCCATTTTTTTGAAGAAGCCCTTTTTCTTGGGCATTCTTGATGGCTATTGGAATTGTTGATGAGACAGTATTCCCACAAGATAAATCTAGAAAAAGTTTATCCTGATCTATTTTGGCTCTTTTGCCTATTGTTTGAAGCATAAAACGATTTGCTTGATGAAATATATATATATCGATATCATCCTTTTTCATTTTATTAACTTCGAGACATTCATCTATCAGTATGGGAACTTTTAGTGAAGTAAAGCGAAATATCTCTTTGCCATCCATGTATAGACCTTGGTCTTCAATATTTTCCCTTCTCATTCCACTATTTCTCATAATAAGCTTATCATAACCAGTCCCATCCGTTTTATAAACAAAGTTTCCAACTTTAAAATTAATATCTGATCTGCATTCCTTCGATATCAATGTCGCAGCGGCGGCATCACCAAATATCGTCTTGTTTGATTTATCATCTGGATGTATAAACTTCGAATAAGTTTCAGCAGTTAGAAATAAAACATTTTCAACTTGTTTTGTTTCTATTAGGCCATGAGCTAAACCAATTCCATATATGAATCCAGAACAGCCTAAATTTATATCTGTTGCCCCAATGTTTTCACTAAGAGATAGTCTGTCCTGTAAAATGCAAGCAGTAGTAGGCAATAAATAATCGGGACTTTGTGTACATAAAATTATGTAGTCAATTGAATTCCGGTCGATATTTCTATTCTCAAATAATTTATTAGCTGCCTTAACAGCCAAGTCACTGCTCAATTCCTCATCATCCGTAATATATCTAACATCTATTCCCGTTTTTTGGGAAATTTTATGAGCAGACCATTCAGGATGACTTTTATTAATATCTTCGTTAGTAAGTTTATTCTCAGGTAAATAGAATCCAATTGAATTAATATATGACATATTTATGCTTTTTCTCTTACAAGCTTAAAAACTTCACTAATGGTATCGCAACTCATGAATTCATCATCTGTTAAAATAACACCGCATTCATCTTCAATCATTGTAACTACTGCCATTCCAGTTAGAGAATCCCACGTTTCAATATTTCTGAATTTTGTTTCAGAATTATACTTTCCCGGATCAATCCCTTCATACTCTTCTAAAAAATTAGTTGTGAATTCATCCAAATTATTTATGATGCTCATTTATGTATTCCTCGTTTCGATTCTTGATGCAGTTGTTCAAATTCAGTAGTTATTTTTAATATTTTTTCATTAGTAGGATTTATATCCTCTAATACATATTTATTAATTTCATCTACATATTCTTCAAAGCCAAACTTTTTTAAAGCATAGAGGTTTACCCTAGGTTTTTTATTAGGTACATATATTGAGAATGGTTTAATATTTTTAGTAACTGCTGATCCCATGGCTGCCAAGGAGTAATGGCCTACAACTGAATATTGATGTATCGTTACCCCCATTCCAATATTTGCTCCCTTTAAAATATTAGTCATGCCTGCAAGTACACACATGGGTGTTATTACCACGTCATCTCCTAAAATGGCATCATGCGGAATATGCACACTTTGCATCAAAAAAACATTCGATCCTACTTTAGTAATGTTACCATAGCATGGCTTTTGAACTGCTGTAAATTCACGGATGATATTATTATCTCCAATCTCGATTTCAGCATCAGTAGAGTCATATCTCGGATTTCGTGTATCCTGTCCCGGAGAACCAATAACCACATTCGGGCCAATTATATTATTACTTCCAATTTTTGTTGGCCCATGAATTATCGTGTTGGGTAAAATCTGATTTTTTTCACCTAAAACAACATTATCATCAATTATTGCAGAACTATGTATCTCATTACTCATTATGCTACCCTACTTTTACTTTAGCTTTTCCATCAATCACTATTTGATCATTACTCTGTTTCTTAATACTAGTAGTTAAAAATGCTATTTTACGTTCATTATCCATATCATGAACCTCAACTCTTGCAATCAAAACTTCATTATAAAAAACTGGAGCAGCAAACCTAAGTTTTTGTTCCATATAAATCGTACCTGGCCCAGGTAAATGATTTGCTAATATTGCACTTATCATAGATGAGTATAGCATCCCATGAACAATTCTCTCTCCAAAAAATGTTTTCTTGGCATAATCGGGGTCTAAGTGCAATGGATTGTGGTCATTTGATAAATCAGCAAATTTCTTTACTTCTTCTTCACCAAATGATCTCTCCAACTCGTAATAATCGCCGACTTTAATCATGATTTAAAATCTTTAAATTTAGAATAATTATTTATGTAGTCATTTTCGTTATAGTCATGAGATGCCAATACTAAACAAATAGCACCTGAAGAAAAATTATTCAATTCCCGCCAAAGTCCTGCCGGCATAAACAATCCATAATATGGCTTTGACAGCTGAAACGTTCTTCGGGTTTGCCCATCATCAAGGGTAATATCAAAACTACCGCTCGCAGAGATAATTAATTGTTGTAACTCTTTATGAGCATGTGCTCCCCTACTTTCTCCTCCGGGAACATCATACAAGTAATACACACGTTTCACATTAAAAGGGAGAACACCCTCAGCATTATTTATGGCTGTAATATTTCCGGCAACATCATGAATTTTTGGTAATTCAATAACGGTTGCATCATACACGCTACTTTTCATACACCTTTTTATATTTTTCGAATTCTCTTATATAATCTGTTTCATCGAATGAGCTGTCAGAAGCATGCAATGATAATGCATTAGTGGAAAAATTCTCAAGATGTCTCCATGTTATGGCCGGTACATATAACCCATAATAAGAGCGGTTTAAGCTGTAGGTTTTTGTTTCACCCTTTGGCAACGTAATCACCACGTCAAAACTTCCACTTAACGCTATAATAAACTCATTTTGCTGGTAATACGCATGTCCGCCTCTTTTTTGTCCACCCGGAACATCATAGGTCCAAAAGACTCTCTCAATCTTAAAAGGAATTTGATTGCTGTCCTCAAAAAAGGTCAAATTTCCGCGAGGGTCTTCGATTTTAGGTAAGTCTATGAGTTTAACTTGATCTATCATGACTCAATCAAATTCTTTAGATAATCTCCATAGCCGTTCTTTCTTAACACATCCGCAATTTTCAAAACCTGATCATCACTGATCCAACCATTTCTCCAAGCAATCTCCTCTAAACAAGCGATTTTGAGACCTTGTCTTCGCTCAATAATCTCAACAAATTCTGAGGCCTCCAACATAGCATCATGAGTTCCAGTATCTAACCAGGCAAATCCACGTCCCAAAGGTTCTACTTGCAGTGCATCCAATTCTAAGTATCGCTGATTCACTGAAGTAATTTCCAGTTCTCCTCGATCAGAAGGCTTAACGCTTTTGGCAATATCAACCACTCGGTTATCATAAAAGTATAGTCCAGTTACCGCAATATTACTTTTAGGCTCTGTGGGTTTTTCTTCAATAGAAAGGGCTTTATTATTTTCATCAACTTCTACCACTCCAAACCGTTCAGGATCACTTACACGGTAACCAAATACCGTTGCCCCTTTTAAATCTTCAACTACCCGAGTAAGAATTGGACTAAAACCCTGCCCATAGAAAATATTATCTCCCAAAATCAGGCTTACATTATCCTCTCCAATAAAGTCTTGCCCAATTATAAAGGCCTGAGCTAGTCCGTCGGGACTTGGCTGTACTGCATAAGAGAGCTCAATGCCCCATTCAGACCCATCGCCCAGCAACCGTTTGAAGCTGTCGTTATCTTCGGGAGTAGTGATAATCAAAATTTCCCGAATACCTGCGAGCATTAACACCGAAAGTGGGTAATAGATCATGGGCTTGTCGTAGACTGGCATTAGTTGCTTGCTAATGGCTTTAGTGACGGGGTACAGTCGAGTTCCAGAGCCGCCTGCGAGAATTATTCCTTTCATTTTGGTAATTTTAAACTATGTAATTCTAAATTTTAAGTTATTTAAACTGTACCAAGCCTTTCGAGATCGAAGTTATTTTCTGTGACTGCTTCACACCACTCAATATTATCTAGGTACCATTGAATGGTTTTCTTGATTCCACTATCGAAAGTTTCTATGGGTATCCAACCTAATTCGTGTTCAATTTTAGATGCATCGATTGCGTATCGGAAATCGTGTCCCGGACGGTCGGTAACAAAAGAAATCTGATCTCTGTAGCTATCTTCATTCTCTTTCGGAACTAATTCATTCAGCGTATCACAAATGGTGTGTACTACTTCAATATTTTGCTTTTCATTGTGTCCGCCAATGTTGTAAGTCTCACCGGGTTTTCCTTCATGCACAACTTTCAGTAATGCGCGGGCGTGGTCATCCACATAGAGCCAGTCCCGAACATTTTCGCCGGTTCCATATACCGGAATTTCTTTTCCTTGCAAGGCTTTCAAAATAACTACCGGAATCAATTTCTCAGGAAATTGATAAGGACCGTAATTATTTGAGCAGTTCGTGATCATCGTTGGCACCCCATAAGTATGATGCCATGCTCTTACGAGGTGATCTGATGATGCTTTACTGGATGAATAAGGTGAACGAGGGTCATAGGGAGTCTCTTCAGTAAAAAAGCCTTCATCACCTAATTCACCATATACCTCATCTGTTGAAACATGTAAGAATCTAAAGTTTCCTTTCGCCTCTTGTTCCATTTCAGCCCAGTATTTCTTGGCTTCTTCAAGCAGAACATGAGTACCATTCACATTGGTTTTAATGAACTCAGCAGAACCGTCAATGGAGCGATCTACGTGTGATTCTGCTGCGAGATGCATTATGGCATCTGGTTGGAATTCATTGAAGATTCGATTGATTTCTTCCGCATCACAAATATCCACTTTTTCAAATTGGTATCGGTCTGAATCTGAAACAGATTCCAAAGATTCCAAATGTCCGGCATAGGTTAGTTTATCAATATTCAGAACCTCATGATCCGTTTCATTGATGATCATTCGGACTAAGGCTGAGCCTATAAATCCTGCACCGCCGGTTACTATTATCTTTTTACTCATTCCTTTTTTAGAATTCAAGGTGAAAAATTAAAGATTAAAAATTGGGTTGGTTGTCACAATTCTCACCAAGGAGTTCCCTAACCCTGCGGCTTAGCCAAGACTCATCCTCTTTTATCCAAGAGCCGGAGGGCAAGGGACAGGGATTGGGTTTTCTAATTGGTTGATTCATATCCATTGCTTGTATTCAACATGTGTAGATCTTTCGGTTCCTCAGGATGACTGATTTAGGCTTTAAAAATATGGTTATCGTTCTTTGCTTTTCCAATCGCCATCGCATTCCTTGTGTCCACAATACATTCATTCCAATCTGCTAACTCTGCATAATCAATATTCGAATGATTGGTAGAGATCAATACCGCATCAAAACCTGAGACCGTTTCTTTATTCCAATCTACGGTTTGCATTCCGGTGTAGTGCGCATGTTCACGAGTCGGCAGTACTTCAGGTATAAAAGGATCGTAATAGGCGATCTCGGCTCCTTTGGCTTTCAGCAGATCAAAGATCTTAAAGGTCGGGGACTCCCGCATATCATCCACATCCGGTTTGTAAGCGAGGCCGATCACGAGGATCTTGCTCCCGTTCATGGCTTTTTTGTGGGTATTGAGGGCGTGCATGGTTCGGTCCACCACGTAGGTG
>CERJ01004835.1_pt1 | contig 26211 bp, 41 predicted proteins | sample 530781 | NCBI WGS metagenome assembly CERJ01 (sample SAMEA2620967, study PRJEB7988) | marine metagenome | biome: marine biome (ENVO:00000447); feature: deep chlorophyll maximum layer (ENVO:xxxxxxxx); material: "saline water (ENVO:00002010), including plankton (ENVO:xxxxxxxx)" | depth 30 m
AACATTACTCGGAGCTATGTATGTAGCTTATAACTTAATAATATTAATAATTTTAAAATTAGCTTAACTATGGAAAATGATAAAAATATATACGTTCACGAAACACATACTTTATGGAGTGGTGATGGTGAAGTATATTTAGCGTGTGAAAACGGTACAATAGTATTTAATGCTGATTCATTATTTAATGATATACCACACTTAGCAGCATTAGCACTAAAAGAAAGAAAAAAACAAGAAACTGAGATTCTTGAATTATTAACTAAAATAAACAAATAAATGGTAAGAACATTTTATATACCTGAAGACAAAAGAGAAACAATGACAAAATTTGTAGAGAAAGCTGAACAGAACGGAGTAAGCTATTCAAAACTACTTGTCAAATTTATGGAAGATTATATTAATAATAAAAACTAAAACAAATGGAAGCAACACCAACAAGAAGAACTTACAATTTTAAAGACCATCATACAGACGTTAAGGTTTCAATTGACAAAAGAGATGGCAACCCAACTATAATAGAGTTTACAAGCTTTAAAACTAATTATCATTTATTAGTAGAGACAGGAGAGTTTATGGAACTATATAACATTATTAACAAAGTAAAAGAACTGTTATGAGTTGGAATACATATAGCGAATATCTTGAAGAGTGGGAACGATACGAAGCATCAAAAGACCTTTATGAAGAACTTAGATTTTTAGTAGTAAGAGTTAATTTTAACAAAAGACTTTTAGGCTCAAACACTTGGACACCATCAAAAAAAGATATAATAATACACAAAGAACGATTTGAGGAATATCTCGAAATATTTAATGAAATAGATTATAAATTAAAATTAATTAATTATAATTACTTTCCTAAACGACTTAAAACAATAAAACAATCAATAGTTAAAATCAAAAATTATGACACGAAAAGAACAACTAAACAGACTCTTTATAGAGTTTAATTTAAACGAAGAGGACACGTTTAAACATAATCATTATCACATTATAACAAGAAGTGGTATTGACAAAATTCAAGCAGATTCAGGCATTATAATTGAATACACTCTTAAACACTACAACCCCGATACTAAAACCTGTGTTATTAAAGCAATAGGACAACTAAAAGACGTTGTTATTGAAACATTCGGAGAGGCAGCTCCAGACAATAACAGAAACGCTTATCCTGTAGCAATAGCAGAAAAGAGAGCAATGTCGAGAATAGTCTTAAAATTATCAGGACTCTATAGTTTAGGAGTCTTTGGAGAAGACGAGTCTGACGACTTTAAAAAGAAATAATATGAAAGACAATAAAGCAAACACAGAAGAAAACAACAATTTTTTAGAAGAATTATTTAATAAAATAGATTATGAAAGATTTCAAAATAAGATGTTCGGCAATAGGTCAGATAATGACGAACCCACAAAGAAAGACCGACACAATATCAAAAACGACTAAATCATACTGTCAAGACTGGCTAAAAGAGCAAATCTACGGACGTAAAAAAGAGTTTAGCAGTAAATACACCGACAAAGGAAATAAAGTTGAACAAGAGTCTTTAAATTACGTTGCTGAAAACTTAGGTTATGAAGAACTAATTAAAAACGAAAAGAGCTTTGAAAACGACTTTTTAACTGGAACTCCTGACGCAATACTTACAGACCACTTAATTGACGTTAAAAATAGTTGGGATTGTTATAGCTTTCCTTTATTCTTTGACTCAATACCTAACAAAGCTTACTACTATCAAGCACAGGGATATATGGCTCTAACTGGATTTGACAATTATAAGTTAATCTACACACTTATGGACACACCTGAAGAGTTGATTGAGAAAGAATATAAATTTAGTACTGCTGACAATTATGAGCTGTTTAGTCAACATTATAAGTATAGTAGTTTTGACAGTAACTTAAGAATTAAAGTGTTTGATATTAAAAGAGATGACGCAGTTATAGAAAGCATTTATAAAAGAGTTATAGATTGCAGAATGTACATAAAATTTCAATTAAATAAATAAATTATGGAAGACGAAGAAAAAGATTTTTTTGACTTAATAGACGAGGAGTATGAAGAACTCGTTTACGATAGATTAAATAACGGATATTATAAAAACAAATAAAAACAAATAAAAATGAAGAAAGAAGAAACAATCTACTGCGGAAGTGGTAAAGCAATGAACGACAAGTGGTTAAAAGTAACAATTAACCCTGCTAAAATTAAAGACTACATTCAGGAGTTTAACGGTAATAAGTTTATTAAATTAAATATAAACGTAAAAGACGAAACTGACCAATACGGGAAAAACGTTGCTGTCTCTGTTGACACTTGGAAGCCTGACACAGAGCAAAAAGGACAGCCTGTTAAGCAAGAATCTGACTCTTGGGAGTCTTCAAACGATTTACCCTTTTAAGTTAAAACAGATAATAGATGAGTTTAATAAAAAAGAATTCGATATCGTTTTCAAGTCTTGTACAAGAATTACTAATTGAGGGATATACAATTCCTGAATTAGCAGAACAATGGAACTTAAATTCTGTTTATTTATGTCAATTGTATAAGCCTGTAAAAGTAAATCAAATACCAAATTACAAAAGAGAAGCATATTATGACGAGGAGTGGGACTACGGTTCTACTCCGACTTATAAATGGGAAGACATAAGCAAAGAAGAAAAGTCTTTTTATTACGATAACTTAAAAGCTAATAATTAATGGAGTTTAATAGTGATTTTAAATACGACTTAAAACTTGGAAATAAAGGAGAAAATTTACTTTCAAAAATACTTGAATTAAAAGGAAATACTATTGAAGTTAAAACAGACAGAGACGCTATTAAAAACAAATGTACTGGTAATCTTTTTGTTGAATATATGTCGAGAGGTAAACTAAGTGGCATAAGTACAACACAAGCGAAATGGTGGGCGTTTGTTATAAGCAATGAACAAATTATTTTAATTGAAACTGATAAGTTAAAAAAACTTTGTAAATTGAAAACCCTCAAAAAAGTCGCAGGAGGCGACAACAATACAAGCAAAGGTATATTATTGCCTTTAAAATACTTAATCAAATAAACTAAAACAAACAACAATGACAGACTTACCTTGGTTTAAATTTAACCCTAATCAATGGCTCACAGGAACAATAAGCTTTCTTAGTTTAGAACAACAAGGAGCGTTTATGAAAGTAGTATGTTACTACTGGAGCAAAGAGTGTAAAGTTCCTTTAGAACAATATAAAAGAATAATTCCAGACGATTATAAAAACCTTTTAGACGTTGGAATAGTAAAACAAAAAGGTAAAAAAATTGTTATAGATTGGTTAGATAATCAATTTAAAGAGCGAAAAGAATCTCACTCTAAAAGAGTAGAGTCAGGAAGAAAAGGTGGTAAGCATAGCTTAAGCAATGCTCAAGCATTAAGAAAAGAAAAGAACAGAAAAGATAATTACGAAAACGACAACGTCTTAAAAGTATCTGAAGAGGTTAAAAAACTTCTCAATAAATGATAGTAGAAGACGACAACGCACTAAAATATTTATACGACTATAAAGACGGTAAGATTAAGCAAGGTCTTAAGATTGATTGTAAACTGGATGAACACTTAGTTTTAAAACGTGGAGAGTTTAACCTTTGCTTAGGGCTTGATAATGTTGGGAAGACGTTCTGGTTATTATGGTATTTTACAACACTTGCTAAAAAACATAAATTAAAGTTTATTATTTGGTCAGGTGAAAATAGGTCTTCACAATTAAAAAGAGACATCATTGAAATGTGGTCAGGCACTAAATTAAAAGACTTAACGAAGTTTGAAATATTAAAATACAATAAAGAAATAAGTAAGCATTTTAAGTTTATTAATAATAGAAAACTTTACAGTCCTATTGATTTGTTTAACATCTTTGCAAACTCTGACGCTGATGTGTGTGCAGTCGACCCATATACAGGATTAAATCACGACAGACGAGTTAATCAGTTTGATAGGAATTACAATTTCTGTAATAGTGCAAGAGAGTTCTGCAATAAGACAGGGAAGACTTTATTTGTTAGCATACACCCTATGACAGAAGCAGCGAGAAGAGTCTACCCTCCAGACCACTTACTTAACGGACACATACAAAATCCTCGTAAAGCTGACTGCGAGGGAGGCCAGACGTTTCCCAATCGCGTAGATAGTCTATTCGTACTCCACCGTTATATATCTCATAAAGAACTTTGGCCTTATACAGAAGTTCACGTTATGAAAATTAAAGACCGAGAATCAGGAGGAAGCTGTACAATGTTAGGAGAGCCTTTAAGATTTGATTTCAACAACGGTTTAGGCTTTACAATAGGAGGTATAAACCCACTAAAAAACACAGAGAATTATGGATGAGTTAGAATTATTACTTAGAAAGAACAAATTACATATCTTAATTATAAGAGCGATGCACAACATTGATAAGGGTAAACCAAAGAAAACTGAATTAGAAGCCTTAGACACGCTTAAAATAACAATGGAAACACTTCACGAATTAGCTGAAAGCAATAGAAACAAATTAAAAGAGATTAGAAAGTTAAGACTTAATAATGCAGTACAGACAAAAGACATAATTGAACTTAAGCTAAAAATTAGTAAATTAGAAGCAATAAACAATTTTTAAATTATGAATTATATATACTGCCTTTTATTTGTATCTCACTTTGTAGCAATACTTACAGGAATGTTTTTACTAAGATTAATCGATATATATTTTAACGATGAAGAAAAGAACTCTTAACGAATACAGACAAGTTAAAGACGCTGTTTACACTCATATTTACGAGGATGAGTTAAAGACAAATAAAATACTTAGTTATATATTAAAAAAGTATTGTGAGAAATACCCAAACGACAAAGACTTAGGACAACAAATAAGAAAACTAATATGAGCATTAAAGATAAATACTCTGTAAAATCAATAGATTCTTATTTATGTAAAGATTGGTTATTAAATAAACACTATGCTAAAAGAATACCAAGTATTAGCTATTCCTTTGGGTTGTTTGATAAAAATTTAATTGGGATTTGTACTTTTGGAAGTCCACCTTCAAGGTCTTTGTGTGTTGGTGTATGTGGCGAAAAAAACGCACATAAAGTTTATGAATTAAACAGATTGTGTGTTAATGATAATTTAAAAAAAAATGTGTTAAGTTTTTTTGTTAGTAGTTGTTTAAATTTATTAAAAAAAGATTTAATTATCGTAAGCTATGCTGACACATCCGTATGTCATAATGGTTATATCTATCAAGCAACAAATTGGATTTATACTGGTTTATCAGCAAAAAGAACTGAACGATATGATATAAACAACCCTAATAAACACAGTAAATCTGTTACTGAAAAAAAAGGTGTAGATTATAAAAATTTAGCTATAAGAGAAAGACCTCAAAAACATAGATACATTTATTTTACTGGAAGTAAAAAACAAAAAAGAAAATTAAAAAAACAATTAAATTATAAAATACAAGCATATCCAAAAGGAGAAAACAAGAGATATGACGCAAGTTATAAACCAATAATACAAACACAACTATTTTAAATATGAATGCTAATAAAAAAGGAAAAAGATTCGAGCTAAAAATAGCAAACGAATTAGCAAAAGAATTTAACTGTAAAATTAAAAGGACTCCGCTATCTGGCGGTATGGATTTTAAAGGAGACATTTTGTGCATTGACGATAACTCTATTATGTCAGAGTTTTCGTGGGAGTGTAAGAATCAAGAGAAGCTAAATATATGGAAGGCTCTCGCTCAATCTCGTAATGACGCACCAAGAGGGACTATTCCTTTAGTTTGCTTTACGAAAAATTTTGAGTCTGAATATGTTGCTATTGAGTTCAACGACTTTGTTAATATTGTTAAAGAATTAGAAGAGTTAAGAAATGAAAGAAACACTAAATAAAATTGCTAATATTATAGACGACTATAATACGACTGACATCTTTGACGGTCAGACGCTAAACAACCAATTGAAGCAACTAACGTCTATGTTGTACCACGTTGAGACCATAAGAACAAAAGCACACGAAGACTTTGAGTCTGTTATTCACAGTAAAGTAAAAGAGGGTTTTAGCGTAGCAAGGGCAACAAACGAAGCAAACGTTGCTGTTCCTGAGATGTACAGACTAAGACGTTTATTAGAATCTGGCTATCGTGTAGCTGACTCAATGCGAACTAATATAAGTTTTTTAAAGTCAGAAATGTATAATGTACAAAAAGATTATTAATTTTATAAAATGAATGACAAGCTAATTAAGAAAATAGAAAATTTTATTTTGTTTATTGGTAGAGAGTACCGAGTTGTTCAAATAGAAGATTTTAAACAGGATATAATTCTACTCTTATTAGAAAAGGGTGAAGAGTTTATAATACAATTAGAAGACGAGAACAGTCTTAAGAAGTATATCTATAAGTTGTGTCTGTTTCAAATAATAAATAAAAGAGGACAGTATCAACGTAAGTATTATATCCCGTCACACTTTCAAGACTTAAAAGATATTGAAACCTATTCAAATACTTGCTTTAAAGATGAGGTCTTAATTGAATTAGTCGACTCACTATCGGGATTAGATAAGATACTTATCGAGCAGTTATTAATATGCAGAGGGATTAAGTCTTGTCTGTCTGAGAAAAGTAAGATATCAAACTCAACTATTAATTTTAAAATAGATGAGTTATCAAAAAGAATAAAACAAAAATGGCAATTAAACGAATTTTATGGTTGAGATAATTTTAATAATAACATTAACAACAACTTGGACTGATTACGCTCGTCCAATGCTATATATATTAGACTACAAACCTTTTAACTGTAGTTTCTGTCTAACGTTCTGGATATCGATAATAGTTTTTTTTATAACTTTTAATCCGATAGTATTGTCCAGTCCGTTAATTTTACGTATAATAGAAAGACGATTATTATGAACGCTAAACAAGTAATTAAAATATATAAGTTAACAAGTGCTTTTCCTTCAACTATAGGAATAGACTTTTTAAAGAGTGAGTTAGAACCAATATTAAAAGAAATTAATCCAGAGATGCGAATTAGTTGGGCTTGTAATAGTTGTGTTAAAAATCAAATGTCACAACTTTACGGTTGGATGTTAAGACAAGAAGAAACAGAAAAAAAAGTAGTAAAAAAGAAAACAGTTAAAAAGAATGTCAGAAAACAAACTCGAAAGAAAAGGGAAAGTTAGCTACGGGTATTTTATAGACGATGAAGGTCTATTTTATTACTCAGAAATGAACGGAGAGATATACGAAATGTTTGACATAAACGGAGTCTCTTCAATGACATTAAACGACAACTACGATTTTAATATTTTAGAACTATCATATATATACGATTTAAATGAACTGGATAGAGAAGACGAACTATAAATTAGAAATGATGAAACGAAGACTTACATATAACGGAAAACAAGTCTATATTAAAAAACTAAAAAGCAAATATGCTATAGTATCCCACCACAAAGAGGGAAACATAAAACAGTTTAAAGTTAATATAAAAGATTTGGCAGACATATGAAGCTAACAGAAAAGGAAATAAGAGAGCAAAAGAAAGAACACGGAGCAGAAGTAGTTAATTACTTTGTGCGCTTTATGGAAGCGAGAGAAAATTGGAAAGCATTACCTGAATATTTTATTAAACAAGTTATAGAGAATAGTGACGATATTAGAACTAATAAAAATACTGGAGAAAGAATTACTCGAAAAGTCAAACGGAAAGTTTTGCACCAGTTGGCAAATAGAAAGACTAAAGATAGCACACGAAAGAAAGACGATGCCTAAATGGGTTAGAGATTTAATTAAGAAGTATGATAAATAATATATTAGACTATCGTGTTATAAATGGAACTCCAACGATATTAAGAGAGGGAAATATTAAAGACTTTCTTTACGTTGACTCATTAAGAAAAAAAGAGGGAAAAGCACTTGGTTTTATACCTAAGTCTGTTTATGAAAGTATTTTACTTAAAAAAAAGGTAGCTAATAGAAATAGGTTTTTATATAGTCAAATTATACTTACAGTAGATAACGGTGAAAATACTGGTTTTTGTTATTTCACATACGCTGGACAAGATTTACACATTCAACAAATAGCTATTCAAAATGATGCAAGAAGATTACATAGGGCTTTAATGTTGTTAGATTATGTTGAAAAAATAGCAAAACAAAAAGGTAAAACAGCTATAACTTGTAGGGTAGCAATTGACTTAGAATCTAATAAATTTTGGTCTGCCTGTGGTTATAATATACAAGCCACAACAATAAGTACTTTTTTAAATAGAAAAGAAAGCAAAAGTAAAAGACCACTACATTATTATATAAAATATATAAATTCATTATTTAATGTCTAAAAAGCTAACACCTAAACAGAGAAAATTTGCTGAAGAGTATGTTAACACAGGCAACGCTTCAGAGGCTTACAGACGGGCTTATGATGTTAGTAAAACAACGTCTAATGATGTTATAAAAGTAAAGGCAAGTGAACTTCTTAAAAATGGTAACATATCGGTAACAGTCAAGGAGTTACAAATACAACAGGCTAACAAGTACGAAATAACACGCAAGGAAGTAGCTGAGGGCTATTTTAAGATGATTAAATCGTGGGAGTATCTTATGGACTTAGCCTCAAAAGAAAACCTCACTAAGGAGCAGAAATCAAAGTTCTATTTATTAAAGGAAATGGTTAAGGGTTCTGACTATCGAGGTGCTTACGATTCTATTGCAAAGATGTTCGGACTCAACGCACCAGACAAACAAGAAATAGAACAGACTGTTCACAATATCAACATCAACATAAAGCGTGGAAGCGACTGAAATCTTTGAACGCAATTACGATAGCGAATCTAAAATCGTAGTTAATCGAGGAGGTACTCGTAGCTCTAAGACTTGGTCTTTAAATCAACTGTGTGCTTTATGGTTAATAAGTGGTAATTATGGAGACGGTCAATATTGTTATGAGGGTGTGTGGACTACAGTACGTAAATACCGTACGAACTTAGACGGAACAGTTGTCAGAGACTTTGAGGATATATTGAAAGCTGAGGGTTGGTATAATCTTGTTAATCATAATAAGACTAAGAAACAATATAGAGTTGGTAAACGTCTTGTTGAGTTTATAGGAGCAGATGACGAACAGAAGCTGAGAGGAGCTAAAAGAAATATCTTATATTGTAACGAAGCAAACGAATTAGAATACAAACAGGAGTTCTTCCAGTTGTTAATGAGGACAGAGAATAAAATCTTTATTGACTTCAACCCTGACGATGAGCAAGTATGGATTAATCAGGAGATTGAAATTAAACGTTCTAATGAAGTCGGAGATGTTGAGGTAATAGTATCTAACTATAAAAACAACTCATTCTTACCTAAGTCATTAATTAAAGAAATAGAATATCTAAAGCAAACAGATAAAGAGTTCTGGAAGATATACGGTCTTGGAGAGTATGGAAATATTAGTGGGTTAATATATGAGAATGTTAAATACGTTGACAGGATGCCTGACGCAAAACTGGTAGCGTATGGATTAGACTTCGGTTATAGCTTAGACCCTGCGGCTTGTTTAGCTGTTTACAAAAGAGATAAAGATTTGTATTTAAAAGAGATAATTTACGAGAAAGGTTTAACCAATCAAGACCTTGCTGAACGTCTTAAACCTATTGTCAATCGTGATGAGGTTATTTGTGATAGTGCTGAACCTAAGTCAATAGAGGAGTTGTATAGATTAGGCATAAACGCAAAGCCTGCTGTCAAAGGTAGAGATTCAATACTAAACGGAATAGACATACTTAAACGTTACAATATAAACGTTGTTAATAGTAGTAATTTAAAAAGAGAGTTCAGGACTTATAAATGGGCGACAGACAAAAACGGTAACAGTTTACAAAAGCCAATCGGCTTAGACCACTTAATGGATGCTTTGCGATACGTTGCATTGATACATTTAAAAGAACATAATAGAGGTTGGTATTCAATTAGATAAATTAATTTACAGAGGTAGAATAAAATAATTTAAAAAAAAGTGTAAAATGTTTTGCTATTTATAAATATATTTATACCTTTACATTATAATTAACTAAAACATTAAAACAAACATTATGAAAAATATTCAAAAATTAAACTGGATTTTAGAAGAAGAAAAAGAATCTTTAAATAACTTATTACAAAGAATTCAGGATGGTGATTTAACCAGAAGAGCAATTGAAGATAGGATTAGAGAGCATATTAAGAAAAATGAATTAGCTCAAAAATTTGCTGAAAACTTATAATACACAACAATAATAAAAAGAAAGAGCCACCGTAAAAAGTGGCTTTTTTTTTGCAAAAAAATATTTTGTCATTAGTGACTAAATTAAACACTTTTAAGCTCTCAACAGATAGAGCAATGCTAAAGCAATACTTAAGCAATGCTTAACCAATGCTCGAGCATTAAGAAGAGATAAGATAAGATAAGAAAAGAAGAGATAAAAAAAAATAAAAAAAAACTTAAAAAAGTTTTGTAGTTTATAAATATATTTATATATTAGCATTGTAATTAATTAAAACAAACACAATGAAAAGATTTAGTAAAAGTAAAACTTATTTAGATAAAGATAATAATAGATATTCGTATGATGGTAAATATAGGGGTTATTGGCATTTTTATAAATTTGAAGAAACATCCTCATCTTTTAAAACTTATTCTGAAACACAAGTTTTAGATTTACAATTAAAAGAAAAATAAAAAGAAAGAGCTACTTTAACGAGTAGCTTTTTTTTGTATCTTTGTTTTGAATGTTTTAGTCAATGAATTAGGGAAGGTCGGCAAAAGAGCGTCTTCCCTTTTTTTTTGTCTTTATTGTAAATATTAAAAAATTTGTTATATATAGTATTATGGAGATTACACTACCAACATCCTGGAACGATATAACGTTGCAAAAGTATATTAATTTAAGACCTGTAATAAACACCGAAATGAGTGAGATAGAGAGAGTCATTAATATTCTTTGTGTGTTAACAGGTGAAAAGAAAGAAGTAATTAAGAACATAAGTTTAGAACAGTATCATAAGATAAAAAAGAAATTAGCTTTTCTAAATACTGAACTACCTGAAACATTAGTTAACAAAAGATTTAAGATAGGTTCTCATTGGTATGAATTTAAGTTAAACGCTAATAAACTTTTATTTGGTGAGTACATTAACAATATGGAAATATTGCAAGACGCTCAAGATAATCAAGAAGTAATATTCAACAACCTTCATAAAATACTAACTACGATATGCCGACCAATTGAGAAGAAGCGGTTTAGATGGAGAGACGTTGAAGTTACAGGAGAAGTCGTCAGGCAGACAGCGGACAACTTCTTAGAGAATATGCCTATATCTATAGCCTATCCAATCGGTGTTTTTTTTTACAATCACTTACCGAACTTAACAGCAGATATAAAAACCTCTTTGATGGAGAAAGTGGAGAAGATAATGAAAGAGTCAAAAGCGGAACTGGATTCGCTGAGCGTTGGGGATGGTGGTCAACATTAGACAATCTTACAAATAGTCGGATTGACAAGTGGGATGAGATACTCGCTTGGGAAGTAATTAAAGCTTTAAATATAGTAGCTTACTATAGTGATAAACAAAAGATGGAAAGACAAGTACATAACGACTCAATGCAAAAACTAAAACGTAGATAATGAGTGAGAGTCCTTTCGATATAAATTCTTTTGACGTTTCTCAATTAGAGGAGGTTGTTATTGACAATCCTACAACAATGGGAGAAGTGATGAGCAACATAGCCGCTGAAATGGTTTACTGTTTAAAAGCAACTATTGACGAGAAAGGTGTTATATATAAGGGAAACTTAAAAGACTCTGTTAGGATGCCTATTGAGATGTTTGGGCAGAAGATGACAGCTACACTTTATATGGCTGATTATTACGACTATATTAATCAAGGTGTTAAGGGAATAGGTGGAACTCGAAAGAGTGGAACGAGAGAGAATGAACCATGGGAAATTAAAGCTCCAAACTCTCCTTATAGTTTTAAGAAAGGTCCTAAAGTAAGCCACATAAGAGAATGGTCTAAAAGTAAAGGATTAAACGAGTACGCAGTTAGAGCGTCAATAGCTCATAAAGGAATTAAACCTCGTTATTTCTTTGACGACTGTATGAAAGAAACGTTTACAGGCGAAGCGTTTAGCAAGTTTAAAAAAGACATTAGAATTGTTACTACTAAGAAAGTAACTAAAGGAATGAAAAAGATATTTAAAAAATGAGTATAACAGTAAGCAACTTACCGCAAAATTATAGAACCGTTTACAATCCTGTTGAGATTGTTGTCAAAGAGTCTGACGCAACAACGAGAGGATATGAAGGGTTTCAATATATTATTGATATATACGAAACGACAGGCGTTGTTTTATTATCGAGATTAAAAACTCCTGTACGTTCTGACGGATTCGGAAGAGTCAATATGAATGGAGTAATGGAGTCTTATGTTCAAAACGTATTAAGCGAAATAAATCAAACTAATCAGGAGGCTATGTTTGATAATTCAGAAGGTGCTAACTATTACGATGACGCTTCTTGGAGACAATTTAAAATTAGATTTGGTTGGGAACATTATAACGGTGGAACACTAACACAGTCTTTAAATCAAACTGTTGCTTTTCCGAGTCCTTTAGAAGAGGCTAACTTTTACGACTTTATTGTTTTCAATAGTGCTTTACCTAACTACAGAGGTAACGTTTTAAACTTCTATGACTGGCAGGTTACAGACAAATTTAAAGATTATGTTGTCGGCTCAGGTGCGAGTCGTTCAGACTGGTTAACTAATCAACCAAATCAATTGTTAGCTAATAAAACTGGAAACGTTAAAGTCGAAATAACAGACGAGGGTTATCTATCTTTTTTATACGACCACGCTAACTATCCAATTGATAGAGTTATTATTGACGAGTACGATAGCGCAGGAGCTGTATTGTCAACGTCAGAGTTAAGAAAGCCGACAGGAGTCACAGAGCATCACGTTAGTGTTGCTTGTTCACCTCAAACGCTTAACAACGTAGCAGCGGCAGAGTTCTTGTCAGGTAGTCAGCCTGTAATATCAACAACAGCAACTTCTTATAGTGTAGCACTATATAACTCAACTACAATAAAGACTAAGAAAATGTTTTTTAATATTGAGTCTGAATGTAGATATGAGACAAGAAGATTAGAGTTTTTAAATTCGTTAGGTGGCTTTGATGGTTTTGACTTTACTAAAGTAAGCAAACGAAGCGAAGAGATTGAGAGAAAGTTTTTTAAACAGAACCCTGAAAACTTGTCGTCTGTTGGTGTTATTAATTACTCAATAAGTGATAGACAGAAAGTACAATACTATACAACGTCTAAGCCTAAAATGAAACTAACATCTGACTGGGTTGACGCTGATACCTTTAACTGGTTGTTAGAGTTGATTGAGTCGCCTGAGATATACTTACACGAAAACAATCAAAGGATTCCTATTAAGAATATAGAGGGCAATTGGGAAGAGAAAAGAAGTAAAGTAGATAAGTTATTTAATTTAGAAATCAGCTTAGAGTTTGGAGTTGATAATTACAGACAAAGATATTAAAATGGAAAACAAAGAAACTGAATTTGAAAAGATGCTTAGAGAATTGGAGAAGATGCCAGTTCCCGAACGTACTTGCAACATAGATGACGACAATTGTGAAAGCTGTTCAGGATGATAAAAGAAGAGTTATATATTGACGGTAAAACAATTGAGTTAATAGAGTCTTTAAACCCTAACTTAACTTTTAATATTGCTGACATTGCAAAGCCTGACACAAGAAAAGCAGACTTTTCTAAGACGATAACAATACCAGGTTCTAAGAAGATTAATAAAATCTTTGAACATATATTTGATATTAACACGTCTTTACAGACTTTCAATCCTAACTTAAAGACAGACGTTGTTTACTTAGTAGACGGAGAGGTTCAAATTGACGGATATTTACAACTAAAAAAAGTTAACAATACTGACGGTTTAATTTCTTATGAGTGTGTTATTATAGGACGCTTAGGAAACTTTGTCAACGCTTTAGGCGACAAGGAACTTGACGACGCTTCAATGAATTGGAGTACGTTAAATCACGACTGGACACAAGCCAATCAAATAGCTTCTTGGTCTGCTTCGTCTGGTTATGTCTATCCTATGATTGATTATGCTACAGGTGTTAATCTTTACGACTGGGGGGTTACTGAATTGTTTCCTGCTGCTTTTGCAAAAGACTACATTGATAAAATGTTTGCAGCTGCAGGATATACTTACACCTCAACATTCTTAACGTCAGACCCTTTTAACAAATTAATAATTCCTTTTAATGCAAAAGACTTTAAGTTTACAACATCTGAAATAAGCACACGAACTTTCTCAGCAACAACAGCACAATATCAGGCAACAAGTGCAACGAGTCAAAACTTAAATCTAAACGCAGGAGCAAGTTTTAATGGTGATTTAACTCACGATACTTATTCAATTAAGATGACTGTTGAGAGTGACCCTAATGCTGTTTATAACACATCTTTAGGCAAATACACTTGTAATAAAAAAGGAACTTACAATTTACAGTTCGAGATTGATTTAACAGGAACGTTTACACCTTTAGATTATTCAGGAGGTGCGCCAACTGTTAACGTTAAAGCGGTTGCTGCAATATTTGGAAGACTTGAAATGATAAGACGAAATTCATCAGGTACATTAACAGGCGGTTATACTTATATTGATTTATTAGGAAATACTGTTGAAACTGGAGTTTTATCTAATAAAGAGTTTTTAATAAATTATGATGAGATTAGTATTCCGTCAGGAACAGCAAGTATAACAACTTCAGGAGCTACTTATCCTGACAACTCTTATTTAGAAGATTATCAAGACATTGAATATACAAATTTTACTTATGCAAATGGTCCATCAATTAAATACAGTCAGACTAATCCTGCAAGTGGTTCTTATCCAAGAGCTGAGGCAGTTCAACCTAACAAATATTGGCTTGTTGTTAACAATGTTGAGTTAGATGTCAATGACACTATAGAGACTAATTTAGTAAGTGAATTATATAACGAATATTTTCAGCTCAAAGAGTATAGCAATTTAATAGCAGGTGGAGCAAGTGTAAGACCTACAAATCCTTTATTTTTTAAACATCCTTCAGCTTCGGGAACTGCTGATTTATTTACTGGAACAATTGCTTTAAATGTTGCAAATGGTGTATTTAAAAATCAGGTTGCTAATAATAACTACATTGAGGGAGATACTATTGACTTTAACAATGTTATTCCTAAGAAGATAAAACAAAAGGACTTCTTTATGTCTATTGTAAAGATGTTTAATTTATATATTCAACCTGACGAAAACAACGATAAAAATTTATTGATAGAACCGAGAGAGGACTTTTATAATAATACTATTGTAGATTGGTCTGAGAAGTTAGACAACTCTAAGGTTATCGAGTCTTTGCCTATGGCGGCAATTGACTCAAAAGAATACTTATACAAATACAAAGACGATAAAGACTACTATAACGATTTATATACAGCTACTTGGAATGAGAGCTACGGTCAAAGAAAGCACGAAATTAATAATGAATTTTTAAAGAGTACAAACAAGACCGAAGTTATATTCTCACCTACTCCTTTAGTTGGTCAATTAGACCAGGATAGAATTATACCGTCAATAAAGAAATATGACGAAAATAACGGACAAGCAAAAACAGAGTCAAATATTAGAATATTATATTACGGAGGATTAAAAAACTCTAACTCTATTTGGGAACATAGAAGCACTTTAGTAGCGTCAACTTATAACACAACTTATCCTTATGCAGGTCACTTTAACGACCCTTATACTCCGACAATAGATATAAATTTCGCATTAACAAAAGAGGTTTATTATGACGATACTTTTCACGCTATAACGTTTACAAATAATAACTTATTTAATAAATATTATTCTAAGTTTATTGAAGAGATAACAGACGTAAATAGTAAAGTAGTAAACGCTTATTTCTATTTAACACCTGGCGACATAAAAACACTTTCATTTAAAAAACAATATTATTTTAATGGTTCTTATTTTAGACTTAATAAAATAGAGAATTACAATCCGTCAAATCCTGTGACTAAGTGCGAGTTTTTAAAGATTAAATTAGCGACTGTATTCACACCAACAACAGCAGTAATAAACGGAGGTGTTAGTTTATTAGTAGGAGAAGATACACCACTCTATCAAAGTGGAATGATACAACACTCAAATAATAATATTATAAACTCTCAAAACGTAAGAGCATTAGGTTCTAATAATTACGTTGACGCTTCAGCCTCTAACGTTAGTATTATAGGCTCTAATAATTACGTTACAGCAGGGAGTCAAAATGTAACAATTAATGGGAACAACAATCTCGTTTCAGGAGCTACAAATGTAAGTTTAATAAATACAGACAACACAGAGGTTTTAAATAGTAATATATCCTACATAAATAACGAGATACAAGGAACGGGAACAATAAGAACGGTTAACATAAACTCGAAAGTTTTGGAAAGTGTTCAAACATATTTAATTGATACTTCAGGCGGAAACGTTACAATGACATTTCCAACAACTGCGACTTATGGTAAAAAATGGATATTTAAAAAACTACAATCAGCTAATCAGGCAATAATAAGCGCACCAACAAACTTAATTGACGGAGCGACAACTTACACTTTGACATCAGCATACGATACAGTTGAATTACAATGGAATGGTGACACCTTTAACATTATAAGCACTAAATAAAAATGGCAGAAAAGATAGCATTAGAATTAGACGTACAAACAGGTAAAGCTGTTAGTAATTTAGGTGATTTAGAAAAAGCAACTAAACAACTAAATAAAACTATAGATAAGTCTGAAAAAGAAACACAGACTTTACAGCAACAGTTTGACTCTTTAAATAAAGAAATAGAGGAAGCTCCCGTAAATATACGGGCAATGAATAAGCAAATTCAACAGTATCAAGCAATAGCCTTAGAAGCAGGAAGGACTTCACCTTTAGGAAAAGATGCAATTAGAAAAGCAGCTGCCTTAAAAGATAGATACATCGATATTCAAAACGAAGTTAATAGACTTGCAAATGACGGAGTTAAACTTCAGGCGGCTTTAGATATTGGAACAACTGTCGTAGCAGGGTTTACAGCTTTTCAGGGTGTTATGGCTTTGAGTGGTGTTGAGAGTGAAGAGTTAAGAGAAACAATGGTTAAGTTACAAGGCGCTCAGTCTGTCTTAATGGGTGTTGAAACGTTAAGAAAGAATTTAGAGAAAGAAAGTACTATTATTCTCGTTGCTAAAAACACAGCAGAAAAAGCAAACCTTGCACTTGTAAAAGCAACTACAATAGCAAACAAAGCCTTAGGACTTTCGACAGACGCTACAACAAAGTCGTTTAAATTAATGAGAGGAGCTTTAATAGCTACGGGAATAGGTGCTATTATTGTGTTGATAGGAACTTTAATTGCTAACTGGGATAAGGTCACTAAGGCTTTAAGTAGTACAACAGCAGCACAAGAAGCATATAACGAAGCGTCAGCAAAAGCAATTGACAGCATTGGAAAAGAGTTAGACGCTGCTGACAAATTACAAAAAGTTTTAAAAGACGATACAAAAACGAGAGAGGAAAAAGTTCAAGCGGTTAAAGATTTACAAGAAGAGTACCCTGGATTATTAGACAACGTTGATGCTGAGAAAGACGGATTAATTGCAGTTAGTGAACAACTAACTAAAAACATTGAATTAATAATGATTAAGGCGCAATTAGAAGCGTTGGCAGAATTAAGACAGGAGAAAACAAAAGAGAATTTAAAATTAGAATTAGAAGCTCAAACTGGAGTTAATGTTGGTATAATGGACCATATTGCAACTTTACAACTTAGTATGACTGCTCAAGAAATGGCTGACGCAAAAACCGCCAATAGTGTTGAAGAAAATAAAAAGTTTATTGATAGTATTGATGATATGGTTGAAGCCTTAGAGGCTAAAAAGAAAGCATCACTTGAAGGAGGGTCAAGTGACGCAGAAGAGGCTAAAAAAGAAGCAGATAGATTAAAAGAATTAGAAAAGCAAAAAAAGGAAGCAACTAAAAAAGAAGCAAAAAGACTTAAAGAAATAGCAGCAGAGGAGAAAAAAGCAGCAGCCGAAAAAGCAAAAATGCAAAAACTTGCAGACGACTTAATGCTTACAGCGAGAAAAGAGATAAACAAAAGAAGAGTAATAGAGGAAATAGAAACAAATAATAAATTAAAAGAGGAAGAAAAATCTACACTTGAAACATTATCGGGATTTTATAAAGCTTATTACGATAAACAAAGAGAAGACGCAAAAAAAGAGTTAGAGAGACAAATAGCTTTAGAAGATGCAAAGTTGAGTTTGGCTGCTGACGGAGTAGGTGCTTTAATTAACTTAACAACAGCGTTTGCAAAAGATAACGAGAAGAGTCAAAAGAGAGCCTTTGAAATAAATAAAAGATTACAAATTGCACAGGCAATTATTCAAACTTATCAAGGTGCAAATGCTATCTTTGCTGCTCGTGCTGCAAGTCCAGAAACTATATTATTTCCCGCAGCTCCTTTTATAGCGGCAGGGATTGCAGTTGCTAACGGATTAGCAAACGTTGCTACAATAAGTAAACAACAGTTTCAGAGCGGAAATCCTGGAGGTGGTGGAAATCAAGCTCCTGACTTTTCGGGTGGTGCAGGTAGTGCGCCTCAATTGTCGCCAGTTACAAATACGAGTACAATAGTACCACAAGAACCGACTCAAGTTTTCGTGACTGAGACGGATATTACTAACACACAAAATCAAGTGAATGTCATACAAGGACAAGCAACACTTAGTTAAAATTTATATTATGGAAAAAAGCGAATTATTAGAATTAATTATTGACGAGGAAGATGAGTCAGGAGTTGACTATATAGCATTGGTTGACAGTCCTGCAATTGAGTCAAATTGGATGGCATTTCAAAAACATCAGTTTGAAGAAACGTTTAACGACTATCCTGAGTCAGCGTCTAACAACGCAAAGAAAGCACTTAGATGGATTGACGAACATAAAGACGAAATAAACTGCAATTTTACAAGGGTTGGACTTTCAAGAGCCAATCAATTAAAAAATAAAAATAATATCAGTTGGGAAACTATCGGTCGTATGGCATCTTTTAACAGACATAAAAAAAACGCTGAAGTTGACAAAGAATATAAAGACACACCTTGGAGAGACTGCGGTTATTTGGCCTGGCTTTTATGGGGTGGAACTTCAGGTGTTAACTGGGCGATTGATAAAATGAAAACAAAAGACAAATACAATGAAGCTTTTTCAATTCAAGACGAAGAGAAAAGAATTGTAAGTGGTTACTTTATGAAAGCTGATTTACCTATTATCAGACTAAATGATAAAAACGAAAAATATTACGTTGTATTTCGTAGAGAGACAATTGAGAAAATAGTTAATAAATTCTTTAAGAACGGTCTAAACGCTAACGTCAATTTAATGCACGATAACAACTTACAGACAAAAGGTGTTTATGTTATAGAGTCATTAATAATAGATTCTAAACGAGGAACAAAAGCTCCTGAAGGTTTTGAAGACGCACCTGACGGAAGTTGGTTCGGTTCAATGAGAGTAGAAAACGATGAGGTTTGGCAAATGGTAAAAGACGGAACGTTCAAAGGATTTTCAGTTGAGGGTATGTTCGGACAAGATAAGACAGTTAAATACCCAACTAACTTAATTAAAAAGATTAGAGAGGTAGTTAAGAAATATAAAAAGAAAAAAAACAATTTCGTTTCTATGTTAGTAGATGAGAACCACGCTATAATTAACGACAGACTTGCTTATAGTACAAAAGAAAAAGCTGAAGAAATGGCTTTAAGTCTAAACTGCGAGGGTTATCATACACACGAATATGAAGGTAAGACTTGGTATATGCCTTGTGAAAGTCATTCAGAAATTTTATATGACGAAAAATGTCCAAAAGGATATAAAAAGAAAAACGGTAAATGTGTTAAAATTTAAAATAAATAACATTTACGTTCAAAAATTAAATTATTTGTTATATATACTTAATATATAAAAAAGTTTTATTATGAATGAATTAAAAGAATTGTTTAACGACATCAAAAGCATTTTCAAAAACGAAGGCGTTGAAGTTGAAACAGAATCTAACATTCAGACAGAAACCACCGAAACGGAACAAACGGAAGTAAGCGAGGAGGCTGTAGAGTCTACGACTGAAAAGTTTGAAGACGTAGTACTTGCAGACGGAACAGTCGCTCAAATTGAGCCTGAAGTAGTTGTAGGTGCTGCTGTTGTAGTTGAGGCAGAGGGAGAACTTTTACCTGCTCCAGACGGAGAACACGAACTTTCAGACGGTCGTAAGATTGTTACAGAAGCTGGTGTTATCGTTGAGGTTATGGAGGTAGAAGAAGAAGAAGCTCCTGAGGTTGAAGCTGAAGAGGAAGAGGAAGAAGAAATGTCAACACCTTTGTCTGAGTCTCAAGAAAGAGAAGCAAAGAAAATTATTGAGAGTATTGTTACAGAAAGAGTTTTCGGAATGGAAGCTACACTTTCTGAAGAGTTCAACGAACTTAAAAACGACATTACTAACCTTAAGGAATCTTTCGCTAAACTTTTAGAGCTAACCGAAAAGCTTTTAGTCGAGCCAACAAAAGACGCTGTAAAGAAAAGAAATTCAGCGTTTAAAGCATTTAAAAAAGACACTAAAAAAGATATAATTAGTGTTTTAAAATCAAAAAAAATTATTAACTAAAAAAAAATTGAATTATGAGTTTTGATGTAAGTGCGCTTCCAGCGTATACAGAACAGAACGCAATGGACATTATAGTAGCGTCTGTTGCAAAAGGTAGATTAGCTGAATATGCTAATATACAAGACGGTGTGAAAGGGCCGACCACAATTAACATTTTAGATACTGACGTTGTTTTTCAAGCAGACGGATGTTCAAGAAGTGCAAGTGGTACGACTACCTTAACACAAAGAACAATCACTCCTGGAGCTGTTGCAGTTCACGAGGATTTATGTATGACTGATTTAGCTGCTAAATATACAGCAGTTATGTTGAAACAAGGTCTTACTAACGAAAAAGAAGAAGTTCCTTTTGAAGAGATTTATTTCGCTCAAAAGATTGCTAAAGTTCAAGACGCTTTAGGTAAAGCATACTGGCAAGGAGACACCGCTTCAGGTGCTGCTAACTTAAGCAAGTTTGACGGATTAGATAAACAAATTTTAGCGGCAGGAACTGCTATCAACGGTAACCCTTCAGGGATTACTACAGGTACAGGATATACTTCAGCTAATATTATTAGCATCCTTTTAGGAATGGCTGAATTAACTCCTGAAGCTATTGCAGGAGCAGACGATTTAAAATTGTTTGTTGCGCCTGCTCAGTTTTTATCTTACCAAAGAGCATTAGCTGACGGAAACTATTTCCATTATGTATCTGAAGGACAGACACAATCTATGCCTTTAATCGGTTTCCCAAATATTGAAGTTGTTTCAGACCCAGGTCTAACTCAATCAAATAACAACATCTATTTAATGAGAGCGTCTAACGTTTTTATTGGTGTTGATTTACCAGACGAAGAGGCTAACGATGTGAGAAGTTGGTACGATGACAATGATAGAATATATAAAGTAACAATGGCTTTCAGAACAGGTGTGAACGTTGCGTTCCCTGACGAGATTGTTAGATTTGCTTTAGTATAAGAATAAGAATTAAGGGAGTGTAAAAGCTCCCTTTTATTAACCCAATTGTTTGATTATCAAACAGTTATAAAAAAAATTAATTATGAGTTGTCCATTAGCCACAGGATTTTCCAGAGATTGCTCCGATTCAATCGGCGGCATCGAAGAGATTCTTATATCAGAAAGGGATAATGTAACAGCGTTTACTTTAGCAAACCACGAAATCACCGCCATCACTCAGGCAGGTGCTACAAACTTTTATAAGTACAATCTTAAAAAAGAATCAGGTTCGTTAACTTCAACGTCTACCATTGACCCTGTAGGTGGAACATCATTTTATGATAATGTTGCCGCCTTTACAATAAATAAATTATCAGCTGTTAAATCTAACGAGTTAAAACTTGCTATTTTAGCAAGAGTTTTCGTAATTGTTAAAGACAATAACGGAGTATACTGGTCGTTAGGAGCAGACGCTTTTGCTGAAGGTTCTTCACTTGTTGCACAAACGGGTCAAGCTTTCGGAGATGCTAATCAGTACCAAATTGAAATTACTGATAAGTCAAAATTACCTTGTTACGCTGTACAAGCGTCAGTTGTAGCAGGTTTAACTATTGCATAATAGTTCTTTGTTGTTTGGAAGAGGGGATGTTTTAAGTAGCATCTCCTTTTTTTTAAAAAATTAAGTTATGATAAAAAAAGAATTTTTAGGTCACACATTATTTATAAAAGGCTTTCAAGTTGAAGTTAAAGAAGAGAATATAAAACTACTGAAACAACTTGGTGCTGAACACATTTTTGAAGAAAAGAAAAAGTCTAAAAAATGATAGTGTTAAATAAGAACCAAACTACTAATTTTGTAGCAACACTTTACGAGCTGAGTACTTTAACAAATCCGAATTATTTGTTTAAATTTACAAGCGACCAAACTAAAGTAAGTTACTACACAATAATGACAGACATAAGCACCAATAAGACTCGTTATAATGAGTTTAATTTTATTGAAGGTGTGAACGATGCTGTTAATGGTAGTTTAATCCTTGGAAAAGGAGGTTTTTATTCTTATGAAGTTTATGAGCAAGTTAGCTCTACAAACTTAGACCCGTCAGGGTTAACAAAAGTAGAAGAGGGAAAAATTAAGTTATTAGATAGCACTTACACTCCGTCTTATACACAACACACAAATGCAACAAATACTAACGTAGTTTACAACCCTTCATTATGAGCGTAAAATTATTACCATTAGATTTTGGAGGTTATGAGCTACCTCAATTTAAAGAATCAAAGAAAGGCGACTGGTATGAATACGGAACAGAGCGACCTTATAAAAATACATATCCTGATTACTTAACTAAGTTATACAACGAAAGCTCTAAGCATAATCAAATAATCAACTCTAAGGTTAAGTTTATAGTCGGTCAAGGGTTTAGTATAGAGGGCAATTTATCGTTTAAAGAGAGAGCTTATATTGATGGTTTCTTAAGGATGCCAAACGAAGACGAAAACTTAGACGACTTACTAACTAAATTAGCAAAGGATAAAAAAGTTTATGGAGGTTTTGCTTTACAGGTAAGAATGTCTAAAAATGGTAAGATTGCAGCAGTTAATCATATCGACTTTTGTGATATTCGTTGCGGTGTTGAAAATAATCTTTATTACTATACTGACGATTGGTCGGCAAGAAACCCACAAAATAACGAAGATTTTAAAGTATTAATGCAGTTCCCTTATGACGATACTGCAAAGAGTGAGGTTGACTACTTAATTTATTATAAAGAATATAGACCAGACGTAGGAGTTTATCCTTTGCCTGACTACGTTTCAGCAATACCTTATTTAGAGTCTGACGCACAGATTGCAAACTTTACGCTTTGTAATATATCTAACAACCTGAGTTCTGGCTATATAATTAGTTTTTCTAATGGTCAACCAACAGAGGAGGAGATGTCTGAAATTGAAAGACGATTTAAGAATTACGCTACAGGTCCTGACAATGCAGGAAAGCCTCTTTTATCTTTTACAGACCAGGCTTCAGACCATCCTCAAATAATGCCTATTCCAGTTAACGGACAGGATGAGAGATTTATAAACTTAAACAACCAAATAAGAGAAGAAATATTCACAGCTCACGGAATAACGAGTCCTAAACTATTTGGTATAAAAGACAGTTCAGGATTAGGAAACAACGCTGACGAGATAGCAGTAGCAAGTCAGTTGTATCAAAACTTACAAATAGACCCTGAGCAAAAGATATTTAACGAGTTAATTAACTCAATACTTAATTTTAACGGTGTTGTAGGTTCGCCTGTTCACATTGTTAAGATTGAGCCAGTACAAAGACAATTCTCAGAACAAACGGTTGTTAATGTAATGACACCTGACGAGATTAGAGAGAAGATAGGATTAGCACCTTTAGAAGTAGGGCAACAAGTGCAAATGAATAGTAGCGAAGATGAGATTATTCTAAGTCAATTAAAAGACACAGGTTACAACGAAACAGAGTTAGAGGTGTTAGACACCTATATTAACCCTATAACGTCTTTAGAAGACGCTAAAATGTATGAGGAGCAGATAAGAAATGAGTCTTTCGCTATAACAACAGTATTAAACGAGTTAGAAAAAGACGTTTTAAGTCTATTAATTAAGACACCTGACTTACCTATTACTGAATTAAGCAAAGGATTAAACGTTCCAATAAGTGATATTAGCGAAGCGGTATCTAACTTAGTTGACGCAAAAGCCTTAGACAAAGAATTTAAGCCAACAGCAGACGCAAAAGAAACAATACAAAAACCGAAAGAAGAGATTTTTATCGTTTATCAGTATATTGAAAGACCAGACGCACCGCCACTAAAGACAGAAAGTAGACCTTTTTGCAGAAAAATGATGTTATTAGCAACAACTAAACGTTATACACTACAACAATTAGAATTGTTAACTAACGATTTTGGTCAAACAGGAATATCAATTTTTACTAAAAGAGGTGGTTGGTATAATAACCCAGAGACAGGAAAGACGACTCCGTTTTGTAGACACATTTGGCAACAACAAGTAGTAAGATTAAAAAGATAAATTATGGCAGTTTTATTCATATCAGAAGCATACGTTAAGAACACAACTTTAATAGACGAAAATGTCGATATGAGGTTGATTTTACCGTCAATAAGAGACTGTCAGGAGTTAAGAATCCATCCAATATTAGGGACTCCTTTATATGACGATTTAAAAGCAAAGATAACTGCAGGAACGTTAAACTCTGACGAGACTAATTTATTAGACAACTATATTGCTCCCGCAATGGGTCAATGGACTCTTTATGAGTGTTCAACGTCTATGTTGTTTAAATATAGAAATAAGTCAGTAGCAACAAAATCGAGTGAAAACAGTCAGCCTATAAGCTACCAAGATTTACAGTTTTTGCGTGATGAGTGGAAGAACAAAGCAGAAGAAAGAGAAGCAAGACTAATTAACTTTTTATGTGACAACGATAACTTATTCCCTAAATATAAAGAACATTCAGACGATTTAAATCCGAGAAAGACAGCGTTTCAAACAAGTTACTATTTAGGTTCAGCAGGTTCTTCATATTGTTGGAGAGATGAATACAATAACTCTAAAAAATGATATTAACCTACAATCAAATATTAAAAGAATTTTCAGACTTTGCTTCAGCACATAAGCAAATACAGAATTTTGGCAATGGTGACCTGTGGGAGATTGTTGAACATAATCAACTTTTAGATTTTAACTATCCTCTGTTTTGGGTAGTCGACCAACCTGCAACGTTAGGAGAAGGGACTTTTACTTGGAACTTTAATGTTTTAGCAATGGACTTAGTGAAGAAAGACGAGAGTAACGAGAATGACGTTAAATCGGATATGTGTCAAGTGTTGCTTGATTTAGTAGCATATTTTGAACAAAAGACCTCAACGACAAATAACTCAGACTGGTTAAAAGTTCAGTTAGTACGTTCTTCAACTATGTCGAGTTTTACTGAAAGATTTGAAGACGAGTTGACAGGATGGGGAATGAATATCGGTCTTAAAATACCGTTTAACTATGACAATTGTAATTTACCAATAACTTAAAAAGATGCCAGTAATATTTAACCCTAAAAAAATAAACGGATTATTTTACATTCCATCAGGAGCAACTAAGTCAGAGAGTGCTGCTTTTAGTTATTCAAAAAGCAGTTACAGAGTTGACGAGTCTAATCCTACACCAACGATTACAGGAGAATCAGGCGGAACGTTTACAGCATCACCTGAAGGATTAAGTATAAACTCTTCAACGGGTGAAATAACTCTTTCTACATCAACAATAAACTCTTATACAGTAACTTATACTTTACCGAGTGGAACGTTTGAAAATCGTTCTTTAGGTATAGAGGCCGCAGCGTTCACAAATACAAGAAGCTTTTCTTTTGATGGGGTGAATGACTATTTTGATGC